>Ga0214919_10005380_pt1 | contig 18216 bp, 20 predicted proteins | sample LL1503_MetaG_FD_177994 | JGI IMG/M metagenome (GOLD analysis project Ga0214919, IMG submission 177994) | Freshwater microbial communities from Lake Lanier, Atlanta, Georgia, United States - LL-1503 | ecosystem: Environmental > Aquatic > Freshwater > Lake | place: USA: Georgia | collected...
ATGCTCGCGGATCGACACCTGATGAATCTTTCCGGCCTCTCCTTCTTGAGCACGAGCAATGGCTTCGGCAACTGGTGGCATGAATCGATATTCCAAACCCATCCATGTCAGACCGCTACGTTTTTCACCCCAAGCAAGAATTGATTTCAAATCTTCTATGGTTGTTGCAAGAGGCTTTTCAACAAAGACCGCAAAATCAGTTGCAAGGACGTCTTTTAAAACTGCCGTGTGTGTGTCATTGGGCGTAGCGATAATGAGGGCATCGACTAATCCTGAATCCAGTAGAGCCCGGTGATCGGTGAAAAGCTTTGCACCCGGCGCCATAGCAAGGGCCGCTTCTTGGGATGGCACATGTGTGTCACTGATAGCGGTGACGAGGGCCCCGCCCATGACCTTGATGTTCTCAATATGCTCACGGCCCATGCTGCCAGCCCCGATGATGCCATATCTGAGTTCGTTGCCCATGGCTACAGGTTAGACCACTGGCCCTAATTTAGGCAGGGGGGTAGACGTAACGCGCCTGTCTGACCTAGAATCTGCCAAGAGGTCAGACCACTACCTTGTTTAAGCGAGAAAGGCACGTGTTGTTATGGCAATTACTCCACCGCAGTTCTTACTCCACCACGATGGTGACAATGTCGCCGTTGCTATGACGGATTTAGAACCAGGAATACTCCACGGCCGCTCCGTGAAGGAAGGAACCGAGAGCGATGCGATTTTAAATCACGCAATTCCGCTCGGTCACAAATTTGCACTCACCGATTTAGCCGAGGGTGATGCAATTATTAAGTACGGTATCAAGGTAGGACTTGCATCAGCTGCCATCAAAAAGGGCGATTACATTCACACACACAACATGAGGAGTTATCGATGGGAAGCAAGCCGCGCTTAATGGGATATCGCCGTGAAAACGGCACGATGGGTATCCGCAATCACGTCATTATCTTGCCGCTCGATGATCTTTCTAATGCAGCTGCAGAGGCTGTTGCAAAGGTCATCCCAGGCACACTTGCGTTACCACATGCATTTGGTCGCTTGCAGTTTGGGGAGGATTTAGCACTGACATTCCAGACACTCATCGGTACAGGCAAGAACGCAAACGTTGCCGCTGTTGTTGTGATTGGTATCGAACCAAAGTGGACACAGAAAGTCGCCGATGGAATCGCAGCTACCGGTAAGCCAGTTGCCGCATTTTCAATTGAGGGCAAGGGTGATTTACAGGTTATTGCCGAAGCGAGTCGCGTTGCAGCGATGTTCTTACAGGATGCATCGGCGCTAGAGCGAGAAGCCACTGAGATGGGCGACATGATTATGTCGATCAAGTGCGGCGAATCAGATACAACATCTGGTCTTGGATCATGTCCAACAACATCACAGGCAGTTGATCGTTGGGTAGAAGCAGGCGGCACCGTGTTCTTTGGTGAGACATCAGAGTTAACAGGTGGCGAGCATTTAATCGCTGAGCGCTGCATCGATGATGCATGCCGAGATCTGTTCAATCTTACATATGAGAACTACATCAAAGTCATCGAAGCAACGGGTGCAAACCTTCTTGGCTCACAGCCAACACAGGGAAATATCGCTGGCGGGCTAACAACTATTGAGGAAAAAGCCCTAGGCAATATCGCTAAAACTGGATCGGTTCCAGTGGTCGGCGTTCTCAAGCCTGCGCAAGAGCCAGATCCAAAGAAAAAGGGTCTCTACTTTATGGACTCATCCTCTGCCGCAGCTGAGTGTGTAACACTCATGGCCGCAGCAGGTGCTGTCATTCACTTATTCCCAACTGGTCAGGGCAATGTAATTGGTAACCCGATTATCCCTGTGCTCAAATTGACTGCGAATATCAAGACAGCAAATTCAATGAAAGAGCATATGGATCTAGATGTCTCTGGTCTGCTTCGTTACGAGTATGACTTAACTAAGGCCGGCGACATGATGATGGATGTCATTTATAAGACTGTAAACGGTCGCTTGTGTACTGCAGAGGTTATGGGCCATCGTGAGTTTACGTTTACGAAACTGTATATCTCGGCCTAATGATTCTCTTCACTGAAGATGTATGGGGGACTCCCTTCCAAAAACTGGAGGGGAGTTTTCCAATTCTTCGTGATGATGATTTATGGAGTAATCCCGAAAAACTTAAATCCTCGATAAAAGAAGCAACGGCGCTAGTAGTTCGCAACCGCACAAAGGTTACAGCCGAGGTCATTGCAGCAGCCCCTCATCTGAAAGTAATTGCCCGTGCAGGTGTCGGATTAGACAATATAGATATTAAGGCCGCAGATGCCGCAGGCGTTGTTGTAGTTGCAGCTCTTGGTGCCAACGCTGTCAGCGTAGGCGAACTAACTCTTGGATTAGCACTTACGTTACTTCGCAATATTGCCGGCCATGATGGTGCAACTCGCGCAGGTGGTTGGGTGCGCACTCCCGGTCGCGAACTATCTGGGCTCACGTGGGGCCTACTTGGCTGCGGTGCAACAGGTGTTGCAACAGCCAAACTACTTCAGGGTTTTGGATGTCCAATCCTTGGATATGACCCCTATGCCAAGAACCTTGCAGGGATCGAGTTAACAACTCTTGAGGATGTTTTAGAGCGCAGTGATGTTGTGAGTATTCATATGCCATCAAATGCGCAAACAAATGGTGTTATCAACGCAGCATCGATCGCACGCATGAAGCACGATGCAATCATCGTTAACGTTGGCCGAGGAGAAGTTATCAACGAGGCCGATTTGATTGCAGCTCTGAAAGGGAAAAAGATTGCTGGTGCCGCACTTGATGTGCGCTCTACAGAGCCACCGATTAAATCTGAGATGGAGACCATCCCCAATCTCATTCTGACTCCACATGTTGCAGGGATAACTACTCAGAGCCAACTACGCATCAATGAGATTCTTAGCGCAAATATTGAGTTAGTGTTAAGTTCAAAGCCAGCCACACATTCAGTGGGAGCATTAGCCGAAAGCAGTAGATAGATGCCACAGTTAAATCTTGGTTCGGCTCTCTCAACTGCAGAGTCACTTCTTGTGGCAGCCGGGGTTCCTAAGCCACAGGCATCAACAACTGCCCGTTGTATTGTTGCTAGCGATCGATGGGGAATTGGAAGCCATGGATTAATGCGCCTGCCTTTTTATCTTGCACGGTTACAGGCCGGTGGAATTAATCCTGCGGCAGAGTTAAAAACGATTACTGATTTACCTAGCCTTGTTGTCTTTGATGGAGATGATGGACTTGGGCACTGGCAGCTACAACACGCCGCCGAAGTCGCGTCAGAGCGTGCGATGGTTAATGGAATTGCAGCAGTTGGAGTTGGTCGCTCAAACCACTGCGGTGCACTAGGAATCTATGTCTGGCCCATGATTAATCGTGGATTAGTAGGAATCGCTTTTAGTACAGGACCGGCAGTAATGCCTCCATGGGGTGGCAATAAAGCCTTACTTTCAACTTCACCAATAGCTGCAGGTATTCCAACAAATCCTCCAACAGTTGTCGATCTTGCAACAAGTGCAGTTGCACGTGGAAAGATTCAAGCTAAAGCACAAGCTGGCGCTGAGTTAGAACCAGGATGGGCATTTACAAAAGATGGTGCTCCAACTACCGATGCCAAAGAGGCATTAGCTGGAATGCTTGCACCACTCGGAGGAGCAAAGGGTTATGCAGTTGCTGTTCTTGTTGAGTCATTAACCGGCATGCTGATTGGTCCAACTCTAGCTAAAAATATTCCCGATATGTTTGCAGCTAGCCAAGATGGACTCCCACAGCAGATCTCACACTTTGTTATTGCAATTGATGCAGCCAAACTATCTGTAGATGGCCCACACTCACGTACACAAGAGTTTGAAGATGAAGTAAAAGTGGCTGGTGGTCGCCTACCGGGATCTGGGCGTGTTAATCCAGAAAAGTTAAACAGTAATGATGAGATAACTATTACCGATCAAGTAGCAGAGCAGTTAAAAAACTGGTCTCAGAAACTTGGAATTTAAGATGATTAAAACACTTCCAGGTCTGGGCTTAATCGCAGCAGTAGTCGCTGTAGCTTTTCAAATACATAATTTTCAGCCAGCGATTAGCCCACTAGCGCTATGTGTCGCATTTGGTTTTTTGATTGCCAATCTAGGTTCCTGGCCAAGCTTTGCAACCGAGGGAACAGCCCTTGCTGGCAAGAAGTTGATGCGTATTGGTGTTGCACTCTTAGGTGCGCAGGTAAGCGTTATTTCTCTCCAGGCTATTGGTATTAAAGGCGTAATAACTGTCATTCTTGTTGTAAGTCTTACGATCTTTGGAATCCTTGCTCTCTCAAAACTATTTAAGATGAGCGGTGATTTAGGTTTATTGATTGGCGTTGGCTTTGGAGTCTGCGGTGCAACTGCAGTGGCTGCGATTCGACCTCAGACACGTGCCACACAAGAGGAGACATCGTATGCAATTGCCCTGATCTCTCTTTGTGGCACGCTCTCTATTTTTGTACTCCCATTCCTGGGGCATATAATGGGATTAAGCGATCAGACATTTGGCGCTTGGGCAGGAGCGGCAGTTCATGATGTCGGTCAAGTTATTGCAACTGCATCAGTTTGGAGCGATGAGGCTGTTAAATCAGCAGTTGTTATTAAACTAGCCCGTGTATGTTTATTGGCACCAATCGTTTTAATTCTCTCGATTCGCCACCGCCGCTATCTAAGTGCGCAGGGGCAGAGCGCAGCGACATCGGCCAAAGTTCCCCTTATCCCATTTTTCGTTCTTGGCTTTATCGCCGTTGCGATTCTGCAGAACACACTAGATGTTCCCGTGCGCGCGCACGATGACATTGTTTTAACAAGCAAAATCCTGTTGGGTGCTGGCTTAGTGGCTCTCGGTTCGGGAGTGCGCTGGAAAGCTATCCGTGCGATCGGGCCTCGCCCCATGCTTATGGGCATGATTGCCTGGATCATCGTCGGTGGCCTCGCACTGGTCGCTGTACGGATAACTGGGATATAGGGTATTTCTATGTGTTCATTAGTTATATGCAGTCAATGCAAAAAGCCAACATGGTCAGGCTGTGGGGAGCATATAGAGCAGGCTCTGGATGGCGTTGCAATAGAAGATCGCTGTCAGGGGCATCAAAAAGATCCTGTTGAGGCCGGTTTTTTAAAAAAGATTTTTAGCAAGAAGAGTTAAAAATAGCAACACAAGACATAACTGAGAGTGATTTTGAGAAGTTGATCTCGGACTAATTAAAGGATAGAAATGAAAGCAATTCAGATCAGCGCCTTCGGCGGCCCAGAGTCGATGCAGTTTGTTGACCTACCAGATCCTGTTGCAAAGCCTGGTCTGGAGATTATTGATGTAAGTGCTATCGGTATTAACTACGCCGATACGCATCAGACGGAGAACTCATATCTCTCACCACAGAAACTCCCATTGGTGCCGGGTATAGAAGTAGTTGGTAGAACAGCTTCAGGACGCCGGGTTTTAACAGCAGTTACAAGTGGGGGATATGCCCAGAAAGCCTCGGCATATTCGGCGGCGATGATTGATGTTCCAGAGGGTGTGAGTGATGCACAAGCTTTGTGCATGTTGGTCCAGGGCTCAACAGCTTGGCACATATTAAAAACAGTTGGTCATATAAAAACTGGTGAGAGTGTTGTCATACATGCAGCGGCCGGGGGCGTTGGCACTATTGCAATTCAATTAGCAAAGATGTGGGGCGCAAAGGTAATTGCCGTTGCCTCAACGGCTGCTAAACGAGATTTAGCAAAGTCACTAGGTGCAGATGTTGTCATCGATGCCGATCAGGACAAACTCCTTGCAGCGATTCTCGAGGCAAATAACGGCAAGCCTGTCGATGTAGTTTTAGAGATGGTTGGTGGAAAAACATTTGATGTCAGTCTTGAAGCTCTTGCACCATTTGGCAGATTGATTGTCTATGGAATGGCATCTCGAACGGCACCGACAGTAATTCATCCAGGGTCACTCATGGGTGGATCAAAAACAGTTACAGGTTTTTGGCTCTCTCACTGCTTTGGTAAAAAAGAGCTGATGAACGATGTAATCATTGAACTCTTCAACTTAGTAAAGTCCGGCAAGCTAAAGCCAGTTATTGGCGCCACATTTGGATTGAGCCAGGCAAGGCAGGCCCATCAAGCGATGCTGGCCCGTGAAACTACTGGCAAAATTACTCTCGATCCTGGCGCCTAAAGATAAGGATTTTTCCAAACTCCTTTACTGCCTGTACGCTCAGCCTTCGACTAATTACTAAGAACAACCAGCGCCCCCCTAGCTCAGTTGGTAGAGCGTTTCCATGGTAAGGAAAAGGTCACCGGTCCGATTCCGGTGGGGGGCTCGAAGAGAGCTCCTTCACAAGAAGTGAGATCTTTTCAAAGCACACCCCTGGCGGGGTAGCTCAGCTTGGTAGAGCAAGCGGCTCATAATCGCTGTGTCGTGGGTTCAAATCCCGCTCCCGCTACTAGTACTACCCGCGCGAATTTCGCGCATTGACAGGCCTCGGGTAACCTTGGCCCTTCGATAACCGATGAAGGAGTAAGACCATGGCAAGTAAGAGCGCGGACGTTCGTCCGAAGATCACCATGGCCTGCGTCGACTGCAAAGAGCGCAACTACATCACCAAGAAGAACCGCCGCAACGATCCTGACCGCATGGAGCTCAAGAAGTTCTGTCCACGTTGCAAGTCATCGACGCTTCACCGCGAAACCCGCTAATGATCAATCCCGATTCGGTCGGGCGCACTTTTGATAGTGCAGATTTAGTTACCGTTACTCAATCTGAAATTGATGCCTTTGCTTCCGTCATTGGCGAAACCGATACGCGTGTTGCACCTGCGACTTTTTCAATACGGATCACACTCTCCCAATTTGAATCGATTTTGACAAAGCCTGAAATCGGTGTCGATTGGCAACGCTTAGTGCATGGAGATCAAAAGTTTGAAATCTATCGCCCAGTAATAGCAGGCGATATTTTTAAATGCTCAGCAACTATTGAAACTTTGCGCTCGGTCGCTGGCAATGAGATTATCTCGGTGCGCTCTGACTTACATAATGGCTCCGAATTAGTGGTCTCATCTTGGGCGACATTGGTGGTGCGCGGATGATTGAAGTCGGAACAATCCTTCCCACAAAGGTCTTCTATCTCGATCGTGGGCTATTGAAGGCTTACGCTGATGCCAGCGGAGATCAAAACCCGATTCATCAGAGCGAAGAGTTTGCTCTATCTGTTGGGCTCCCAAATGTGATTGCACATGGAATGTTAACGATGGCCCTCGTCGGTAAATTTATTACAGATTGGGCAGGCGGTAGTGCCAACGTGAAAGAGTTCTCAGCCCGCTTTATTAAGCCGGTTATTGTCCCGGCCGGCGAAAAAGTTGATTTAACTGTTACTGCTACCGTCATTGAAATAGATGGAGCGAAGATTAAGTTAGATTGTGTAGCCACATCGGCTGGGGTTAAGGTCTTAGGAATGGCTAAAGTGGTCGTTACCCAATGAGTGCCCCAGATTTTGTTATAGAGCTAGCCAATGCGCGCATGGCAGCGCGTGCCGAAAAGAATTGGGCACTTGCAGATACTTTGCGCACCACAATTGCAAACTCGGGATATGAAGTCGTAGATGTAGCCGATGGCTTCGAACTAATTGAAAAGGCCGCCTTTATTACGCTCGCCTTTGCCCGTGATATCCGCCCCATTGATTTAGAGAAAGAGACAACGGTGGCATTAATCGTTGAGGGCTTTACCGACGATGCTCTCGAATCAGTTGAGGCTATTAAAGCCAACAGCGATTGCGGCGTTGTAATACTTTCAATAGGCGATCCTGGCGCACTTGTACAGGTCATGGATTCGCGTACATATTTATTCGCAGTTACACCTGGGGCTGGATGGGGTGATTGCGCAAATACTTTGCTGGCAAAGATTCAAAGTAAATATGTCGTCATTATGGATCCCTCAACACGTTTCATCGGTGATGCAATTACACCGGTAGTTGCCGAATTAGAAAAAGGCGAATATGTAGCCGTGGGTTGGCGTGGGGGATTAGTCAATGTTGATGATGAGTGGCGCAGTGTTGATGATAAAGGTGATGGCGAAGTTGACGTGCTCTTCTCATATTTTATGGCCCTTAATCGAGAAGCGGCATTAGAAACTGGTGGCTTCAATCTTCGCGCTCTTTATTATCGAAATGCAGATATGGAGTTTTCACTTAAAGTTCGCCAAGCTGGTGGTCGACTTTTGCAGATGGAGTTGCCGCTAGAGCAGGGACGCCACCACGGCTATCACGATGCCGATCCTGATTACCGCGAGGCACAATCAAAGAAGAACTACGATCGCATTCTCGAGCGCTTTAGAGGCAAAAGCGCAATTTTGTCGCCACGTCGCTAATCTTTAGCCATGAGTGAGCTTTCTGAGTACACCAGCCTGCGCGTAGGCGGCCCTGCCAAGAGGATTGTTCACGTCTCAAGCCAGGCTGAAATCATTGCAGCGATTGAAGCTGCGGGGGACTCACCTATTTTTATTATGGGCGGCGGAACAAATGTTCTCTTTGCCGATAGCGGTTTTGATGGCACGGTTATTCATATTGCTAATAACTCCATTGAGGCCGAAGTCGATGCATGTAGTGGTGCAACGTTGACTATTGGTGCCGGTGAAAACTGGGATAGTTTTGTGGAGACAAGTATTAAACGTGGTTTTGCTGGGTTAGAGACTCTCAGCGGAATTCCTGGCACAGTCGGTGCTGCGCCGATTCAAAACATCGGAGCCTATGGCCACGAAGTCAGTGAGCTGATTACGCGCGTTCGTACCTATGATCGCCTCGAAAAAGCCGTTAAAACCTTCACTAATGCCGAGTGTGAGTTCTCTTATCGTAACTCATATTTTAAAGCACACCCTGGCCGCTACGTAGTCTTAGATGTTGCATTTCAACTGCGCGTTGGTGAGATGAGCGCACCTATTACATATCTAGAGCTTGCAAAAAAACTTGAGATTGAAATTGGTGACAAGGCATCGGTTCTTAGTTGCAGAGCTGCAGTACTGGAGCTTCGGGCAAGTAAAGGAATGCTTTTATCTAAAGATGATCACGACTCATGGTCGGCTGGATCTTTCTTTACTAATCCCATTATTTCTCAACAGGCCGCAGATGCCCTGCCTAACGCCGCACCTAAATGGCCGCTAACCGATGGTCGCGTAAAGGTTTCGGCGGCATGGTTGATTGAAAACTCAGGCATACATAAGGGCGATGAAATCGGTGGTGCACGTATATCTACCAAACATGTTTTAGCACTTAGTAATTCAGGCACTGCAACAGCGGCCGATATTGCCGCCTTAGCTAAGCGCGCACGCGATCATGTAAAAGAAGCATTTGGAATAACTTTGGTTGCCGAAGTAAATCTAATCGGAGTTGAGCTTTAGCCCTCTGTTAGTAGTTTTTTGATACGCCCAATACCTTCAACGATATCGGCATCACTTGTTGCATAGGAAAAACGTAAGTATCCAGATGGTCCAAAGGCCTCACCCGGAACCGCTGCAACTTCAACTTCTTCTAACAAAATCGTTGCAAGTTCGGCCGATGTATGTGGAGTTTTTCCACGGATTGCCTTGCCGAGTGCCCCTTTAACCGATGGATAGACGTAGAAAGCACCTGTTGGTGTTGGACAGATAAAACTAGGGATCTCATTGAGTAGACCAACAATTAATGCACGTCGACGGTTGAATGCCTCGCCCATTGCATGAACGGCCTTTAAATCCCCACTAACAGCGGCGATCGCAGCACGTTGTGAAATATTAGAAACATTGGATGTTAGATGAGACTGCAGATTGATTGCAGCTTTAATGACATCTTTAGGTCCAATCATCCAACCCACACGCCACCCAGTCATCGCATATGTCTTTGCAACACCGTTAATAATGATGCACGTATCGGCAAGGCCAGGTACTAGCACCGGCATACTGGGCGCAGTTGCACCGTCATATAACAAGTGCTCGTAAATCTCATCTGAAATGACCCAGATATTATTCTTAAGCGCCCATTCTCCAATTGCTTGCACTTGTGCTGGCGAATAGACAGAGCCCGTTGGGTTAGATGGAGAGCAGAACAAAATCGCTTTTGTTTTTGCTGTACGTGCTGCCTCTAACTGTTCGACGGTAACTAAATAATTCTGTGTCTCATCGGCAAAGACCTCAACAGATACGCCACCAGCTAATTTGATGCACTCTGGATACGTTGTCCAAAACGGAGATGGCAATAACACTTCATCCCCATCGTTGATAATTGTTGCGAAGGCTTGATACACAGCCTGCTTTCCACCGTTAGTCACTAAAACTTGATCAGATGTAATCGCATAATTGGAGTCACGCTTTGTCTTTACAACAATCGCATCTCGCAGCTCGGGCAGGCCTGGTGTTGGTGTGTAACGGTGATTTGATCCAACGCGAGTTGCAGCAGCTGCGGCATCAACGATGTAATCCGGTGTTGGAAAATCAGGCTCGCCTGCACCAAAGCCAATAACCGGGCGACCTTGTGCTTTAAGGGCTTTGGCCTTGGCATCAACGGCAAGCGTGGCAGACTCTGCAATGGCAGCGATTCGGGATGAAATGCGTGAGCTCATAGCCCTAAGTCTGCCGTATTTCAGATGCGAGTTAGACCTGAACCCCTCCTTGCCTCTACACTTGCACGCTCACGAGGGTTTGCTTTTCCCTATGGTTTTGTCATGCCTTCGTGCGAAGGGCAGTAGCTCAATTGGCTAGAGTTGCCGTCTCCAAAGCGGCCGGTTGGGGGTTCGAGTCCCTCCTGCCCTGCAAGTTGTACTAGATAGGCAATGAACGAGAAAAGGAATAGGTGATGACAGAGTCTGTTGAGCAAGTAGCCGAGAAGCTCGGTCTAGTTGCGCGCGTCGGCCTTTTCTACCGGCAAGTGACAAATGAGCTTGCAAAGGTTGTTTGGCCAACCCGAAATCAATTAACGACATATACCTCCGTTGTATTGGTCTTCGTAACCTTCATCATCGCAGTTGTCTCCCTCCTCGATCTTGTTTTAACGAAGATCGTCTTCTTGGTATTTGGATAAGGAAGAGAATATGACTGACGAGCTAAACCAAGAGATACAGAAGCCTGATGCCTTCGAGGCAGCACTTGCTGCATCGGCAACGGAGATCGCAACCCCAGTAGTAGAGGAAGTTGCAGCTATTACCGAGCCGATGGCATCAACTGACTCCGAGCTTGCGCTAGCAACGGATGAAGATGGCGATGTCGAATCTGATGAGAACGATCCCAACGCCGAATTCCGCCGCACACTTCGTACTGCCCTTGGGGATTGGTATGTAGTCCACTCATATGCTGGCTATGAAAAGAAAGTTAAGGGAAATCTTCAAACTCGTATTCAATCTCTCAATATGGAGGATTACATCTTCCAGATCGAAGTTCCTGAAGAAGAGGTTAAAGAGCTTAAGAACGGCGCTTTCAAAATGGTAAAGCGTAATATCTACCCTGGCTATGTTTTGGTCCGCATGGATCTCAGCGATGAATCGTGGTCGGCTGTTCGTAACACTCCAGGTGTTACTGGTTTCGTAGGTAACGCACATCATCCAAGCCCATTGACTATGGATGAAGTTGAAAAGATTTTGGCACCACGTCCAGTCAAGAAGTCAGACAAGATTGATATCCGCCTGATTGATTACGTCATCGGAGAGTCAGTAACTGTGATGGATGGCCCATTTGCAACGCTTCCAGCATCGATCTCTGAAATCATGCCAGAGCAGGCAAAGTTAAAGGTTCTAGTCTCTATCTTCGGGCGTGAAACACCCGTAGAGCTCTCATTCGCGCAAGTACAAAAAATTTAATTACCCTAGTAAACGATAAGAAAAAAGAGGACAAGAAATGGCACCAAAGAAGAAGGCAACCGGCTTCATCAAGTTGCAGATCCAGGCTGGCGCAGCAACACCTGCTCCACCAGTAGGTCCTGCCCTTGGCCAGCATGGTGTCAACATCATGGAGTTCGTTAAGGCATACAACGCTGCAACGGAGTCTCAAAAGGGTCAGATCATTCCAGTAGAGATCACTGTCTACGAGGATCGCTCTTTCACATTCATCACCAAGACTCCTCCTGCATCACGTCTTATCTTGAAGGCAGCTGGCGTCGATAAGGGCTCTGCAGTTCCTCACAAGACCAAGGTTGCAAATATCACCATGGCTCAAGTTGCTGAGATTGCAAAGGTCAAGATGGCCGATCTGAATGCAAATGACATTGATGCAGCATCAAAGATTATCGCCGGTACTGCACGCTCTATGGGAATCACAACTAACGGATAACAAAGAATTCTTTTTCTCACTGTGAGAAAAAGATGTGGGAGAACCGCGCTGGTTCGTTAACCACAACCTAGGAAAGAATGAGGAAGAAATGAAGCGCTCAAAGAAATATAACGAGGCTGCGGCTAAGGTAACTAAAGATCATCTTTACACCCCACTCGAGGCAGTAACACTTGCAAAGGAAACATCAACAGTTAAGTACAACGCATCTATTGAGGTTGCATTGGTTCTTGGTGTTGATCCAAAAAAGGCAGATCAAGCGATCCGCTCAACAGTTAACTTGCCACACGGCACAGGAAAGACTGCACGCGTTTTGGTATTTGCTAACGGTGACAAGGCCGATGCTGCTCGCGCAGCAGGTGCAGACATTGTTGGTGGCGACGAACTCATCGAAGAGGTTGCAAAGGGCCGACTAGATTACGACGCAGTTGTTTCAACACCAGATTTAATGGGTAAGGTCGGTCGTCTTGGAAAGGTCCTCGGACCTCGTGGCTTGATGCCAAACCCAAAGACTGGAACTGTTACAACAGATGTTGCAAAGGCAGTTTCAGATATCAAGGGCGGAAAGATTGAGTTCCGCGTTGATAAGAACTCTAACCTTCACTTCCTGATCGGTAAGGCATCATTTACCGCCGAGCAGCTTGCAGATAACTACGCAGCTGCAATGGAAGAGGTTATGCGTGCAAAGCCAAACTCTTCAAAGGGTCGCTACGTACAAAAAGCAGTTATCTCAACAACGATGGGACCTGGAATCGCAGTTGATCCCAACCTCATCCGCGAGCCTTCAGCTAACTAAGAATTTGACGAGGGTAGGCCAGCCGGCCTACCCTTACCCCATAACCAAAGACCGCAGGTCTGAAACAACCGCAAGGTTGCTTCAATAAATGAGGAAATCTCAGCCCGCGTAGGTGTTCACATTAATCCGTGCGCGCTTACGCGTTACGGATTTTTTTATTCTCCTGATGTCGCTAAGTACCAGGAAAGGTGAACCGAATGGCTCGCCCAGATAAAGAAGCAGCAGTTGCAGAGCTAACGGAAGATTTCCGTTCAGCTACAGCAACAGTCCTTACCGAGTATCGCGGACTTTCTGTGACCTCGATGAAGGAACTTCGCCGTGCACTTGGTGATAAGACCAAGTACTCAGTAGTGAAGAACACTCTTACAAAGATCGCAGCAAAGAACGCTGGCGTAGATCTCTCTCCAGAGCTTCTCGTTGGTCCATCTGCAGTTGCCTTTATTAAGGGAGATGCAATCGACGCGGCTAAGAGCCTGCGCGATTTCGCTAAAGAGAATCCATTCCTTGTAATAAAGGGTGGAATCTACGAAGGCAAAGCAGTCACTAAAGAAGAGCTTATGCAGCTTGCAAACCTTGAATCTCGTGAGGTTCTACTTGCAAAGCTTGCTGGCGCTATGAAGGGATCGCTTGCTAAGGCAGCGCGCATATTTGACGCGCTTCGCATCAAGCTTGAATTGTCCGAAGGATCAACAAACAGTGCGGTGTCCGAGGTGTCCGAACCACTAACACAGGAAGCTGTGTCCGAGGTTCCAGCTGAAGTTGTGCCGACAGACGTAGTCGAAGTAACAGAATTAACCCCATCAACAGAAGAGAAGGAATAACGAATATGGCAAAGCTCAATACAGAAGACCTATTGGCACAGTTCAAAGAGATGACATTGGTCGAGCTCTCAGAGTTCGTTAAGTCATTCGAAACTGAGTTCGACGTTACAGCCGCTGCTCCAGTAGCAGCTGCAGCAGCAGGTGGCGCAGCCGCGGCTGGCGCAGAGGCTGCACAAGATGAGTTCTCAGTCATCCTTGAAGAGGCTGGCTCAGCAAAGATCGCAGTAATCAAGGAAGTCCGCGGACTCAACTCAAGCCTTGGCTTGAAAGAGGCCAAGGATCTAGTTGATGCCTGCCCAGCAGTTCTGCTTGAGAAGGTAAACAAGGAGACAGCTGATAAGGCAAAGGCGGCCCTAGAGGCAGCTGGCGCAAAGGTCACAATTAAGTAATTACGTATTAAAAGTTAAGGCCTTCGAACCATTGGTTCGAAGGCCTTAACTTTGTCCTAACGACGATGGACTAGCAAAAACTACTTGAATTTAATAGCAACTGCGTAGCCAGCCAAGTTGGCCTTGACTGTAAGAATCGCAATACCTTTTGAATCAGTAGTTCCGTTATAAAGGTAAGTGGTTTTACCTTTTTTAGTGGCCGTTATTTCATAAGCGACTCCAGGAAGTTTTGAAGCCACAGTCAGCGTGTATTTGGATGTACTGACTTTTTTGACGGAAACTTTTCCTTTGCTTTCTGCCGCTTCGGGTTTTAGAGTTTCCTTAGCTGCCGTGATGCTTGCGGTCGTATGTAAACCATCACCAGCAGCAACAATTAACTTAGAGCCGTCTGCTGACGCTGTCGCTGAATTACCATCTGGGATTCCTAGAACGACGCTCCAAGTAGATCCAGAGTCTTTGGAAAGGTAAGCGGTGTCCATATAACTCACAGCGAGCAGGATTGAACCATCGCTGGACGAGGTTATTGCCTGCCAATATTTATTAAGCTCACTTGCTCTTAGTGTCCACGTTATTCCTGAATCGACTGAGGTGTAGATATTGCCAGGATTGCCGTAAACAATCGCGGCAAGTTTTGTACCGTCACTTGAACTTGCGACTGCACGCCACAGTCGAACCGAGTCTCTTGGAGACCATGTAGCACCTGCATTTGTCGACGTATAGATTTGGCCATCACGTACTGTCGCAACTAATTTGATGCCATCACTTGAGCTTGCGACAGATGTCCAGGCGCGGGCTGAATCTCGTGCTGTCCACGTTGCACCAAAGTCACTTGATGTATAAATCCAGCCACCATCATGGACTGCGACAAGCTTTGAACCATCTGCAGAAGAAGCCAGGCCACTCCAGCGGCGATTTGAATCTCTTGGCGTCCAACTCATGCCTGAATCAGTTGACGTATAAATCTGACCTTCTTGAACCGCCGCTACCAAATGTGTTCCATCGTTTGAGGAGGCAACACTTATCCAGTTACGCGCTGATTCACGTACAGACCACGTCGCACCATAGTTAGTTGAAGTCACAATTCGGCCACCCGAAACAACTCCAACCAATTTTTCGCCATTTGTTGAAGATGCAATTGATTGGCACCGGCAGCTATCATTTATCAGGGTCCACTTGTAATTTGTGCTCGGTGTAGAAGCGCTAGGTGAGGGCGTCGCACTCGGTGCGCTGGCAATCCCGAACGTATAGATGAAAGCTGGCGCTCCAACAACGATTTTACTTCCATCTGCTGACATTGCCACGCCGTCGGCATTTTCAATTGTGTTATCAGTTTTCCAAGTTAGCCCCGAGTCATTTGAAGTGTAAACGGTCCCCATGTAACTGCTGGCGACAAGTTTGGTTGCATCTGATGACATTGCAATGCCTTGCCAATATTTATTGAGCTCACTGGCTCGTAGTGTCCATGTAGCACCAGAATCAGTTGAGGTAAAAATATTTCCAGGGTTTCCATAAACAACTGCGGCAAGCTTGGTTCCATCACTCGAAGTTGCCACCGACCTCCACAAACGAACAGAATCTCGGGCTACCCATGTTGCACCAGAATCGGAGGAAGTAAAAATCTGATCAGCACGCGCAGTAGCAACCAGCTTCGTTCCATCACTAGAGGATGCAACTCGTGTCCAGTTTCGAACTGAATCTCGTTGAACCCAGGTAAGCCCGGAATCGGTCGATGTATAAAGGTATCCACCTTCATGTGCTGCAACAAGCTTGCTGCCATCACTAGATGAGGCCACTGAGATCCATCGATGCACAGCGCCACGTGGATTCCATGTAGCACCTGAATCGGTGGAGGTATAGAGCAAGCCTTCAGAAACAGCGGCAATGAGTTTTGTCCCATCAGATGATGATGCAACTGCACTCCAATTCCTAGCTGATTCACGTACAGTCCATGTTGCTCCAAAATTTGTAGAAGTAATTATTTTTCCACCATTAGCAGCGGCAACCAGTTTAGATCCGTCACTGGATGCGGCTACGGAATCGAAACTTCCTAGACCTTCATGTTTTACCCAGCCGGGTGAGTCCGCCGACGATGTTGCAGAAGGAGTAACAAGTGAAAGAACTAATAGAGTAATTATAGATTTACTAAAGAATTTCTTTTTGAAATCCATTTCCTTATTTAAGGAGTTCATTGTGTGCCCCTAACGGCAGTAGGCTAAAATTAAACAACCTAGCTTCGATTTACTGTACTCGCGTAAATAATGAGTTTGCCAGATTTCAATCATGTGATATTTATTAAGATTGATATTTTGAGTGATGGCGACTTGGGTTAATCTTTCCGTTCAAACACTAAGGCCTTCGAACCAATGGTTCGAAGGCCTTAGTGTTTGTCGTAACTTCGATGGACGGGGGCTGTAACCAAGCTATACCGAAGGCTGACGAATAACCCCCGACATACTTTTAACTCAAAATCATTTAAGTTAAGCCCGTGATGTGTTGTCCGACTCGAATCTCTGTTCCCCAATCCCCAACTCGTCTGATGTTTATCCAATATTGCTATTGAATTAGAACTGTTTACTGATCCGAACCCTAACTACCTAAATTGCTCTAGATAATTAAGATATCTAATTTATACTCCTACCGATTTTTACTGTCAAGGCGAAAATAAACAAAAATTGAAAAGCGAGTGCTAACCCTCAGATGGAAATTTATTGATTGAATATAATTAGAGTGCGGGGAGGAAATTGATCAAGATTGGAAGGTAAAAGAAATGAGCACGAAAGAGTTATCAAAGGTTTTCCCTGTAGATTCAAAAGGTTTTTTTGATTTCCCATCTAGGTTGGATTGGTTTGATGATGTTGCGCCGCTTAGGATGTTTTTCCGTACTCCAGAGCTTAAGCCAATTAAGATTGAACAGTTCGTGACAGATGGAAAGTTGGTTGTCCGCGCAGAATTACCGGGCGTCGACCCAGATAAAGATATCGATGTATCTCTCCATGAGGGATATTTAACAATCACAGGAGAACGAAAGGAAGAAAAGAAGGATAAGCACCACTCCGAATTCATGTACGGGAGTTTCTCTCGTACCATCGCCCTTCCTAGCGGTTTCGACCAAAAGAGCGTGCACGCTCAATACAAGGATGGAATTCTTGAGGTATCACTTGGAATTCCGGTTTCTGTCTCAAATGGGAAGAAAATCCCGATTAGCAGAACACAATAATGAGTCCGATTAATCCTGGCGCTAGAAAAGGATTATCGGTTGTTGCGATTACGCAAGATGAGTGCCGTGTTTGGAGCGATGGACTCGTGCCAAACACGGTGCCACTGCGAATTCACCCTAAAGTCCTAACAGGCAAGAAGCAGTTTCATACCGCCAATGAGTTCCAAACCCATCGAGGCCATGATGAGGATAAATTCGGGCAGGAGTACCTAGAGTCCATCGCCACCCAGCTTCACGCTGCCACAAGGATCCTGGTCATATCCCATGGAACCGGCAAGTCCAATGGCTTCATAGCCTTGAGTGATCACCTTAATAAGCACCACCCTGACCTTGGAAAACGGGTAGTGGGCAATAGTGAGGCGGATTTATCGCACATGAGCGACGACCAACTCCTTGCTCTTGGCCGTGATTGGCTCCAGGCTCACTCTGCATTCTTGGGGTAATCCTCCACAATTCCCCTCAAATTCAAAGACAAATTCCCTCTTTAGGGGTATAAGCCCCCGGTTGGACAGGTTCGGGGTGAGGGCGATATCCTTCACCTTCGCACAAAAAACTTACGGTCAGGGCATATAGCGGCTGAGACCTAACAGTTGTGCGTTCCCGCTTTATTGTCTGGAAGGACATCTCTTGGCCGCGTCTAAAAAATCATCAGTAGCACCACGCCGAATCTCATTCGCAAAGATCCGTGAGCCTCTCGAAGTTCCAAATCTATTAG
>Ga0214919_10005381_pt1 | contig 18216 bp, 18 predicted proteins | sample LL1503_MetaG_FD_177994 | JGI IMG/M metagenome (GOLD analysis project Ga0214919, IMG submission 177994) | Freshwater microbial communities from Lake Lanier, Atlanta, Georgia, United States - LL-1503 | ecosystem: Environmental > Aquatic > Freshwater > Lake | place: USA: Georgia | collected...
TGCACGTAAAAAGCACCCTGTAAATGCTTGATTTACAAGGTCTTTTTAATATAAAAAACGGGTATTTTTGTATTTCTGCGGACTTAACAGTCCGGTGCTCTACCAAATGAGCTATTGAGGAATGTGAGCATTATTTCGAGCAAGAATCGTGCTAGCGGATCCTACCTCTTTGAGGCAAATTCCACGCTTTGCCAGTCCAAGATTATAGCAAGATTTTGTTGATAATTTGCGCCTGTTGCTCCAAGGTGTAGCCTACGCTGCCGTACACGGCGAAATCGCTGACATTGCGCCCATGCCCTGTAATGCTCTCCGCCAGCGGCAAAGGGATATCGTTAGATGCCTTCAGGCGATCGATGAAGGCATGCCTAAAAAGGTGGCTTCTAAAGCCGAATGGTTTCAGATTCTTATTCAATATTGCCGAACAAGAACATCCCCCCAATTCTTTAGCATAACCAGGCGCCAACCAGTCTGAATGCTGCCTTTTTGTCATCCTGTGAAGTTCCTTCGCGGCATATAGGGATACGCCTAAAAGCGGGATTGAGCGTAGGCTGGCCTCAGGAGTGTTCTTATGACTATTGAATACCGTGTCGCCGCCAGTTCAAATGCTGGTCAGGATTTTCGTCTCAGTCAATATATGTATGTGCTTTTGTACCCTGCACTAATCGCAATTATTGTGTTTGGACATATCTCTGACGCAGCCATGCCGATCAAGCACATGATTGCTGCAGTTGCCATTTTTGGGACAGTGACAATCTATTTGATTGTCTCCACGGCACTGCGCACCATAGAGGCCAGCACGAAGGATGTGACCTCAGAAGAAGAGAACCTGCATGTGGCGCAAGACGGGCGCAAGCAACCCTGGGGAGCGTTTCAGATTTATGCAGCCATAGCAACCGCGGCCCCGTTGCTGCTTACTTTGATAGCGATTTATAGCTAGGTTCTAGACCTTGCCGATTCACGGTATTTCGCGAACGAAATCTGAGCGGGCTCGGCGAACTTTTTTGAGGTTTACCAGCCAATCGTTAGCCGTGTCACGGTAGCCTAGCGTCATGATAACGGCGCTACGCAAGCCTTTTTCACCAAGACCGAGTAGTTTGTCCAGCGCTGCAGAATCAAAGCCCTCCATAGGCGTAGAGTCCACTTCTTCGCAGGCGGCGGCAATTAATCCGGCGGTCATGCCGATATAGGCCTGACGCGCGGCATGCTGAAAATTGAGCTCTGGGCCGCGTGGCGGATAAGTACTGAGCAGCATTTTCCGGTAATTTTCCCATCCTTCGCTGGTAAATCCGCGCTCTTGGTTGGTCAAATCAAACATGCTGTTGATCCGCTCCGGGGTGTAGTTATCCCAAGCGGCAAAAACTAATAAATGCGAACATTCGATAATCTGGCCTTGATTAAATGCCACTGGCTGGATGCGGGCCAATAATTCGCGGTTACTCACCACGATAAGCTCGTAAGGCTGCAGTCCGCTGGATGTCGGTGCCAAACGGACGGCCTCCAATATGCGCTCCAGTTTCTCCTGAGTAACGATTTTTGAAGGATCCATTTTCTTGGTCGCGTAGCGCCAATTCATTGTGTCAATTATGTTCACGATTGTTTCCTGATTCTGTGCTGAATTACCGCCCCCGGATGGTGGCATGACACAAATTGTAGGCGGCATTAATGGCCAGTCCCAAAGGCGCGCAGTTTTGATTTATTCGCCGTATATTCAAGTGCGTTCCGGATAAATAAAGACCCCATTTAGCAGTATCGGTCCACACGCGAGAAGCAAGCCCCGCAGCGCTTATCGACAAATCTGCGCTGGGCCAAGGGCAGTTATTACTTGGATACACCCAGCCTGCGATGCAGCTCGGTGCTGGTCGTGGTGTACTGCAAAGGCTGGGCTTGGCCGGGCCGGATGGACTCCATAGCTGCGAAAGCGGCCAAAGTGGCTTCATGAAAGCCACAGACAATCAGCTTCTTCTTGCCAGCATAGTGGTTGATGTCGCCCACCGCAAAAATGCCCGGCGCACTGGTCGAAAAATCGGCAGGGTCCACACGCAATTGCTTGCGCTCCATGTCTAGGCCCCACGCGGCCAGGGGCCCAAGCTTGGGTGAGACACCTAAAAAGACCCACACCCCGTCTGCTTTGATGCTGATTTCCTGATCATCGCTGTCCAAAACCAGCAAGCTGTGCAGCCGAGACTTGCCGGTAAATCCACTGGCTTGGGCCGCCACAAAGCGCAGCCGGCCGCTGGCCCGTAGCGTCGCGACGCGGGCCAGCGTCTGCGCGTCGGCGTGCAGCGTATCGCGCCGGTGCACCAGGGTGACGCTAGCGGCTGGACCTTCGCACAAGGCGATGGCCGCCTCCAGTGCGGTTTGCTCCGCCCCAATCACCAGCGCATTTTTTGTTTTCGCAGCCTGGCCGGGCATCAGCCGGTAGTGCACTTGCTTACCCTCAAAAACCTCCAGCCCGGGCAAATGCAGGCGCCGCGCGGCAAATGCGCCTACGCCACCGGCAATAAACACAGTGCGCGCCAAAAAGTGGAGGCCCGCAGAGGTTTTTGCCAGATAGCGCCCATCGGATTGCCGCTCCAGGGTCTCCACGGTTTGGTTCAGGTGCATGCCCGGCGCGAAGGGGGCAATTTGCAACAAAAGATTTTGGACTAGCTCGCGCCCGGTGCAGACCTTGATGGCGGGAATATCGTAAATCGGCTTATCGGCGTAGAGGGCAATGCACTGACCGCCCGCCTCGGGCAGGGCATCCACCACCTGCGCATGCACGCCCTGAAGGCCCAGTTGAAACACCTGAAACAGCCCCACCGGGCCCGCACCGATGACCAGCGCGTCGGTTTGCAAGGACTGGGCTGGCAAAGACCGGCTCCAAGTCAGCGAATCAGCTCAGAGAGCTTGTCGGTCTTGTCTTTCCACTCTTCGGCGTCAGGCAAGGGCGTTTTGCGCTTGGTGATGCTCTTCCAAGTGGGTAGTTTGGCCAGTTCGGCGTTGAGGGCAGTCATGTGGCGCTGGTCGTGCGGCACGTCTTCTTCGGCGTAAATGGCGTTGACCGGGCACTCGGGGATGCACACCGCGCAATCGATGCATTCGTCGGGATCAATCGTCAGAAAATTGGGGCCTTCGCGGAAGCAATCGACGGGACACACGTCCACGCAATCGGTGTATTTGCACTTGATGCAGGCTTCGGTAACGGTATGGGTCATGAAATTAGCAGTACGGTAAGAGAGCAGGCCTGGGAGCAGGCCAAACCGTGATTTTATTGGCAATTGCCAAGCCGGGCCCGGGCAGGGCTATCCGGCAGTATGGGCAAAACGGGGCGCGCCCTGCACGTCGCCCTGGTAAAAGCCTGAAAAATGCCCCAAAAGACGTGCGCCGTGGACTGCATCTTGGTCGGCGCGCAGCACAGCGCTGGAGAAACCACTGCGTTGCATTTGCAGCAATTGGTCAATCAAAACGTCGCCCTGGGCCTGGATGTCGCCGGCAAAACCCGCCCGGCGCAGCGCGTGGGCTTGGCTAAAGGCGCGTCCGTCGGTGAATTTGGGGAAGTTCAGCACCACGCGCACGATGCCGTCCAAGGCCAGGCCCTGCAGCTCGGTGTCATTGGGCAGCGCCAGCGTCGCCAGCGCGTCGGGCAGGGCGCCCTCGTCAGCGCTCAGGATGGTCAAAGTAGGGGCCATAGGCGGATTCAATCAAATAGGCGCGATGACAAGGCGCAAATTAGGCTGCGGCGCGCGCTGTGGCGTAGCGGGCGGCGTTGGCAGCAGATTTAAAGGGGTCAAAGCCCACGCGCTGCAAGGTGTCGATGAAGTTTTCGCCTGCGTCGCGCTGGTCTTTGTACACATCGAGCACGGCCTCGATCACGTCCACCACCTCAGCCGCCGCAAATGAGGGCCCAACCACTTTGCCGGGACGCGCCGGGCCACCCAAGTCCGAGCCGTCCGAGCCACCCAAGGTGACCTGGTACCACTCTTGGCCGTCCTTATCAACGCCCAAAATACCAATGTGGCCGCTGTGGTGATGGCCGCAAGAGTTGATGCAGCCGCTAATGTGCAGATCAATCTCGCCCAGGTCAAAAAGCTCATCCAGGTCCTGGTAGCGTTCGGTAATGGCCGCTGCGATGGGCAGCGAGCGGGCATTGGCCAAGGCGCAATAGTCGCCGCCGGGGCAAGCAATCATGTCGCTGAGCAGGTGGATATTGGCGCGGGCCACACCAGCCTCGGTGGCGGCCTGCCACAGCGATATCAACTGGTCCACACGCACCCAGGGTAGTACCAGGTTTTGGTCGTGGTTGACGCGCACCTCGCCCGCTGAAAAACGGTCGGCCAAATCAGCAGCCGTTTGCAGTTGGTCGGCTGTCGCATCGCCCGGCGCCTGGCCCAAGCGCTTGTAGGACAGCGTCACTGCGCGTAAACCGGGGTTTTTGTGGGCAGCCACGTTTTGGCTCAGCCAGCGGCCAAAAGCCGGTTGCGCCTGCACCATGGCGCTGAGTGCGCGCTCGGCCTGGGCTTGCACCGCTTGCGGCACGGTATCGAGCGCGGGGGCGACAAAGCAGGCGCTCACGCGGTCGAGCTCGGCCTGCGGAATCGTGTGCTGCGCGCCAGCGGCCAGGATGCGCTGGTATTCGGCCTCGACCTCGTCAAAGTAGCGCTGGCCTTCGGCTTTGACCAAAATTTTGATCCGCGCTTTGTACAGGTTGTCGCGCCGGCCCCAGGCGTTGTACACGCGCACGATGGCCTCCAGGTAATTGATGATCTGGTTCCAGGGCAAAAACGCGCGGATTTCGCTGGCAATCACCGGCGTGCGCCCCATGCCGCCGCCCACCAGCACCTGAAAGCCTACCTCGCCAGCGGCATTGCGCAGCACGCGCAAGCCCACGTCATGCCAGGCGATGGCGGCGCGGTCTTCCACCGAGCCGGTAATCGCAATTTTGAATTTGCGCGGCAAATAGGCAAATTCGGGGTGCAAGGTGCTCCACTGGCGCAGCACTTCGGCGTAGGAGCGCGGATCGACCACCTCGTCCACGGCGATCCCGGCGCGTTCGTCGCTGGTGATATTACGGATGCAGTTGCCGCTGGTCTGGATGCCGTGCAAATTAACGCTGGCCAGCAAATCCATCACATCGGCGCTTTTGGCCAATGGAATCCAGTTGAACTGCACGTTTTGGCGGGTGGTGAAATGGCCGGTATTGCTCACCAGCTGGGGCGCGATGCCGCTGCCGATCTGGTCCTGGCTGTGCTGGGCGTGGGCGATGACCTGGCGCTCGGGCGTGTCGTACTGCGCCGCCACCTGGGCCAGCACCCGCAACTGGGCGCTGTTGAGTTCGCCGTAGGGCACGGCCACGCGCAGCATGGGCGCATAGCGCTGCACATACCAGCCGTTTTGCAGGCGCAGGGGCCGGAAATCGTCGTCCGCCAGCGTACCGGCTTGGTTGCGGGTCAGCTGGTCTCGGTACTGGGCCGCGCGCGCCTGGACAAATTGACGGTCAAACTCGGTGTATTGGTACATGGTAAGGGCGACTGCATGCACCTAAGTGCAGACCGCGCAAAGCTAAAAGTTGCGCGACTCTAGGCGAAAACCCTTATTCTGAAAACTACATATTTGCTATTTATATATGCGGAAAAGCATATTAAGCAGCGTCCAGCGCCCGCAATTCACGCAGACGCTCGTCAAAGTAGCTGCCCACGGTATAGCGCTCGGACAAGCGCACATCGCGCCGGGGGTGCAAAAACAGCGGCAAAGAGATACGTGACTTGCTGCGGTCGCCACCGACCGGATTGAGCACCTGGTGCACCGTCGAGGGGAAATACTGGCCCGAGGCCTCGGCCAGCATATCGCCAATATTGACGATTAACAGACCATGGTCGCAGGGCACATCAATCCAGTGGCCTTCTTTGTCCAATATTTGCAGGCCCGGCTCAGTGGCTGCCGGCAAAAGCGTCAGCAAATTGATGTCGGTATGCGCCGCGGCACGCACAGCCTGCGGCACTTCGTCGCCGCGTAAGGGGGGATAGTGCAACACGCGCAGCAGCGTGTGCTCACTGCCTTGCAGCATATCGGGCAAGTCCATCGAGTAAAGCGCGCGCACCTCGGCGGGTGAATGCATATCGACCCAGCGCAGCAGGGTTTGCGCCAACTCGTTGGCTTCTTGGTAATAGGTCAGGGCTGCTTTGGAGACCTCATCAGGAAAGCGGCCCCAAGGGTAAACATGGAAAAATTCCTTTAAATCGCGCTGCTTTTGCCCCTTGGCGGTCTCTGAGATATCGGGGGAGAAATACCCTGCGTGGGTTTGGCGGTCGTAGTCATAGGCGTGCTTGGCCTCGCTGCGGAAAAACGCCGCCCATTCGGCGTAAATGCCTTGCACCATGGCGTAGGCCAGCGGGTGGTTACGCAAAACGGCAAACCCGGTCTCGTGCAGGCTGCGGGTGAAGGCCTGCGGCGCGGCGGCTGCAGCGAAATCAATGACCGGAAGCTGTGTTGTCATGGGCGGATCCAATCGCGCATTAAAGTGGATTTAATCAGGTCTTTGCAAGCTTTGGCCTGCACTTGCATGCAAGCGCGGCTGGCGGGCCCTTCCCAGCCGCTTTGCGGGTAGCTGATGGACTTGCGCCGCAGCATGGTTTGGCCCTGGGCCAGGCCATCGACGGCCACGCGCACCGCACCGCTCTCATATTCAAAAAGCTGCGGGTCGGTCAGGGCCACAAAGGCCAGCACATCGTGACCAAAACAGCCGTGGATCTCGGCTACATGCGGATACAGGCCGCTATAAAACCCGGCATAAAAATCAACCGCGTGGTGCAAGGTATGCATGGCCGGGTGCTGGTGGTGCGCGGCCATGTCGGCAAACAGAGACACCGGCAAGATCACTTGGTGCGTCACGTCCAGGCCCACCATGGTGAGGTCAAAGCCGGCGCAAAACACCTTGTCCGCCGCATGCGGATCATTCCAGATATTGGCTTCGGCCACAGGGGAAACATTGCCCGGCTCCAGCACCGCGCCGCCCATGAGCACCACGGCGCGCAAAAGCTGGGGCAGGCGTGGCTCCATGTCTAAGGCCAGGGCCACGTTGCCCAAAGGGCCTACGGGCACTAGCGTGATCTCGCCGGGCCGGGCGCGCGCCATGTCCACGATAAATTGCGCCGAGCTGCGCGGATCAAGGCGGTTGTCAAAAGGCTGGCGCTGAGGCAGATTACCCAAGCCGTCGGCACCATGAATGTGCGCGGGCGGCGCCTCGGCGTGCTTGACCAAGGGCGCGGCAACCCCGCGCGTTACTGGGATGTCGGCTCGCCCGGCCAGGGCCAAAAGGTACAGCGCATTGGTGGCGGCCTGATCGACGGTCACATTGCCAAAAGTGGTGGTCACCCCCAGCAACTCGATCTCTGGATGCGCCAGCGCATAGTAAAGCGCCATGGCATCGTCCACGCCCGGGTCGGTGTCGTAAATGACCGCGTGCGGTCGCTGTGGAAAATTGCTCATAAAAAGATCGATTTGGCTCAGGCCGAGGCCTGCTGGCAAGCGTCGCGCAAGCGATGTTCGCCATCGGTATTTGCAGGGCCTTGGGATTGCATGAATGCGGCCACAGCGGCCCGGCTCGGGACACTGGCCTGGGCACCCATGGCGGTGCATGCCAAGGCGGCAGCGGCATTGGCGAGTTGCAGCGCCCGCGCCGGGCCTGCGCCTAACGAAAGCTGCGCCACCAACATGCCGCAAAAAGTGTCGCCCGCGCCGGTGGTATCGACCGCATCAACGGCAAAGCCAGGCTGAAAAAACCAATGCGTTCCAAAGCGCGCGGCGCTGCCTTGCGGCCCCAAGGTCACCACCACGGCCTCGCAGGGCAGGGCCTGCATGGCCTGCGAAATACTGCTTGCGCCCGGCGAAAGACTGCGCAATTCGCCCTCATTGACGATCAAGATGTCGACCAAGGCCAACAAATCCGGCGAAAGCGTGCGGGCCGGAGCGGCGTTGAGCACCACGGACATACCCGCTGCCTTTGCTGCACGGGCGCAGGCGGCAACCGTGTCCAGCGGCGTTTCCAGCTGCATCAGCAAGTGGCTAAAGCCCGCCAAGGGTGGTAAGTGGCGCGCCTGCAGGCTGTCATTGGCGCCAGGCGCTACCGTGATGGCGTTTTCGGCATTGTCCGCAACGCAAATAAAAGCGGTGCCGCTGGTCTGGTCGGCGCACACATGGATATGCAGGGCCACGCCGGCCGATTGCAGCGAGGTTTTGAGGAATTCTGCATGGCTGTCTGTGCCCAACGCGAGCACCATCTCGGTGCGGACCTCGCCCGCGCGGGCACTGGCAACGGCCTGGTTGGCACCTTTGCCGCCCGCAAACGACTGCACACTGTGGCCCATCACGGTTTCACCCGGGGCCGGAATGTGCTGGGCGCGCACCACAAAGTCCAAGTTGGCAGATCCGGCGACAAGCACCATGGCGAAATATCCCTTTGAATATGAATGCAGCCGGTGCGGCGATCGCACTAACTAGGTTCTCTGCAAGCAAGTGTAGAGGATGGCCCGCGCTGAGCACGCCGAGCACCATCTGCAAAAATTTTGACGTCCAAGGGCGCCCCCGATGGCGTCCTTCATGCACAATGATAATGAGTCCGGTTCAGATTGCCCTGTTTTCTCCAACCCCTTATCAGGAAGCTTTATATATGCGTAATTCCCCCATTTTTCGCGCAGCCGTGCCGCTTTTGGCCTGCGTTTTGGTAGCTCCCGCATGGGCCGAACCCGCCGTGATTTACGACATGGGGGGCAAATTCGATAAATCTTTTAACGAAGCGGCCTACACCGGCATTCAGCGCTGGAGCAAAGAGACGGGGAAAAAATACCTTGAGTTTGAAATTTCCAACGAATCGCAGCGCGAGCAAGCGGTGCGCCGCATGGCCGAAAAAGGCGCCAGCCCGATTATTGGCGTGGGCTTTTCCCAGGCTTCGAGTATTGAAAAAGTAGCCAAAGAGTTTCCCAAACTGCAATTTGCCATCATCGATATGGTGGTGGATGCGCCCAATGTGCAATCCGTGGTTTTCAAAGAGCAAGAAGGCAGCTTCTTGGTCGGCGTTATGGCCTCCATGGCCAGCAAAACCGGCAAAGTCGGTTTTGTGGGCGGTATGGACATTCCCCTGATCCGCAAATTTGAGTGCGGCTACCGCCAAGGTGCGCTGCACGCCAATGCCAAGGCCAGCGTCAGCGCCAATATGACCGGCACCACCGGCGCTGCCTGGAACGACCCGACACGCGGCGGTGAGCTGGCCAAAGCCCAGTTCTCTCAGGGCGTGGACGTGGTGTTCGCTGCGGCGGGTGGTACTGGTGTGGGTGTATACCAGGCCGCCAAAGACGCTGGCAAACTGGCCATCGGAGTGGACTCCAACCAAAACCACTTGCAGCCGGGCACCATGCTCACTTCCATGCTCAAACGCGTGGACGTGGCCGTGTTCAACGTGGCCAATGCCCACAAACCGGGCCTGATGGTCTTGGGCCTCAAAGAAGGGGGCGTGGACGTCGCTTTGGACGAGCACAACGCCAAACTGGTCAGCGCCGATATGAAGAAAAAAGTGGACGCCGCTAAGGCCGACATCATCAGCGGCAAGATCAAAGTGGCCGATTACATGGCCGATAACGCTTGCAAGCTGTAAACCCCGAGGTCGACGCAGCGCCATTGGCGAAAGCGGGCCCGCCGGCCTTGTGCATGGCGGGCGTCCACAAGCGTTTTGGGGATGTTCGGGCCAATGTCGATGTCCACCTCACGGTGGCCCAGGGCACGCTGCACGGCCTGATTGGCGAGAACGGCGCCGGTAAGAGCACGCTCATGTCGGTGCTGTATGGCCTGCATCCCGCCGATAGTGGCAGCATTGCGGTATTCGGGCAAACGGTGCGCATCGCCCATGCGGATGACGCCATTGGCTGCGGCATCGGCATGGTGCACCAGCACTTTATGCTGGTCGACACCCTGAGCGCGCTGGAAAACGTCATGCTCGGCGCCGAGCCGCACTGGTATTTGCCGCAAGCTGCGGCGCCCGTGCGCCAGCGCCTGCAAGAATTAATGGAAAGCACCGGCCTGCGTGTGCCGCTGGACAGCGCGGTGGCCGATCTGTCGGTGGGCGACCGCCAGCGCCTGGAGATTCTCAAAGCCCTGTACCGGGGCGCGCGCATCCTGATCCTGGACGAACCCACCGCCGTGCTCACGCCCCAGGAGGCGGAGCAGCTCTTTACCGTGCTGCGCCAATTGCGCGCCCAGGGCAGCACCGTCATATTGATTACCCACAAGCTCAAAGAAGTGATGGCGCTGTGCGACCAGGTCACCGTCATGCGCGCAGGGCGGGTGGTCGCCGACATGCCGGTGCACCAGGCCAGCGTTGAGGGCTTGGCCCAGGCGATGGTGGGGCGCAAGGTGCAACTCGAGCGTCCGGACCTAAGCGCGCCCGCGCCCCAGCAGGCGTCACCCGTGTTGCAAGCGAGCGGGCTGGAAATGCGCGATGCCGCTGGCGTGCTGCGCCTCTGTGGCATTGATTTGCAGCTGCATGCCGGAGAAATCGTGGGTATCGCGGGCGTTTCAGGCAACGGCCAAAGCGAGTTGCTCGATGTACTCTCGGGCCTGGCCGCGCCCGATGCCGGCGCATTGCAGGTACTGGGTAAGCGCTTCGCCGCCGGGACTTGGCTCGATCCCTTTAGCGCACGCGACATCGGCTTAGCCCATGTGCCCGAAGACCGCCATGCCCGCGCCCTGGTGATGGACTTCCCCGCCTGGGAATCAGCGGTCTTGGGCTACGAGTCGCTGATGCAGTACTGCCGGCGCGGCTGGATGCGCGCAGGCGCCATGCGCCGCGCCACCGAGGCCATGATGGAGCGCTTTGATGTCCGCCCGCGCAAAGCCACGCTGGCCAGCCGCAAGTTCTCCGGCGGCAACCAGCAAAAGCTGGTGTTGGCGCGCGAGCTGGGCCAAAACCCGCGCGTGTTGCTCGTCGGCCAGCCCACGCGCGGTGTGGATATCGGCGCCATCGAATTTATTTACGGCCAACTGCGCGCCATGCGCGAGGCCGGTTGTGCGGTGCTGGTGGTTTCCAGCGAACTGGACGAAATACTGGCCCTCTCAGACCGCGTGTTGGTGATGTACCACGGGCGTATTACTGGCAATTTAGCTATCGCCGAGTGTTCGCAAGAACGTTTGGGCCTCTTGATGGCCGGAGCCGGCGTATGAGTGCGCCGGCCACTTTGCCGCGCTGGGCCGATGCGGCGTTGCTGCCGGTGGTGTGCCTGGCCATCGCGTTGCTGGCCTCGGGCGGCGTGGTGGCCTTGGTCGGGCAGAACCCGACGCAGGTACTCGTCGCGCTGATTGACGGCGCCTTTGGCAGCGCCCGCGGCCTGAGTTACACGCTGTACTACGCCACCAGCTTTATCTTTACCGGCCTTGCCGTCGCCGTGGCTTTTCATGCCGGTCTGTTCAATATCGGGGGCGAGGGTCAAGCGACTTTAGGCGGGCTAGGAGCCGCCTTGGTGGCTTTGTGGCTGGGCCCGGTGTTGCCGGGCTGGGCCATGCTGCCCTTAATGCTGCTCTCGGGCATGCTGTTTGGCATGGTCTGGGCCGCCGTGCCGGGCTATTTGCAAGCCTACCGGGGCAGCCATGTGGTGATTACCACCATCATGTTTAATTTTTTGGCCAGTTCATTGCTGGTGTACCTGCTGGTTAACCAACTGCGTGCGCACGGCAATGTGGCCATCGAGAGCGCGGCTTTCGCCGCTTCGGCGCACCTGTGGTCGGCGCGCGAAATTTTGGCTTTCGCCGCAGTGGACTGGCCGGGCTCGCCGCTCAACGTCAGCTTGCTGTTGGCCCTGGCCTGCGCCGTGGCGGTGTATTTTTTCCTGTGGCACAGCCTGAGCGGCTACCGCTTGCGCGCCGTGGGATCGAGCCCAGGCGCTGCCGCGTATGCCGGCATTGACCCGCGCCGCCAGGTGGTACAGGCCATGGCGATCTCGGGAGCATTGGCGGCCATGGTGGGCATGAATGAGGTGGCCGGTGTGAGCGGCAAGTTGGTGCTGGAGTTTGTGGCGGGGGCAGGGTTTACCGGCATTGCTGTGGCGCTGATGGGCCGCAACCATCCGCTGGGTATTGTGCTGGCCAGTATTTTGTTTGGCGCGCTGTTCCAGGGTGGGGCCGAAGTGGCGTTCGAGGTGCCCGGCTTTAGCCGCGACATGGTGGTGATGCTGCAAGGCTTTGTGGTGCTCTTCTCAGGCGCCATGAGCTACGTGTTGGCGGCGCCGCTGGCCCGTGTATTGCGCGCTGTGGCGCCGGAGGCTGCGCATGGATGAGCTGATGCTCGCCTCGGTGCTGGGCTCGGGCGTGCGGCTGGCCACGCCGCTGGTGTTGTGCGCGCTGGCCGGTTTGTTGTCTGAGCGTTCCGGCGTGGTCGACATTGGTCTGGAAGGCAAGATGCTGTTTGCCGCCTTTGCCGCCGGCGCGGCGGGTGCGGCGACGGGCTCCACGGCGCTGGCACTGGTGGCTGCGATGGGCGTGGCCGTCATGCTGTCGTGGCTGCACGGCCTGGCGTGTGTGAGCTACCCCGGCGACCAGGTGGTCTCGGGCGTGGCTATCAACATCATTGCGGCGGGCCTAACCGTGGTGCTGGGCATTGCCTGGTTCGGACAGGGCGGACAGACGCCTGCGCTGCCGGTCGAGGTGCGTATTCAGGCACATTGGGAGAGCGCGGTGCAAGCCATCGCGCCGCTGCCTTGGCTGGGGCCGGTCATCGGGCAGGCACTCTTAGGCCATAACCTGTTGGTCTATGTTGCCTACGCGCTGGTACCTGTTGTGTGGTTTTTGCTTTACCGCACCCGCTTTGGCCTGCGCCTGCGCGCCGTGGGCGAAAACCCGCACATGGTCGAGGTGGCCGGCGTGTCGGTACGCCGCTTACGCTACGCCGCGCTGGGACTCAACGGCCTGTTGTGCGGCCTGGCCGGCAGCTATTTGGTGCTGGCCCAAAGCGCGAGTTTTTCGCCGCACATGACGGCCGGGCGCGGCTTCATGGCCTTGGCCGCGCTGATATTTGGACGCTGGATGCCCTGGCCCACACTCTGGGCCTGTCTGCTGTTTGGTCTGCTAGACGCCGTAGCCATGCGCCTGCAAGGCCTGGAGTTGCCTGGTGTTGGCACGGTTCCGGTGCAGGCCATCCAGGCGTTGCCTTATCTTTTGACGGTGGTGCTGCTGGCCGGTTTTGTCGGCCGCGCGGTGGCGCCGGCCGCATTGGGCAAACCACTCGACTAAGTCGCCGCCGTCACGGCATGGGGCAGTTTTCGCTCCAAGCGCTGGGCATTCACAAAACGCGCCAATCGCGCCTCCATCGGCCAGGGTTCGCCCATGATGCAAGCAGCCAACCAGGCAGCGCCCAGGGCCGCCACACTCAGCCCGCGTGAGCCCATGGCCAAATGAACCCACAGGCCTGCCGCCGGGGCAGCGGCCACCGCGCCGATCAGGGGCAAGCGGTCCGGCGAGGTGCAGCGTTCGCCTTGCCACAGTTGTAACAAATTTGCCTGCGCTTGCGCGCGCAATCCTTCGGCCAGTCCAGGCAGCATCCGCCCCACGCGCGCGATGTTGTCAGCATGCTCGGCGGCCGGGTCGGTGGCCGACCTCACCGCAAAGCCAGCGCCCGCCATCCAGCGCAGGCCACTGGCGCCGGGCAACGCGGGCAAAAAATGGCCGGCGCCGTGTACCGGATGCCCCGGCAAATCGGGTAAACCGGCGACTGGCCCCAAGCTCACGCTTCCATGGCGGCCTTGCAAACGAGCGGCCAGCGCCTGCAAAGCGGGCGTGCAGCCCAGCGCGGGCGCGCTCAACAGGCGTGCGCCGTCCCCAGCGTTGCACAAAACCACCAACTCCGACTCTGCAAGCACGGCCCCCTCACCATCGAGCATGCACCACAGGCCTTCGCGCTGCACGATTTGCGCAACGCGGGCGCCGCAGCGCAGGGAAATGCCCGCACCGGCCAGGCAGGCGGCAATCCAGGCGGCAGGACGCATCCAAAAGGCCTGCGGGTCCCACTGCCCGTCGGGGCCAATGGCAGGTGCGCCGGGCTGCAAGGCGCTTGCGCCGCTGGGTTGCCAATCGCGCCCCTCGACCAGGCGGGCCGCAACCAGCTGGCGCATCAGTGCGGCGCCGCGTGCGGTCCACAAGGATTGCGGCGCATCGTCCAGGCTGGGCTGCGGGCTGACCAAACCAGCCGGTACGCCCGAGGCACCCGCGCCCGGCTGGACGCCGGCTTCAAGCACCTGCACCTGCCAGCCGCGCAAGGCCAGCGCTTGGGCCGTCGCTGCCCCGCAAAGGCCCGCGCCAATGACGGTACAACGCTGCGGCTGGGCCCACACCGTGCGCGACTGTTGCCGACTGCGGCGCAGCGCCCAGGGTGGTGCATAGGTCCAGGAGTCAGGGCTTATAGGGCGCCAGGGGGCGGGCGGCAGTTCGGGTGCATCCTCTGCGCTGCGGAGATCGCGCTCCAAGACAGCGCCAGATTTGCACACACGCCCGATCAAAGCCCAAACCGCCGCGCTGGGGTTGGGCATTGCGCGCAACAAAACGCGGTCGGCCTGCATGCGCAACGCTTTCAAAGTGGTCTCTAGTGGGCCAATGCACAAGGTCAGCTGCAGCAAACCATCCTGCAGGCAAATACGGTAGTGGCCCGCCCCGGGTAAATCGTCTCCAAGGGCATGCCTCAAAGCCTCGCGCAGTGCGTGCGACTGAGGGTCATCGCCGGCCACCGGTTTACCACCAGCAAATGGCAGCACCAGCGCCACGTAGTGCAGCATGCGCGGGCGCTCAGGCTCGGTCAACCACTGGCGCCACTGCTGCAAAAACGCGCTGGCATCACCCCAGTCGGTGTCCAAAATGCTGCGGGCCGATGGCGCCACGGCCGCCGGTACGAATAATGCGCTCAGGCGCTGGGCGGAACGTAGCCCTGCGCCGCGTCGGCGCCGGCACCAAAAAAGTGGTTTTCCATCTGGCGCGCCAGGTATTGGCGGGCGCGGGCGTCGGCCAGGTTGAGGCGGTTTTCATTGACCAGCATGGTCTGGTGCTTGAGCCACGCGGCCCAGGCCTCCTTGCTCACGCCCTCCCAAATGCGCTTGCCCAAATCGCCGGGGTAGGGCGGGAAATCCAGGCCCTCGGCCTCGGTGCCGAGTTTGATGCAGTGAACTGTGCGTGCCATGCGAGCGTACCTATACAGAAAAAGAGTCAATGAAAAGCGGCAATCTTATGCGCATATGCACCAAGCTTGAAATCCCAGGCGGATAATCCGGGGGCCAGCGCATGGGCGCTAGCAGGAGATTTTTAGTGCGCCACCTGTTTCAGATCCTCGATACTTACCCGCGCCGGGTCTACGCCCTGATGGCGCTGACCTGCATTGGTCTGCTGGCTTTTGGCCTGTATTTGCAGCATGTGGTGGGGCTGGAGCCTTGCCCGATGTGTATCGTGCAGCGCTATGTGTTTGTGCTCGTGGCATTGGCGGCCCTAGCCGCTGCAGGCATTGCGGCGCGGCGCGCGGGGGTGTTCTTGGGTTGCGCCATCGTAGTTTTCGCTTGCACCGGGGCTTTTGTGGCGGCACGCCAAAGTTGGCTGCAGTGGTACCCCCCCGAGGTATTTACCTGCGGACGCGACCTCTTCGGGATGATCGAGGCCTTCCCGCTTCAGCGGGTGATTCCCATGGTGTTCAAAGGCAGCGGTGACTGCTCCGCAGTGGACTGGACCTTTTTGGGCGGCTCCATTGCCAATTGGTCATTCGTCTGTTTTTGCGCTTGCGGCGTTGGTGCAGCGCTGCTGGCCTGGCGCCAAGGGCGTCTGGCGCCGCTGGTGCAAGAGTGAAAACGGGGGCCTAGTTAGGCGCTGAGTTTTTTGACCAGCACCTGGCTTTTGCGGTCCCAGTTGTATTTACGCTTGCGCGCCTCTGGCAGCCAGTCTGCATCCATCAGCACAAAGCCGCGCTTCAAAAACCAGTGCGTGGTGCGCGTGGTGAGCACAAAAATACTTTCTAAACCGGCCGCTTTGGCCCGCTGCTCGATCCGTTTGAGCACGCGCTCGCCATCGCCCTGGCCCTGCACGTCGGGCGAGACGGTCAGCGCAGCCATTTCGCCGGTGCGCGCTTCAGGGTAGGGCATGAGCGCGGCGCAGGCGAAGATGACGCCATCATGCGCGATCACCGTGTAGCTGCCCACCTCGCGCTCGATCTCGGTGCGGCTGCGCTTGACCAGGGTGCCGTCGTCCTCGAAAGGCGCGATCAGCTTCAAGATGCCGCCCACGTCGTTTTCCTCGGCCTCGCGCAGGCTCTCGAGCTTTTCGTCCACGATCATGGTGCCAATGCCGTCGTGTACATAAACTTCCAGCAATATGGCGCCGTCCACCGCGTAGGGCAGTATGTGGCTGCGCTCCACGCCGGCCTTGCAGGCCTGTACGCAGTGCTGCAAGTAAAAGCCCACGTCGCCCGGGCGCTCGGCTCGCGGCAGTCCAGCGAGCAATTGCTCGGCAGCGGCCAGCGGCAGTTCGGTGTCAATGGGGTTGTCCTCACCGGCAGGCTCCAGCGGCCGAAGCCGCAAGCCCGGCACTTCGGTCAGGAAAATCAATTTATCGGCTTGCAAGGCGGTGGCGACTGAAGTCGCCACTTCTTCCATTGTCAGATTAAAAGCCTCGCCGGTGGGCGAAAAGCCAAAAGGCGACAGCAGCAGCATGGCGCCCATGTCCAGGACTTTGGTGATACCGGCGGTATCGACCTTGCGCACCACGCCCGAGTGCTGGAAATCCACGCCGTCCACGATGCCGACCGGGCGCGCGGTCAGGAAATTGCCGCTGATGACCCGCACTGTCGAATCGGCCATCGGCGTATTGGGCAGTCCCTGGCTGAAGGCCGCTTCGATTTCGTAGCGCAGTTGGCCAGCGGCCTCTTGGGCGCAGTCCAGAGCCACCTCGTCGGTAATGCGGATGCCGTGCGAGTACTTGGGCGCGTGGCCCTTGGCCTGCAATTGTTCATTCACCTGGGGGCGAAAGCCGTAGACCAGCACGATCTTCACGCCCATGGCCTGGATCATGGCCAGGTCCTGCGCCAGGTGGGGGAGTTTCCCGGCCGCAATGGCTTCGCCAGCGATGCCCACCACAAAGGTTTGGTTGCGAAACTTGTGGATATAGGGCGCCACCGACCGGAACCAGGGCACGAAGGTGAAGTTAAACACGGAGCTCATGGCTGGGATAATACGCTGCTCTGTAGCCCCCAGCCCCTTTGTGTCCGCCCCGTCTTTGCCCTCCATCCCTTTGCGAATTGAGTTTGCGGCCTCGCTGCCGGTCTCGGGCAAGCGCGAGGAAATCATGGCTTTGCTCGAACGCCACCAGGTCATCATCGTGTGCGGCGAAACCGGCTCGGGCAAAACCACGCAGCTGCCCAAAATCGCCCTTGCCATGGGGCGCGGTCTGTGCAACTACCCCAAGGTCTTGCCCAATGGCAAACCTGCGCCGCGCGGCAAGCTGATAGGCCACACCCAGCCCCGGCGTATTGCCGCCAGCAGCGTGGCCAAGCGCATCGCCCAAGAGCTAAACACGCCGCTGGGCGAGGTGGTGGGTTTCAAGGTACGTTTTCAGGACCGTTTAAGCCGCGACGCCTCGGTCAAGCTGATGACCGACGGTATTTTGCTGGCCGAGACCCAGACCGACCCGCTGTTGCAGGCCTACGACACTCTGATCATCGATGAGGCGCACGAGCGCAGCCTGAACATCGACTTTTTGTTGGGCTACTTGCGCCAGATTCTGCCCCGGCGGCCTGACCTGAAGGTCATCGTGACCTCGGCGACCATCGACGCCCAGCGTTTTGCAGACCACTTTGCCACGCTGCAAGGCAGCGAGGACGCCAAAACCCTCACACCGGCGCCCGTCATCATGGTCTCTGGCCGCATGTTTGCCGTCGAGCAGCGCTACCGCCCGTTTGAAGAAAGCCGCGAATACGATCTGAATGACGCGATCGCCGATGGCGTGGACGAGCTCTGGCGCGGCGGGGTGGGTGGCGATATTTTGGTGTTCCTACCCGGCGAGCGCGAGATCCGCGAGGCCGCAGACCACCTGCGACGCCATCTAAGCCACCAGCCGGTAATGCGCAGCTGCGAGGTGCTACCGCTGTTTGCGCGCCTGAGCCAAGCCGAGCAAGACCGCATTTTTGAAGGCCACACCGGCCGGCGCATCGTGCTGGCTACCAACGTGGCCGAG
>Ga0214919_10005383_pt1 | contig 18216 bp, 13 predicted proteins | sample LL1503_MetaG_FD_177994 | JGI IMG/M metagenome (GOLD analysis project Ga0214919, IMG submission 177994) | Freshwater microbial communities from Lake Lanier, Atlanta, Georgia, United States - LL-1503 | ecosystem: Environmental > Aquatic > Freshwater > Lake | place: USA: Georgia | collected...
TAGCGACGACATTGACGCAGGTTGTAGGGACAGCACTCGTTGATGCACATAATGAGAATGGGCTGATCTGGTCTAGCACATCAATGGCTGCAGCGTCCGGCTCGTTGCCATATCCGAGAGCCACGGCTTCTACTATCGTGCGAGAGAACGATAAATCTCTCACCACTCCTCGCAACCCAGCTCGGTATTATTTTACTGATGGGAATAGCTTCAAAAATAATAGGGGACTAAGCAAAAAACACATCTTCTCAATCCGAACAGGTGACACGCACTCAAGCAACTACTGGGCACATAATGGTCCTCCCTGCGATGCGCTATACGGTGCAAATGAACAACGACTAGCTGGTGGCACCTACCGTAGTAATTGTGGGGATTATGAATCTAGCGACTTTTGCCACGGCGGCATGTACAAAGATAACTCTTCAAACTCTGTGCCTAGAGGCACGTCTTTTACGTATGGCGACACGCCAATTCCGCATACGTTGGCATCTGTGAGGACCGCCAATTTAGGTGCGTCAAGCCAAGAAGATGAACAAGTTCACGCCATCGCCTCAGCCAACGAGTGGGGAGGATCTATTGACTGTACGGATACTTATGACTCGAGTAGCTTTTGGAGCAGCGGCTATATCTACACAATGTTATATCTGTCTGTCTCTTTCCCAGAATACGCACGAACGCTTTATGTGAGGGACCTCAAGCCGAACGAGTTCTACACTTTCAATGATAAGAAAACTGGTGGCTACGGCCCCAAGTCATCTGACAAAATTAACGAAGTTGTTTCAGCGACAATAGGTGTTTTTGGAGTACGTGGCGAATTTAATGTTAAGGCGATAAGCGCAACAGAAGCACGGTGCACTCTCGATCCGGCAACCGCACCAACAACTTTCAACACTTTTCTGACGGTTGACGATAGTTGCAGCGTCGGGTCAGGAACAAAATCTCTGAAGCCAGGAAAGCATGTTGTTTACGCAATGGCAAAGTCTGCATCGGGGCAAGATACAGAACTCGTGAGAAAAGAAATTAATTTCGAGGGTACCCCGCCCCCAAAGGCAGAGTTCACAGTGACGGCCAAAACAAATTCAATCGTCGCTACGTTAACGGCTGCACCTAATAGTGACTACGAGTATGAGGCTACGGCGTTTGACGGAGCCACGAAGAAAACTTGCAGAATCACGACTACCACTTGCACCATTTCAGGGCTAGGGAATAACGTTCTAAACGGAGTAACCATAAAAACTTCTTGGGGCACTCAAGTGTCCGTCTCCGAAGAACAGCAGACTACGCCGTTTGGTCCTCCGCCAGCCTTTAATTGCGTTACCGTGCTAGCAGAAAATAACAAGGTCACTCTCAAATGTTCTTCTCCTACTGATCCTGCCGTTGGTGTTCAAACACCTGTTGCAAAATATGTCGTCAAGAATGGTTCGAACGTGCCTGTTGACTGCCTACCGAATACAAATTGCGTCATCAACGGTTTGCAAAATGGTGTGGACACCAATCTTGGAGTAGTGGCAACCAATGACTTTGGCGACACATCGCAATTTGTAACGGTCAGGTCTATCGGCAAACCAACCCCCCCTACAGGTGTAGTCGTCTCTGGATCAGAGGGGAAAATATATGTTTCTTGGAATCGCGAGAGTACTGGTGATGCTGCTGCCAAGTATGTGGCAACCGCAACCAACGGTTCAGCCAAATACTCTTGCATTTCTGCACAAACCATGGATGCCGGAATAACGACTTCACCAGCACCAACTGAGTGTGTAATTACCGTGCCACTGCCAAAAACAAATTCAAATCTGAGTTATGCAGTCGCAGTCAAAGGCGGTAACGGGAATTGCTCAGACATTGTCCCTGACGTCTGTAATTATTCGGATTCAGCACCAAGCACGCCTACGACTATCAGTCCTCGATTTAACCCTGATAGGCCAACGCTTGTTGCGACAGTCGAAAACTCGAAGATTACTGTTACGGCAACAGCTGGCACCAACGATGCACAGTCGACTAATAAAATAACAATTGCATCTGCCCCAACAGGCCTTTCTTGCAACGCGTCGTCAGACACTCAATGGAAGTGTGTCTTTGATAATTTTATTCGAGACCAAATCTATACTTTTACTGGAACGGGTTATAACGCCAATAATGTTGGTGGTGCGCCTGGTACGTCCAATGCTGTGACGGTATACACCGCCCCGGCAGCGCCCGTGATCTCACAAACGACAACATTTGATCAAAAAATTTATGTAACTGTAGGATCAAGCACAGACGTGATTGATAGCTACACGGTGATCGCCACCCCCGGAGGCCGTACCTGTCAAATTTCCAAACCGAATCAGTCGTGTGAAGTGACTGGTCTGACCAATGGCACGGCGTACTCTGTTTCAGCGACAGCGCAGAACAATGGCGGAGTATCTGCCCCCTCTGTGTCCGTGCTTGGAATAAAGCCATTTGGTGTTCCGACTGCTCAGATAGCGCCAGCCGTCACGCTCGACACTGCAGGAGGATCCGCAGTATTCCATTTGTCAGTAAAGCCGCCTACTAACGGTGTCGAAATCACGACGTATAAGGTGCAGATGCTCAATCAAGAACCAACCTGCACGATCGTGGCCCCAGATACAAAATGTGACATCCCGGTCGATGATTCATTCATTGGATTTGGGTTGCAGTTTACATCCACATCCACTAACAGAATAGGCGAGTCACCGCCGTCGCTGCCTTCAAAGACAATTGAATACGAGAAAGCGCCATTAGCCCCACAAGATGTCATTTTAACGACGAATTTTCGAGACATAGCAGTAGAAGTATTGCCAGACGCCGATTCGTCAATTGCGACAAAGTTTGCAGTGACTGCGTCTCCTGGAAATTATTCCTGCGCCCCAGCAGCTAATGGTAAATGTGTTCTGCGGGACGCTGCGCGTGGCAAGGTTTATACCATCACGATGAAAGCAATAAATGCATCTGGTACTTCACCAGCATCGAGTCGTCTGTACTATCTCACGGCACCTCCAGAGGCGCCGCAAGACCTGACAACTTCGGCGTCTTCGGCCGGACTCGTAGTTGAACTTGGTGCTGGGAAAACACCTACCGACACAGACTCTATGCTTGTCACTGCTACACCATCTCTTGGTGGAGCCCCGTTGTCTTGCAAAATTATTCTGCCAGCAAAAACTTGTGCAATTAATTCTGATCCGACCAAGACATATAATATTACCGCTGCCGGAGAAGCAGCATCTGGCGAAAAACCCAGCGCTAGCAAGTCTTTCAAGCCAACTGCTGTAGTGAAAAGTATTGCTATAGCAACTCAGAATCTTGTTGCACCGGTAGCAACTCTCGGGTCCTCTTCAGAAGTAACTGCTGGTCCCCAAATTAATAAAACTATTAGCCTTGGGAACAAAGCGACATCCAAAATCAAAATTGACGCTGTCTACAGTGCCTTTATTAAATCTCTGCCGCTCTCTACCGGCAAGGCGAGCCTCCTTAAATTTTCAGGAAAAGTCAAATCAGATTCGAAAAAAATCTGTAAGACCAAGGGTTCAGATGTGGTCCTGCTTAAAAAAGGTGTCTGTAATATTTCAGCAAAGTTCAAGGTGGTCGAAAACAAGAAAAGCAAAACGGTTGAACTGAGCGCAAAAATTACAGTCGGATAAGAGGATTGTGGCCTTTGCGTGGTGGTCGGCTATTTGCCACCACGCAAATCAATAAATAACGTTGTTCGATTTTCGACGATGGGCCGCACATCAGTTGGTAGTGCAAGTTGTTCAGGTGCCAAAGTTCGTTTATTGCAATCAGTGAACTTCCGGGTGTTGGGAGTGTGCGTCACTAAGCACGATGCATCAGAGTCTGCAGGGTGGCCGTAATACACCTGCCATCCGCGGGTGGGATCAGCACCAGTATGGTCGAGCACGATTGAGCGAGTTCCGTTCGGGCTCTTGAGGTCAGGGAACAGAAGTGGACCGCCTGCATTAACGGCGCGTGCAATCGACTCAACGGGGCCAACCTCAAAGATTTTTGCGCCCAGGTTGGTGATATTGGATGGTCGATGCGAGATGTAACTGGCCATGCCCCAGGTGGCCGCCATCAATACGGCAAAGAACCCAATGCCGAGCCCTACGGGCACAACGGCGCGAGCCAAAGGGGACTTGAGTTGGGGAAGTTGCACACCACTATTGTGGCGGGTTGGGACGACATTGCCATCACGGCGTAAGGTTTAAGTTCTGTGAAGCGCCTCTACCGTGTCGTCGTTGCCAAGCCTGGATTAGATGGCCACGATCGCGGGGCTAAGACAATTACTCGTGCCCTGCGTGACCATGGATTTGAGGTCATCTACACAGGATTGCATCAAACTCCCGAGCAGATCGCCGAGACGGCCCTGCAAGAAGACGTTGATGTGGTGGGTCTGTCGTTGTTGTCGGGGGCACATCTGACGTTGTTTCCGCGCGTGATGGAAGAACTGCGAACCAGAGATCTTGGAGACATTTTGATTTTTGGCGGCGGCGTTATTCCGGATGCAGATGCACGTGTATTGCACGAACAAGGCGTTGCAAAGATTTTTGGTCCAGGGTCGTCTCTCAAGGACATCTGTCACTGGCTAGAAGAAGAACTCGACAACAGGGAGCAGTAAGTGGATCTATTTGAATATCAAGGCAAGCAGTATTTTTCTCAGTTTGACATACCCGTGTCAGCAGGTGGCGTTGCCACCACTGTTGATGAAGCGGTTGCTGTTGCCCAAAAAGCCGGATACCCCGTTGTCGTCAAAGCACAAGTTCAGGTGGGTGGCCGCGGCAAAGCGGGTGGCATCAAGTTGGCAAACGATGCAGCAGAAGTACGCACACACGCCGGAAACATTTTGGGCATGGACATCAAGGGGCATGTCGTCAAGCGCATCTGGGTGGAGAACGCATCTGACATTAAAGCGGAGTACTACGCGTCGTTTACGTTAGATCGCGCAGCCAAACAACATCTCTTGATGCTCAGTGTTGAAGGTGGAGTCGAGATTGAAGAAGTTGCTGCAAAAAATCCTGAAGCGATTATTAAGTTGCATATCAACCCAGTTGATGGCTTGTCGTTAGCAGCAGCAAAGAAAGCAGTTGTGGATGCCAAGATTCCGGCAGAGGCGCAGGCAGGTGTTGCTGAGATGTTGATCAAGTTGTATCGCTGCTTCACAGAAGGTGACTGCGATTTAGCAGAAATCAATCCACTGATCTTAAAGCCGACTGGTGAGATACATGCACTTGATGCCAAGGTGAGCCTGGATGAAAACGCTGAGTTTCGTCATCCAGAGTGGGCAGAGTTCATGGCCACAATTGAGCTAGACGCACGCGAAAAACTCGCCCGCGAATATGGTCTGCAGTACATCGGACTTGACGGCACGGTTGGCATTATTGCTAACGGTGCAGGCTTGGCAATGAGCACGCTAGACGTGGTCAATCAAGTCGGCGGAACCGCAGCGAACTTCCTTGACATTGGTGGTGGTGCAAATGCCGATCTGATGGCGCATGCGCTTGAGGTCATTAACTCCGACAAAAATGTGAAGAGTATTTTCATCAATATCTTTGGCGGTATCACGCGCGGCGAAGAAGTCGCCAAGGGCATTGTCGAAGCAATGTCTCGCGTTGACTTACGTGCGCCAATCGTGATTCGACTTGACGGAACAAACGCTCAAGAAGGTCGCGAGATCTTGGCGAACGCAGGTATTCCTGCATCAAAGTTGACAAGCAAACCCACCATGTTGGATGCCGCACGTGCGGCCGTCGAACTCGCTCAGAAGTAGGAAAAAGATATGGCAATTTTTGTAGATCACAACACCAAAGTCATCGTGCAGGGTCTCACGGGCGGGCAAGGAAAATATCATGGCTTGCGCAACAAGGCTTATGGAACCCAAGTAGTTGCAGGCGTGACTCCTGGCAAAGGTGGTCAAGATGTCGAAGGTATTCCCGTGTATGACACTGTCGCTCAAGCAGTGCAGGCAACGGGAGCAACGGCATCATTTGTGACTGTGCCCCCAAAGGCCGCACCTGCTGCAATTTTGGAGGCTGCCGCCGCGGGTGTCACATTTATTGTGTGTATTACAGAAGGTATTCCAGCCCAGGATGAGGCACGCACCTACAACACGTTGGTTCGCGACTATCCCAATGTTCGATTGCTCGGACCAAATTGTCCTGGAATTATCAGCCCCGGAAAATGCAATATCGGAATCACTGCTGGAGAAATTGCTCAGTTGCCAACTTCCAAGGGACCAAATGTTGGAATCGTTTCGCGATCCGGAACGCTCACGTATCAGGCGTTGTACGAACTCAAGCAACTCGGAATTGGCGTGAGCACGTGTGTCGGTATCGGCGGAGATCCAGTTCCGGGAACATCTTTTATCGATTGCTTGCGCGAGTTTCAAAACGATCCAGAGACGCACGCAATCATCATGATCGGTGAGATTGGCGGATCAGCCGAAGAAGAAGCAGCCGAGTTCATTACAGCACATGTCACTAAGCCGATGTCTGCGTACATTGCCGGTGTCACTGCACCTGCCGGAAAAAAGATGGGTCACGCTGGCGCCATCGTGTCGGGCGGCAAAGGAACAGCACAGGGCAAAATGGACGCGCTGCGTGCAGCAGGAGTGCGCGTTGGGCTCAACCCAACCGAGGCTGGAGCATTGATGGCCGACATTGTGAAAGAACTCACCTAAATGCCACGCGCATTGCTGTCGGTCTACGACAAGAACGGCATCGTTGAGTTTGCTGAGGCGCTACACGAACTTGGATGGGAACTGCTGTCAAGTGGCGGCACAGCCAAAGTAATCGCAGATAACGGCATCCCAGTTGTTGATGTTGCAGAGATCACCGGTCTTGGTCCAATTCTTGATCATCGTGTTGTCACATTGCATCCAAAGATTCATGGCGGCTTACTGGCTGATATCGCTAATCCTGCACACGTTGCCGAGATGTTGCAATACGGAATCGAGCCGATTTCATTGGTAGTAGTGAACCTGTATCCGTTCACAACCGACCCAAGTATTGAGTTGATTGATATTGGCGGACCAGCCATGGTTCGGGCAGCCGCTAAAAATCATGCCCATGTCGGCGTCATTGTCGATGTCAGCGACTACGACGGTGTTCTTGACTTGATTCGGCACAATGATTTTGACGTTGTTGCTCGACGACAGTTGGCTGCAAAAGCATTTCGCATTACGAGTGCGTATGACGCTGCAGTGGCGGCTTGGATGGGCAGTGACATTGAGAGCAGTATTGATGCCACGCTTCCGCCTGTACTCACAGTTGTCGGAGAACGAGATGAAATTTTGCGATACGGAGAAAATCCACATCAGGTAGGGGCACGATACAGATTGCCTGGCCTCAGAAGTTGGTGGGATTCTGCTCTGCAACTGAACGGTAAAGAAATGAGCTACCTCAATGTCTTTGACACCGAAGCAGCGTGGCAACTTGTCAATAAGTTTGATGCACCTGCCGCCGTTGTTGTCAAGCATGCCAATGCGTGTGGCGTTGCAACGGGCGAATCAATTGATGATGCCTATCGCGCGGCACATGCTGCCGACCCAGTCAGTGCTTTTGGCGGAATCATTGCTCTCAATCGCGCAGTCACAGACGATACGGCACGGGCTATCGCCGAGATTTTTACAGAAGTTGTGGTTGCGCCTGGGTTTAGTGCTGGGGCACTAGAAATTTTGTGTGCAAAACCATCACTGCGACTGCTTGAGGCAACGGCGCCATTCAATGAAAATGCATTGCAGGTGCGCAGTATTGACGGTGGCCTGTTGGTGCAAACAACTGACGAAGTGGATGAACCACTCGATCTGTACACGGTTGCCACTGATCGCACACCGACTGATACGGAATGGACCGACTTGTTGCTGGCATGGCAAGTTGCTGCAGCAACATGGAGCAACGCCATTGTGTTGGTCAAAAATGGAATTGCGATTGGCATCGGCGGGGGACAACCCAATCGAGTTGACGCTGCTCGGATTGCCATTGGTCGTGCCGCCAATAATGTCGTGGGTTCTGTGGCTGCTAGCGACGCGTTTTTCCCGTTTCGAGACACAATTGATGAACTGGCCAAGGCAGGTGTAACGGCAATTATTCAGCCAGGCGGAAGCGTTCGCGACGCAGAGTCAATTGCGGCAGCGAACGAACATGGGCTGGCGATGGTCGTTACCGGAGTTCGTCACTTTCGCCATTAACGAAGCACCTCATCTTCGCCGAGCGCATCTAATAGAATGAACCCGTGACACGGATTAGCGAACTCTTACAAGCAGGACGTACGTTCTCGTTTGAGTTTTTCCCTCCTAAAAATGATGAGGCTCAGGTTGCGTTGACGCGAGCGATTGTCGAACTCGAACCGTTGGCCCCCAGTTTTGTCAGCGTTACCTATGGCGCGGGCGGCTCGACACGCGAACGCACTCGAGATCTGGTGGTACAGATGCGGCGCGAGACAAAGATTCCGCCAATGGCTCATCTCACATGTGTGGGGCACACGCGTGCAGAGATACAGGACATCATCGGGGCCTATGTTGAGGCAGGAGTAGAGAACGTTTTGGCTCTTGCAGGTGATTTGCCAGCGGACGGTACTGATATTCCGCCAAGCGATTATGTCTATGCCACAGATCTCGTTGAGCATCTGCGCAGCATCACCGACATGTGTATTGGTGTCGCCGCTCATCCTGAAGGACATCCCCGATCACCTGATCGAGCGACAGATCGTCGTCATATGGCTGCAAAATTGCAGATGGCCGATTTTGCCACGACTCAATTTTTCTTTGAGGTCGAGCACTATGTTCGATTAGTCAATGAACTTGCCGATCTTGGTTGCACGAAGCCCGTCATCCCCGGAATCATGCCCGTTACCAACTTGTCCCAAGTGCAAAGAATGGCCGCAATGTCTGGAACAGAGTTCCCGTCGTGGTTGCACGATGAATTGGCGTCGATGAAAACACCTGAAGATGTTCGTCGCGCCGGAGTCGATGCTGCGACTCGGCTGTGTGCAGAACTGCTTGAGGCTAACGCACCAGGTTTACATTTTTATACGATGAACCGCTCAACTGCTACTCGAGAAATTTATGCCGAACTTGGACTCCCTGTCACGTAATCAAAGATGAATCAAAACGCGACATACGAAAACGGAACCCCAGCATGGGGCGCGCGGCGTGGTCCAGTGATGCCCTACATCCCGGCCGTTGATGGCTTGCGGGCGTTGTCTGTGATTGCCGTCATTGTGTATCACGCTAATAAGAGTTGGCTCGGCGGTGGATTTTTAGGCGTCGAGGTATTTTTTGTTATTTCGGGGTACTTGATCACACTGCTCTTGCTCGCCGAAAGAGAAAGAACCGGCACAGTAACACTGCGTGATTTCTGGATGCGCAGAGCACGACGTTTACTGCCTGCGTTATGGACGCTCCTGTTGTCGATCACGATCTGGTGCGTATTTTTTGACCGCGAGCGGTTGGGAATGCTGCGCGGAGATGTTGTTGGGGCGTTCGTATATATGTCGAACTGGTTCAACGTCTGGTCTGGTTCGTCATACACATCGTCTTTTTCGTTTGCACCGTTGCGCCATTTGTGGTCACTAGCCGTCGAAGAGCAGTACTACTTGCTGTGGCCAATCGTGATGTTTGTTGTGCTCAAACGTATGAGACAACGCCTATTACCTTTTATCGGCCTGTTTTTTGTAGCAATCGCAGTCGTCATTGCTGTCGTGACGGCAGTCATATATCAAACAGGGCCGATCGATACTTTTGCTAAAACTCCCGACCAGTTCATGTCGTTATTTGGACATCACGTCTTGCGCATCGACTTTCTCTACTTGGGTACGTTCAGTAGAGCTACTGGATTATTTTTAGGCTCCGGACTTGCAATGATGTGGCGACCTTGGGCGCTCGCACGCGGCAAGGTGATTCGCACTGCGAGAGTCTTGGATATCCTCGGCGTGGGAGCAATCGCAGCACTTGGCTACATGGCCTGGAGTTTTCGCACAGTCGTCGAAGGCGTTGATGTCGGACAGCATGGCTATGACTTGCTATATCGTGGCGGATTTTTTCTTGTTGGCCTCGCATCTATTGTTGTGATTGCCGCCGTCACACACCCACGCTCAGAACTAGGTCGATGGGTGATAGGTAACCCACTCTTTGTATGGGTAGGAGTCCGAAGCTACGGACTTTATTTATACCATTGGCCGATTTTTCAGATCTATCGAAAAAGTGCAGGGACGCCACTGTCCGTCGAACAATTTGGTTGGTTGATGTTGGCGTCATTGATTGTGACGGAGTTGTCGTACCAATTTATTGAAATGCCGATACGTCGCGGAAAACTCATGCCGTATTTGCGCACCTTGCGGGCGTCTATCAGCGACAGTCAGGCAATAGTAAGGCGCCGAACCGGCTCTGCAGTTTTAGTGGTATCACTCTTACCGATTTTTGCGGTGGGCGCTCTCGTGACTGCTGACGTCGTGCCCGATGAGATCACGCAAAACCTGAACGACAACGAAGACGCCGTGACCGACGTAATGGCTAGTACAACAACGTCAGCAACAACCTTGGTGGTGGCCACATCAACACCGGTAACTCTTGCGCCAGTGAAACGAATTGATGTGCTTGCGATTGGCGATTCGGTGATGCTGGGCGCGGCACGCAAACTCAAAGCCAAGGGCATCACTGTTGACGCCGAAAAAAATCGGCAGTTCAACGAGTCACTTCAAATATTCGGGTATCTCAAAGCAACCAGAGAACTTGGAGACAACGTAGTCATCCATCTCGGGACAAATAACGGCACAACAAAGCAAACTCTTGACCGAATCATGAAGGCATTAGTTGATGTAAAACTCGTGGTTTTTCTCACGACGCATGTGCCCACAAAAGGCTGGCAGCAAGAGACCAACGCGCTGATCGCAGCACTTCCAAAGCAGTATCCAAATGTCAAAGTCGTATATTGGAACGCCATCACCAAGGATCATCCTGAGTATTTTGCGGGCGACAAGGTGCATCTCAAGCCTGCTGGTCAAGACTTCTACGTGGAGCAGATCATGGCCGCATTAGGCCGTTCCTAGGGGCCAGCGCCTAGATAGATTCACGCTCCATACCCAGCAACCCTGACTAGTAATCCCTTCCTGCATGCCCTATGGTGAAGGTACCTTCAGATACAGGAAGCCTTCATGAACCAGTTCTTGTCTAACAAAATTATCGCTGGCATTGTGGCTGTTGCTCTACTTGTTGGAGTAGGCGTACTCGTTTCATCTGGAGACACGTCGTCAACAACACGCAATGCTGCTCTTGTTGTGGCAACACCTTGCACGAAGCCTGGTCAAGTCACCAAGGTGTCCCAGCAATCAGTTGTCTGTGCAACCACAAACACAGGATCACTGTGGTATGCCATCATGAAAGCCAAAGGCAAAGCCCAACCATGTGCCAAGCCTGGAGCAATTCGCAAGAAATCAAAGATTGTCTGGGTCTGTGGTGTTGTTAAGAAGAAAAAACTCTGGCAAGCAACGCAACCTCTGAGTGCGTTAGCAGCCAAGGGAGACCTCCCATCAACAACTCCGGCAACTCCAGATGCACCTGTTGTTGCTGACAACGCAGTCTTGGCTGATCCAGCAGTCATTGATACTGCTGCAACACAAACTCTTGCACCAGCAAAACCTGCAGCATTGTCTCTCGAGACACAGCCCTTGGGTGGAGTGAACGCCTTGGCGTTAGAAACTCAGCCAGTTGTGCAACTCCTCGATCAAAGAGGTGCGCCTATCTCAACAGCCGGAATCACCATTACAGCTGTCTCTGATCGCACTGAAGTGGTGCTATCGGGCAATACAGCAGTCACTGACGCCACAGGTCGTGCCACATTTAAAACATTGTCTCTCACAGGAATCATGGGAAACATCGCTCTGATATTTACCGCACCACGTCTTGGTCTTGAAGGCGTGACATCAAGAAATCTTGACTTGGCTGCTGGAGTAGCAACAAAGTTGGTGTCTGACACCAAACTCGGAGCTGTAGCGGCTGGACAACAATTCAATCAGTTTCACAAATTGCATCTCGAGGATTCAAGCGGCAACGTCGTTGCTATTTCTGGGCGCAATGTCGTTGTTTCGTCATCAACAGAAGGGCTGAGTGGCACGACAACTGTCCCAACAGCAAAAGATGGGTATGTCAAATTCAAGGATCTCACGCTGACACAAACAGGTATAACCACTCTGACGTTTACGTCTGGTGATTTGAGCACTACATCAACACTCGAGGTGATGCCCGGTGATTCGCAGAAATTAGAGATCACAAGAGAACCATCTAAAGATGCCATAAACGCCGCAGCGTTAGCAACCCAGCCAGTTGTGCAGTTGCTTGATGCCAAGGGCAATAACGTCACCACTGCAGGCTTCAAGGTGACTGCAACAATCACTCAATTTCCCACTAGCGCCACCGCCACGACCCCAACGCTGGTGAACGCAATTGCCAGAACAAACAAGGACGGCGTCGCCACATTTAATGGTCTTGCCATCACGGGCTTGATTGGCGATTATATATTGGGCTTCACGCCAGATAATGGCGTGACACAACCATCAGGCAAAACCGTAACACTCAAGTCTGGCGAGCCGAAGAAACTCATCGTGCTGACTGATCCTTCCTCACCAGAGGGCAATAGCACTGCTGGCACATGGTCTCTGACGCAATCACCCGTGATTGGTTTACTTGACAGCTCAAACAATGAAGTGACAAAAAGTGGCGTGAGAGTGACCGCCATAGTGACAGGACAGGTTCCAACTTTCTCAGCAGATACAGACGATCAAGGCAAAGCAGAAATTCCGATTACCTTTAACGGTGACAGTGCTGGCTTACGCACGATTACTTATAAAGCATCAAACGTCATCGACTTGACGGCGGACATTACCTTGCCGCTCTTGACTCCAGTGGTTACTCGGGTCTTGACTGTTCCTGCTGGCAAAAGCATCACATCGCAAGCATTCCCACTCACAGCACCAATGTCAAACAGCAACGGTGTTTGGACCTACACAAGCTCTGCTGCAACAATTGCCACTGTCTCCACTGCGGGCATAGTAACGATCCGAGATCTTGTTGGAACAGTCACCATAACGGCAACTCAACTAGCCACACCAAAGTACGAAAGCGCTACAACGACTGCTGAACTTGATGTTGCTAGATATTCTGTCGGCGACGTGGGTCCTGGTGGTGGCAAAGTTTTCTATGTTGCGGCGACACCGCAATACTGGGGGCGCTACTTAGAAGCAGCTCCAACTGTTTTCCAAGTAATTGGTGTGCCCCGAAAGGTGCCGTGGGGTTGCCAAGGGACCTTTATGGGAACGGATACAGCGATCGGTACCGGAAAAGCCAACACAGACAAGATTCGTGCAAAGTGCACAACGGTTGGTATTGCTGCTGATGTCGCTAACAAATACTCCACAACAAGTACGGCAGGTGCTCCAGGAGCAGCAGGTCAATGGTTCTTGCCTTCGAAAGATGAACTGAACGAGATGTGGGTCAACAAGGCTGTAATTGATGGTTTTTCCAACAAACTTGGAAGCGATATCGCCGGTCCATGGTATTGGAGTTCTTCTGAGGTACTTCAGTACCGGTTTATTAATGGCAATTGGACGGGGGGTTACTATTCGGATTTCTCGTATTATCAGTATCCTCAATTTGATTCCAACAACCAGAAGTCTGCCGAGTTATACGTGCGCCCAGTGCGGGCCTCTTGATCTATTTGTCTATTTGAATTTTTCTGCTGTGAGGTAGAAAATTTTTTTCGAGATCTACCCCTGCTCACGTAAGTTGTGTCCTGAGACCCCCCCTTAGGGATGATCTCGGTGTCTGAGAGGTTTTTCAAATCTGACTGAGGGGTAAATTTCGTGCGCCAACGAGGAGCGCCTACGATTGAGGGTCTATGACAACCCCTATTAAAGTTACGGTTACAGGCGCTGCAGGTCAGATTGGCTACAGCCTTCTTTTTAGAATTGCCTCTGGCGCGATGCTGGGAGCCAACACGCCCGTCATTTTGCAACTGCTTGAAATCACGCCCGCATTAGGTGCGCTTGATGGTGTGCGCATGGAGCTTGAGGACTGCGCGTTCCCGTTGTTGGCCGGAATCGTGTGTACCGATCAAGCCGATGTTGCCTTTGGTGACGCTGATGTTGCCATGTTGGTGGGTGCGATGCCGCGCAAAGACGGCATGGAGCGTGCTGATCTGCTGTCGGCAAATGGCGGAATATTCAAACCACAAGGTCAAGCAATCGGAGCCAATGCGAAGAAAAACATCAAGGTATTGGTTGTGGGTAATCCGGCCAATACCAATGCGCTGATCGCAATGAATAATGCAAGCGGTGTTGCTCCGCGGCAATTTACGGCAATGACTCGCCTTGATCACAATAGGGCGATCACACAGTTGGCATTGCGGGTTGGTTCGCCAATTACTGCAGTGAAAAAGATGACAATTTGGGGTAATCACTCCACCACGCAGTATCCGGATCTCACGCATTGCGAGGTCAACGGCAAGAACGCCGCAGAGTTGGTGAGCGATCATGCATGGATAGACGCCGAGTACAACCCCACGGTTGCCAAGCGCGGTGCGGCCATCATTAAGGCGCGTGGTTTATCATCTGCGGCGTCCGCAGCAAACGCCGCCATTGACCATGTGCGCAGTTGGGCTCTTGGCACCCCAGAAGGTGATTGGGTGTCCATGGCTGTGCCTTCTGACGGCAGTTACGGCGTCCCAGAGGGTTTGATCTCGTCGTTCCCTTGTGTCTGTAAGGACGGGGAATACAGCATCGTGCAAGGCCTCGAGATTGATTCTTATAGTCGCGGCAAGATCGATGCATCGGTGGCTGAGTTGGCAGAAGAGCGAGATGCTGTTCGGGAGTTGGGACTCATCTAATGACTCCGGAGGCCTTGATCGATACTGATCGATGGCCCCTTGATAACACCGCGTTGCACGAGCAACTACACAGCATCTTTTGTGCTGAGAACGTTGTGGTTCTTCCGGGTTTTATTCGGCACGAATACATTGACGAACTTGTGCGTGAGTCTGAAGAATTGATGACTGTCTCGTACCGAAGTGAGGTCAACGGCAAGGTCAATGTCGTGGCCTATGACCAGTTCCCGGCCGACAGTTTGTTGCGTGCGCTCTATGAGTGGGACGGGCTGATGAACTTTGTTGGCAAGGTGCTTGGGGAAGCCAAGTTGTTTCGGTATGCAGATGAGTTAGGTGCACTGAATTTGTCGAGCATGATTGATGGCGATGATTTGGGTTGGCATTTTGATCAAACCGATTTTGTGGTTTCCGTTGCATTGCAGCCATCAATCAGCGGTGGCGAGTTCAAAAATGTGGCACGCATTCGCAGTGCTGACAATGACAACGAAGACATTGTGCGGGCAGTACGCAATGGTGAACGCCCAGACCTCGTGCGTGTAGAACCCATGACGCCCGGAACGTTGATGATCTTTAATGGTCGTTGGAGCTTGCATCAGGTGTCACCGATTGTGGGTGATGTCACGCGACATGTTGCGTTACTCGCTTATGACACAAAGCCCGGAACAGAATCAAATCAAGAATTGAAATTTACCCGCTACGGAAGGACGCCTGCATGAGCGCTGACGACGATATTTGTATTGGTGAAGGGTTCGTCGGACAAGGCGTGAATGCTGCGCATGTCAATACAGTTTTCGGTCTACGAAATGGTCCAGTTGGGGTTGCATGGGCTACTGCTTTGGCGACACCGCGTCAGGGGCACGTGCCATTTGTTGCAGTTGCAAAACCCAACGTTCCAGTTGTGCCGTTCACGCTGTTTGTGAACAAGGCACAAATCTCCAGCGATGCACATGGCATCTTGACATGGGGTGCAGCGCAAGCAGGAGTCGCTGCAGGAGTCGCAGTTGCCCACGAAGACGGATCCTTGCCCACTGATTGCAGGGACTACGTATTGATTGCTGCTGTGTGGGTTAATCCAGATGCAACAGACGAAGAAGAAGTCTTTGCCAACAACCGAGACGCTATTGCAAGTGCGTTAGCGATGGCACGTGCTGGTGGTCCGATGTTAGAAGATGCACTGGTTGCAATGACCAATCCGACGAACCCGTATTTTCGGAAGTAGTACTATTCGTAGACGGTTTCTTGACGAACAGTCTCAAACACTGCGTCTAGAGCGATGAACACTGCTTGACACGCGATCAGTTTTTGCAGATCACCAGTGACGCTGATTTTTCCGCCAATCAGCAACTCTTGTGTGTTCATGGTTCCGGTTGCCACAGCAACTGCTGTGTCCCATGATTGCTCCATGCGCACATCTTCATCTGGTGCGGCGCCAGTACCAAATGTGGCTGCACCATCAGCCACGATGAAGTGATACATGACGTCTCCTGGGGGGCCACCAGTGACGACTTGCGTGATTGCGAGGGCGTGCTGTGCGCATGCATCGGCGACGGGCGCACTATTGGCGACATGCTGTGAGAGTGTTTGGATCCAGTCCAGACTGAGGTATCGCATGTCTGTAGTGTGCCTTATTTCGGGGCGTTTTGACTGCGCCGATGGCTGATGTATTCAAAGACCACGGGCAAGAGAGAGATAAACACCACCGCAAGGATGGCAATCTCAATGTGATCTTTGACGACATCGACGCGTCCCAGCGAAAAGCCAAGGAGCGGAACTCCCGCACCCCAGCCGATGCCGCCCAGCACATTGTATTTGACGAAGGTTTTGTACTCCATGCCTCCGACACCTGCCACGACGGGCGCAAATGTACGCACAATCGGCACAAATCGTGCCAACACGATTGTTCGATTGCCGTATTTCTCCAGGAAAGTATGGGCACGCACGACGTGTGATGGATTGAAAAGTTTTGACTTTGGTCGGTCAAAGAGTGCTGGCCCCACTTTTTTTCCGAACCAATATCCGACTTGGTCTCCAGCGATGGCTGCGATCACCGTCACGATGATGACGAGCGGAATTGGTGGCAGCACATTTTTTCCTGCTTCGCTTGCCAAGAATCCGGCGATAAATAGCAACGAGTCGCCAGGCAGAAAAAATCCGACCAACAAACCAGACTCGGCAAACACAATTGCCGCTAAGACAAAGAGTCCTCCGTTTTCTAGGAGTTGTTCAAGATTAAAAAGGGCGAGCATGCGCCCCTTCTATGCTGCGCTAGCGGTGATTCCGCCGCTCTTGCGACCTGAGTACACAACTGCGCTCACTAAGACAGCTGTCGCGAGACCAGCAACGCCGAGTCGCAGACCGTCATTGTCTTGTGTGCTGATGATGGCTGGAAGAATCAGCAACGACACAAGGTTCATCACTTTGATCAGTGGGTTGAGCGCTGGACCTGCAGTGTCTTTAAATGGATCGCCGACCGTGTCTGCAATAACAGCAGCCTTGTATGGCTCTGAGCCCTTGCCGCCGTGGTGTCCGTCCTCGATGTATTTCTTGGAGTTGTCCCACGCACCACCAGCGTTGCTGAGGTAGTTCGCCATGAGCTGACCAGTCAGAATCACCGCAGCCAAGAAACCTCCAAGAGCTCTCCAGTCAATTCCAAAGCCGATGATGACCGGCGTGAGAAATGCGAGAAGTGCAGGTGTCAAGAGTTCGCGCAATGACGCTTCTGTACAGATGTCAATGACCGGTCCGTACTCTGGCAATTTTTCTCCGCTCATGATTTTTCCGTCGGCGAATTGTTTGCGAACTTCTTGCACAACAACTCCAGCGGTTCGACCAACAGCACGAATCGCAAGTGCTGAGAACAAGAACGGCACAGCGCCACCGATCAAAAGACCAATAAAGATCTTTGGATCCGCAACGTTGATGGCAAGTTCTGGAACCTTGAAGACACCGTCTTTGAGGTTCTCGACTTTGATTCCGAGTTCGGAGCCTGCAGTTTCGATGAACGATGCAAAGAGTGCAACGGCCGCGATGACGGCTGAGCCGATCGCAAAGCCCTTGGTTACAGCCTTTGTGGTGTTGCCAACTGCGTCGAGGCTGACCATGATCTTTTGTGCTTCGCCGTGAAACTCACCGCTCATTTCAGCGATGCCAGCAGCATTATCTGACACTGGACCAAACGTATCTTCTGACACGATGACTCCGGTTGTGGCGAGCATTCCCATACCGCAAAGGGCAACGAGATACAGCGACAAGGTGAGGTTTCCGCCACCAAGAGCAAGTGCTGCACCGATTGCGATTGCGATTGCGATGACGGCGTACACGCTGCTCTCAAGACCGTATGCAGTACCAG
>Ga0214919_10005384_pt1 | contig 18214 bp, 13 predicted proteins | sample LL1503_MetaG_FD_177994 | JGI IMG/M metagenome (GOLD analysis project Ga0214919, IMG submission 177994) | Freshwater microbial communities from Lake Lanier, Atlanta, Georgia, United States - LL-1503 | ecosystem: Environmental > Aquatic > Freshwater > Lake | place: USA: Georgia | collected...
CATTCCTAGTATCGCCGAAAGGCACATCCGATATAGTCTAGCGGTTAGGATAGGGCTCTTTCACAGCCTTGGCCCGGGTTCGACTCCCGGTATCGGAATAAGTTTGTGTTTTCTTTAAAAAAACACTGGTGATCATGTTTCACCGCAACACTCATAGTTCAGTGGTAGAATAACGGACTTCCATTCCGTTGACGCGGGTCCGATTCCCGCTGAGTGTAAAAAGACTTCGTACAGCAAAAAATATAATAATTAGTATTATCTTTGAAGTCTGCAAAGAACGAGGATGTCCGAGTGGTTAAGGAGGCAGATTCAAGACCTGCTGCGCAAGCTCATGGGTTCGAATCCCATTCCTCGTATACAGTTTGGTTCTTCTGTAAAAAGAACCTGGTGGAGGAGGCAGCAGGTGGCTGTATCCGTTAAACCGGTTTAGCTCAGTCGGTAGAGCGTCGGCCTTTTAAGCCGAATGTCGCGGGTTCGAGCCCCGCAATCGGTACAAGAGTTGGTGGTCTCTTTCAAAACCACTTTTTTTAATCTACTTAAATAGAATGAACTATCTATGGATAGCAATTGCTATTCTACTTATTGTCTTAGTGTCAACAAAAACGATTAAAAGAGAAACATTTGCTGGATGCAGTCAAAGTTGTCCTGTTCATGGAACTCGTTTTGACCCTCCTTATCCTCATGCGTTCCATTATGTAAATATGGATGAAGGCAGAAATCGTGTTTATGAATGCACTAAATGCCACTGTCAAACAAATGACCCTGATGAATATCCCACAAATCTTAGTTATTAGTATTTTAATAAAAATTTGTCTTAATTTTTTAATAAAAATTTGAAGCCACTTTTTAAGTGTAATTAAGTTGTTAGTCTCTTTTAAAACTAACAAAGCCCGCGTAGCGAAGTGGATATCGCGTATGCCTTCTAAGCATAAGATCGTGGGTTCAATCCCCACCGTGGGCATAGCCTTCATAGCACAGTGGTAGTTGCACCAGCTTTGTAAGCTGTAGGTCCTGAGTTCAATCCTCAGTGGAGGCAAAAAGTCGTTAGATCTTTAAAACTAACACCCGCTCCAGTAGCTCAGTTGGTAGTAGCGTGGTCCTTATATCGTTTAGGTATACAAGGGAGGCCGAGGTCGTGGGTTCAACCCCCACCTGGAGTATTTTTATGAGGTCAATAGTTGATCTGATATGAATTTCCAAACAAATCCCCCTGCTTTATTATAATATTTAACACCTCTACATACTTTTGCTATAGTTGAATGTAGGATACCAGTTTGTAACCCTGCTTCAATTGTACTTTCATATTCTATAAGTAAATTTCCAGAATCATCATATTTTCCAACCTTTTTTCTATTTACTGAAATATTTCCCTTGATAAAGTTTGAAGAAACATGGGATTCAAATGTATTTTCTTCTCTTCTTTTTTGCCAAATCTTCTTCATTCTTTCAGATAATTTAGTTTGTTTTTCTTTAGTTATCTTCATACCAAAATTAGGATTTTTATTTCCAAGACGTCCATCACTTAATTTTTTTTTGGTATTTTCACTTAATGGTCCGTATTTTCTACCTTTATTTTTTTCTACTCTTAATCGTATTGATTCAGGATGCTGTTTTGAATTCATACCTCCTGCACGAAGATTATACCCGTTTGGTACAAGAGTATTAAATTTGTTAATGTATTCTTCTTCAAACCTATTACAATCTTCATCAAAACAGATACAAATAATCTGGAATTTAAAATTTTCTATTCCGTATTTATTATACGCTGCTAACAAATATCTACCGATTGTTTTCCCATCACACTTTCTATGCTGACTCCATCTTCTTTCAACATCTTTACACATAGTTTGCCCAACATATTGTTTTTTTGTTTCCATATTTGTTATTAAATAAATATAACCCATTAGGGTATTCTAATAATAATTTGAAATTTTTATTAGAATCTGAACACATTTAAAATCACCTCCGATAAAGCGACACCATCTGCAGGGTACGATGCGGAACATGAACAGTTCCGTCAAAAATTCGGATTTTTATCTCATCATACACCTTCACAGGAGAATAGGGGTCAATATTAGTGTCTCCAACATAAATCCGATATCCGCTTGTAGGAAAGACAATATTTTTTGCTACAAGTAATTTATGAAAAGATTTGTATCCCGTAAATTCTTCCCGAGTTAAAAATATTTTTTCTCGTGGTTCAACAACATTGATTTGAATAATTGGTTTAGATTTCGCACACCCCATCTACTTTTGCTTCTAGAAATACCCGAATACCTTCACACACCTCCCCAGCAGCCAAATGTCGATGAATCCAATCCGGTTCAATGGGTGAACCTTTAGCCAAGCGTTCCTGCTGCTCAACCCGAAGTAGGTCATCTAGCAGACGATTTTCAACATCTAGTTCAGCCAACGAATGCCGTACATCCGCCTTTTTCTCTTCTGGCAGTTTCATTTTAGTCATAAGAGCATCAAGCGACCCCAGCACTTTGAACCGCCTGTAAAGAAGCCGCGACGTTTGACCCCGCTGATAAACCAAACCCGGAGCGTAATCCGTCCCAAGTAAACAGGCAAACTCCCGTAACTGTTGCTGCGTCAAACCCAGTTCCGTACAAATAGCATCCAACTGGAAACAGTGAAAAGCAGTTCCCTCCAGATTTTCCGATGCTGGGACTAAGAGATTCTTAACACCACGAGCAATAAAATCATAGTCAGTTGAAATAACAGCATCAATTTGACCCCGACGCTCCATATACGCTAGTAGAGTATCCGCTTCACCCTGTGAATGAACAAACGGAGTGCCAGTTGCATACAGTAACTGCTTAACCTCGTTACGGTCATCTGCTCGAATCTGCGGAACTGACCGACGTGAAACCTGAATACGCTGGTTGAGGATTTTCCGCTGCTCAAGCGATAGCTCAGGCCCCTCTAGAGCGGTCTCAAGAGCATTACAGAACTTATCTGTATCTTCCCGCAGTTTACGCCGCTGAGCCATAATTTCCGATTTTTCAGGAGGAGGAGAACCATCAAATACCACTACAAGTTGTATTTGTTGGGCCCGGCAAGCAGCCAAGAAATGTGATAGATTCCACAATAGGGGAATTCCTAGTGAACGACTTCGATAAAGCAGACATAGAATATCGACCCCTAGTCGTTTGCCAGACCATTCTGAAAGAGTCTGTTTTTTGATTGTATTTGAAGCAGTCCAAAAGAGGAAAGAATATAAGCCTCGGATTCCCATAGAAATAGTTTTATCTGCTAGTAGCTAGCATCCAGATTATGTTTCAAATTTAAGCCACTACAAGTAATATCTGGGATACATCTAAAAATACAGATTCTAGCAGAAGCGGTGTTCTATAAGAAGCCGAACCTGCTAGTGGCCCAACTACGCGTAGGCATTTCATGTATTTTTCCTCCGTAATCAGTTTTCTTAAATAAAATTCCGTTAAAACCCGAAAAAGTAATTCAATGCATTCCAACGTACTTAAATTTAGACCAAGTAGCGAATATACACATTCGCGTGTCCACATGACAATTTCAATATCGGGTGGTGCTTTCTCTGCTAGAATTGTCTCTATAATACTTCTCATGTATGGAAGCATCGGTGGCTCAAGACTCCGGGATGTCTTTGGACACTGCACTTTTACAAACAAATCTTCCAAGAATGAAATAGCAGGATTCATTTCACGAGCAGAAAGCCAGATACATGTAGTCGGATTAGAACCCATACAGAACTGCTCGAGCGTAGAACGAATCCGCACAGCCGTAGAAAGAGACATCGCATGAGCACGACGGATAACTAGCAGACGCTGTTTTCCTTGGAAATTCTGAGCTACATCAGCGTGCTGTGTTAGTCGAAGCAGAAGTTCCGGTAGAATCTGTTTTTCCTGCATAGAAAAATCGGATACATCAATTTCAATGTGTGTTGGAGCAATAATAATTCTGGCTTTATAATCATCGTGCATTTGGAGTTCTTTGACTTCAAATGAAAATCCCAACACATCTGCGGATGGAGAATCAGAAGCAGCAGCACGCCGAATTTTTTCCAGTTTCCCCGTTCCTCCAATTCCGAGCCATAGAATCGGCAGATTGGTCTTTCGTAGATTTATTCCTTGTGTTGGCATTATACTCTATATTTAAATACTCTATGGGATTAATCTCTAAATATGGAGTGTGCGGTTCCATGGCAAAGATTTGAACCTTCCAAATGTGTTCTAGGAATAAGACAGCAAAATAAGAGATATCCTTCTGCTGAATACATGGCAGTAACATATAAAGATAGTATGGTGGAAATGCCCGCATTTCAAATTATAACTCCATGGCTTAATAGGCCAACAGAATATACACTCGGAGAAATATCTGAATTAAGTTGGTCTGCTACAGATAATCCTTTTTTCCAAAAGATTAAAATTCTTCACGAACAAATTCGGACTAATCTTTTGGTTAATCATCGCGTAAAAGTAAATATGCCCAATTATACTCTTACTGTATATATTGATAAGGCACGAACTATGGTAAAGTCAGCTATAACAAATGAAATTGTCCCAATTGAAGAAGCAACTAAAAATCCTATTCAGCAATACAAACTCTGTATTCGTCTTGCTGGAATTCATTTACAACATGGATGTGCGAATTATCGGTTTAAATGTATTGGTGTGTTATTACGTTGATTTACTGTGTCAGAGTTTTCTTTGCATCAGCAATACATGAAATTGCCGCTGCAAACCCGAATAAGGCTAGCGGTAAATTCACAGCAGTTGATACAAAAAGTGTCCAAGTTGCAACAGCATCAGGATTTGATGAGAGAATATACATGAAACCAAAGAACACAAAAAGACCCATCGTAAATGTGGCTGCTCCAATTGAAACTAAAGGACCTGAAACATTAGCATCTGCTAGAGAAGGTAAATACTGTGACATTAAAACAACATACACAATGAATAACAGCAATGAAAAGATTATACAGATTAAAGCTTGAGCACCGTCAATCATCCTAATCTAGTAGATTTTTTCTTTTTGTCTTTTGTTTATCCATCTATTTGAGGTTTTACGAAAAACATGAGATATCCAACAAATAGGCTTGAAATAACATAGATTCCAACAAGACTTAAACTGTACATTGTAGATCTCCGATCTATCGTAATCGCAAAAATAATTACACCAATCACAAACATTAAGTAGATTGGAAATAATAAATCCCAAAACCCATAGATTTCTCCAGCACTCATCCCTGAAACCGCTTAAGATAAAAAAACCCTACAAGAACAGATGAAGAGTGTTACAAACCAAGAAACACTAATTTGTAATCCAGGGACAGTAAAGGACACGCGTGACACATGTCTTCCTAAAACAATGATACATCGTCTTGTAAAAGAATGGAATTCACGCCATCCAGAGAAAAAGGTTGAATCTGTGGAATCAAAACGGGACATGTGGGTGAATCTTCGTCGTAATATGCAAGAATGCGAAACAGAATATTGTGCGATGAAAAAATTAGTACCAGCAGCGGCCGAGCAAAAAGAATATAAGAAATTCTTCAGACCAGAAAAGCCAAAAGAGTGGCAAAACGATCCCGATATGTGGCTAGCAACTGATGATATTGAAGATGTTATGGAACAATACGAAGAAGCAATTCCCTCATTTGAATTTATTGGCCCTGTGCCCCTTGATTTTGCTAAGAAATCCCCCGTTCCTTCATGGGGGACTTGTATTATAGATGAAATGTGTAAACTGAATATTCAAAAGATGAAACAGGGAGGTACAGAAAATATTGGTATCTGTTTTAATTTTGATCCTCATGATAAGCCGGGCAGTCACTGGGTTGCTGCCATGCTTGATTTGAAAGAGCAAATCGCTTATTATTACGATAGTTACGGTAAACCTCCACCGACTGAAATTAATGATTTTTTCACAAAAATGAAAGCACAAGGAATAAAACGTATTCTCTATAACGATATTCGTCATCAAAAAAAGCAGAGTGAATGCGGGATGTACAGTATCTTTTTCCTAGTAAGTATACTGATGGGTAAAAAGTTCAGTGAAATCTGCTTAGATGAATTAACTGATGATCGCATGATTCTTTTACGGAAAATCTTTTTTAGTACGGAAAATGTCTCAAAAGAAGATTTACAAAAAGCATTTAAGTATCTCGTTTAGACATCCCCGAAAGAAATCCTCGTGAAAAGTAATGATGAGCCGAAACCAAGCGGGACAATCAATCCAGCAACCGGCGGATTTTTTAACACAGCAAAACTACAACGCCCTCCTTAATTACAGTCGTAAGACTATAACAGATAAAGAGGGTTTAAATAGTCTTCCGGAAAAGACTGAGAGACGTCTTATTAGTGTTCTAAATCATTACATGAAGGAAGTAGGTAAGTCTAATCCGGGTAGAAAGATTCAAGAATTAAATCGTGAAGTTCTGCGGGAAACCCTGACAAGTATAGACTCGTGGCTTCGGCGTGGTGGTGCGGCCGATGGGCGGGTCGAGGCGGATACAGACCGTCTATATAACAATGTTGGACAGCAGCTAGCATCCGTTCAAAAAGAACGCGGTCTAATGATGAATTCAGCCCCTGCAATTACGCCCGACTTCAGAGACAAGGTCGAAGAAGATGAGATTGACCCGCTTGCTCTTTTTGAGAAGGCACGTCAGCAGCGTGAGAGAGAAGGAATGCCTTCTTCTAGTACACAACAGCAACAGGCTACAGCACCCAATAAAAAACCGGAACTTATCCTCCGCGACGATTCCCCTGAGTATAAAATTCCGCAAACACTAGCACAAGATATAATCATTCGCCAGCAAGATGTTGTCAAGTACAAGGAAATCGAGTATAATATTTTCTTGAATAGTAGCGACCGCAACTGGCTAGCAAATAAGACGGAGAATCGCTATAATTTTAGCGTGAATTTCAATGTGGCCAATAATTCAACGGATTTTCCCTCATCGCCTTCTCTGCAGGAACGCTTTCGGAATATCACACGCATTGAGTTCGTTAAAGTAATTGTTAGTTTGGAGGGATTGGTTCCTATAATACGACGCACTGCTGGAGCCGTTGTAAATACAGATGCGATTGTAAGTGTTCTTTCTTATCCGTATGTTGCCCTACGCATAGCAGAGTTGAATGCAAATGGTTTTGGTACAAATCCCACTCTAGATAATACATTCGCTGTAACACATCAAGATACTTCATGGACATCAGATACAACTCAAAAGAATCGCGGATATGCTTCACTAGCACCGAAGTATCTAAAGTGCCAAAAGATTTATGCTCCGACACCGTTGGGTTCCCTGCAGAAGATGTCAATCCGTCTGGAACGCCCGGATGGAAATCTACTGAGTGATGCTCTTGATGTTCAGTATATAACAAATATTCTTTTTGGCAATTATGCGAAAACGGCCAATAGTGGGACTGATTTAACATCAGTATATCAAGCTACATTAACAGGAAATGAGTATATTTTTATAAATACAAGTGCGTGGTTTTCTCGTTTTATGGTTTCTGATACTGACCGAATTGTAATCAAGGGTTTTACTGTTGCCACAACTGGCAGTGGGACACCTGACGCAAATTCGCTAGTAGATTTTACAAATTGGATTAATCGTACTGAAGGACATTATATAGTTGGAATTGGATATGCTAATTCAGCAACTGATGTAACTGATGGTCAAAATGCCGTTGGATATGCAAATTACGTAATTATCCGCAATCGCTTTAATGACCCTACAGTGGGTGGTGCTATAACAAGACAATATTTTGGTGGAACTCTTACGCTAGAAAATAGTTTGGGAACTCGTCTTGGTACACAAGCAAGTCAATCTGGAACAGCCGCTTTCATCAACATGAATCACCAAGTCCATGTTGCTCTTCGTATTGTCTGCCGCGAGATGGATGGAGCAAGTAATCTCCGTCCGGATAATACGTAACCCAATTGCTAAAAAAACCGACCAAATAATTTCTTCATAGGAAATTACTTGGGCTGAATATAGAGAGACTATGAAGTTTGTACATATTTTAATGCTCCTGGGAGCTCTATTCCTGGTCTTACTATTATCTACATATATGAAGCGTCAAACAGTTGAGAATTTTGACGGTGCTATGATTGACCATTTACAAGACCTTGACAAGAAGTATACCAACAAAAAAGCCCGGCGTTATAATAATGTCAGCGATGGCATGAATGATTTCCTGCAGGGATATCTGAATGAGGCAGGTGACAATGAAGAACAGTCATCTGGTTTAATCCAGAATACAATGAATAGCCCCGCACTAATAGGTTCAACTCTTACTGAGAGCGGTAATCTTGTTATGGGCAATCGGTCATCAGCGACACATGCTCCTAAATCTGAAATCCACGAAAAAATCAAGTTTTGCGAAGCTCTAAAAGGTGACGGTCCTGAGGTGTGCCAAGCATTAGATAAACCTGAATATAGTGAATGTGGTGTTTGCTTAAAAGAAGGCGTTGATAGTAGGTCTCGACCCACTGTTGGCGGTCTTTTTTTTAGTATGTATGACCGAATGAGCCAAGATGAACTTCAAAAAAATGTTGACCCGATGTTCAGAAAAATAAAGCCCACTGTTGGGAAATGTGATACACGCAATTTTGTAACAACACGAAATAAGTGTGAGCGTCGTAGAAATCAACTTTTGTGCGAAGCTCGTGGCGGCCTTCCTCGTTTAAATCCCGACGTTAAAAATGATTGTGCTCAGTGCGTAGAGCAGGGTCTGACTTTCCTTTATCGCGGTAAGAAAGATAAAGAGTTTACAGCAGTTCTTCATTTAATCGCTGAGGGAGATGTTACATTCAATTGCCGTAGTGTAAATATTACGGATAAGAGCCCCGGCCCCGGTCTTCGTTACATAAAATTCGTAGTGCCGCAAGTGAAAGAAAATGATCCCGCTACACTTACAAATAAAGACAATATTAGTCGTCTTATTGTGGGACAGTGGTCAAATGCTGGTGAGTCACGTGTTTTGCCTTTTTACGAATCAATTTCTAATAAGGAACTTGTTCAAATCGGAGGCACTGTAAGTAGCACGAAAGTAACAAAATCAATCTCGTCAACTGACCTTAAACATTTCAGAATGGGAACAGTTACTTTAATGGCAGCCAATAAGAGTAATGATATATATAATCTCAATCTCAATCTCATCGGATTTATGGGTGAACCGGATTACGACGAAGAGGCACAAATGTGCCCCACTGGTGGCTTGCTCGGAACTGACACATCTATGCGTATGAACAAGTCAAACCCCTGCTACTCAGAAAATGCCAATGCACCTCTTACACAAGTGTGCGTATCTAATTTATTCTTGGCTGCTGGCGGAAATGTATTTGGACAAGGATATCCTGTAAATCAGGTAAAGACAGATGCGATTTTAAAACTTATGCAGAATAGTAACAGCATTGATGAAGTTATTAATTATTTCCTTAATAAGGTAATCCTTGCTACAACAGGAAAAGATGCTAATGGTATCGACCAATCTAATAAATTAGATGATATCAATGCAGCAAGTTTATATATGTTGGGCATTGAAGTACGCAGCCCCTGTGATATAAATGGTGTCAGCGGCCCTTTAAATAACGCATGTTTACAATATCTCTATGATAACAAGGGTCTCGGAAAAAGAGAAGGAGCAACATACACGAATTCATTTGGCTCATTTACCTCATATTGTACACGCAAGGGTACGGCCTCGCCGACAAATGCGGATGGTAGCATAAATACAGAAATGGTTAATTCTTATAAAGTAAATGGAAAAGGTGTTCGTGCTATTCAAGCATACTTTGATTCTCTTCATAAAACAGCAAATACATCAGCCAATGCTAGCAATGCTAGTCAGGTAATGGATGCTCTTGCTAAATGTTATGGTATTGTTGTGCCCCAGCAGGTTGCCGGAAAAACGGCCTGCGATCTCAAACTAATTGCGGAATATGATGTAACTAAGAAATCAATCAGTAACACGCAGATGCTCCGTATGTCATTGGAAAATAATCAAGAATTTGGGCCTATGTCAGATGTAGATCTAATTTTTGTTAGAAATACGGGCAGTTTTACTTTCAACAAGAATACAATCCAAGTTGCACAAACTGGGGAATATAATAATGCGACAATTACTTTACAATGCCGCAAAGTCCGTGCTATCAATTTCTGGCTCCGCTGCGAAGGAAACCAGCCTGGTGGCCCCGTCTATCTCATGGATTTACGTACAGATGGAAAGACACCTGAATCTTATTTATGGAAGCCGAATGATGGTGCATTCTGGGCTAGACAAAACATGTATATTGATGCCAAGAAGGTAGCAACACTCCCGTGGAATAATCTGCTCGATCGTAAGTGGCATTTAGTCTCGGTAATATTTGACGGTACATTTGATGGGCCAATGTCTTTATTTACCCGCTTCTCAGCACACCAAGGTCTTTCATGTGAATTTGGACCAATAACACTCTATGGCGACATTGCTGATTCTTCTGACCCCAAGAAAATGGTAACATTAACTCCCGATGACATCTCTGCGTTCTATAATGCACGACCTGAATGGGCTAATACTCCAAATGTAAAGGGATATGAATACATGGGCTGCTGGCGTGACTCATGGGATAGAGCTTTACCTTATATGTTAGGACAAGTCCAAAGCAGAGAACAGTGCGCGGATCTAGCAAATTCAGCAGGAATGAATACTTTTGGAGTTCAGTACTATGGCCAATGCTGGGCGGGTATGAATCCTACACACAATTACCAACGTCACGGAGCAGCAGGAAATTGTAGTATTTTAGGAGATGGCTGGACAAATCAGGTATATCTTAACCCGAGTATGAAGCCTACAATGAATAATTCACTCATAATAAATAATCAAAATGGAAAATGCTTAGATATTTACGGTGCATGGCAAAATAACGGAGCGGGTGCTATTATTTATGATTGTCATGGAGGGCAAAATCAGCGGTTTGACTACGACCAAAATAGAAAAACAATAAGAGTAAGACATTCTGGCAAATGCTTAACTGTATCAACTTCTGATAACGCCCAATATATAACTCAGCAAGATTGTACAGGAGCCTGGAATCAACGATGGGATTTACAAGCCGATGGTACTGTCATTCTAAGTGGAACAGATAAGGCAATCCAATTTCAGAATGCCAATAATTTAACTCTTTCATGGATTTGGAAGAATTCTGGAGAAGCCAACCAGAAATTTACTATAAGACAATAAAAACAAGTATTTATAATTAACTAATTTTTGAGCATTTGATGCTAGAAAATTGGCTATACTCTATTAGAGAGTATGTCTACGGAATATACTAAAGTACTTTCAGTTATTCTAGTTCTTCTTGTTTTATCAGCAGGTCTCTGGATAATTCAAAATTATGCTATGGTTGAGGCTGCTAGTCAAGAAAACTTTATATCAGATCAAGTATATGCATCACAAAATCAATTTGTGACTGAGAATATCGCCAAGGCAAAATTAGGAGATTCAGCAATCGATGTTAGTTATCCCCCTTATCCCGACGATCTGAAGAAGGCAACCGAAGATATCGATTTATTTGCTAAAAGGGAACGCCCTCCGACCGAAAAATGGTATACAAATGTCATGTCATCTGAAATTTTAAAAAAAGAACAACAGTGCCAAAAGATTGAAAAACCAGAGGATTTACCCGAAGATGCTGTGAAACAGCGTATGGACTGTGCCTGGATGTTTAATCCTACTGGCAGAAGTGGGGCGACTCTTTGTAGTATAGCCGGTCCTGTATTATCAACCTCTCGTCAGAAGTTTCCAAACACAACATTCAAATTCTTATGGAGTAAAGCAGACGCAATTAAGAAAGAGCGTATTAAGTTATGTGGTCTAACAAAGAATTGTAATTTACTAACCCCTGGAAGTGGATGTGGTTTCTGCCCTGAACTAGGATACGCTGTTCCTGCAAATTCTAATGGCTCATCTATTTATGAGGAAGCAAAGTGCCCTTATAATACTGTAACTGATCCGAATCAGTGTTATAAGCCTCGTGCTCAAGGTGGAGGTGCTGTACCCGGAGTCCAAAATACTGATATATGCCTTCCTGATTCTGGAGGTCGTCTAAGTAAAGCCTGCTTGGGTGCTCTAGCACAACAAGCCAGTTGTACTGATTCTGGTACAATCCTACGAGCACTAAATGATTCAACAAATCCAATTCTTTCATCAAAACAAGTTAATAATGTTGTTGACGTAATGCGATCATATAATTTTACTGTTAATGATAGCCTTTTAACGGATGGAAAATTAACTACCGACGTTGCATTAGATAATTACATAAAAATTTCAAGGGCTGCTCAAAATGCGACACAGGGACGTGTTCGTAAAGCAGCGGGCAATCTATGCTCGGGGTCACCATTCCAAGTCTGTGACTATGATGACAACAGTCAAGAGAATTTTTCTCTATCCTGCCTACAAGAAATATATCAGCAGGTAGGATGCCAAGGACGTGGTGCTGATTTTCCAAATGAAACAAATGTACAAAAATATTATGGAACCACATGGGGTAATATCAAAAAGTCTGTAAATCTGTTGGCAGATAAAATGACCAATTCGTATGGAAAATACACGGTTGAAGAGCAAAAAGAAGCGGTTCTACGTTGTATTGGTACAAAGTTACGGAAGAAGAAGATTGGATACTGTAATGAGTTGGGTATCTCTGTTAAAATTATGCTTACGACTAACAAGGACCATTATTATGGTAGAAAGATATTAACCAATCAGTTTTTCATGCTGCGAAATGATAGTACATTATGGGATTCTCTTGATGTCTTCCAATCACCATGGCATGATACTGACGTAACATTAATTGTAGAAACAAACTTTAATCCGGAAAATACAGCAACCTTAAGTTATACACGTGTTGGAAATAGCCCAGATGTAATATTATGGAATGATTCTCCTATGGTAAACAAAAGTATAAATGGATTAGCACAAGATCCTGTAAATGGACTTTCTGTAATGAAAGACAAACAGCAAGATCAACGTTTGAAAATGATTGTACAAGTACCTTCTAATCAACAACCAGATAGAACAACAATATGGTATATGACTGATTCAAATGGCACGCAGATACCTATTACAATCTGCCGTCTTCCTATTGAACGCAAGAATCCTATCATGAATATTATGATGAATGGTGGCATAGTAAGTGAAATCACAAAAACATTTGATATTCAAGCTATAAACACATCAGACGGTAATAGAGGTGGAAGATCATGTACAGTTTTCAATGGTGATAATTCATATGTCAAAATTAATACTAAACTAAGAAACAAGGCTTTCCGTTCTTATACAATCAAATTCTATTCTGAATCTCTTGGTAATTGCACACGTCTTTTCCAGTTCTACAATGGAGCATGGACATACTCGTGGCAGTGGGTTTGGTGGGGATGGGGCTGGCAGCAACAATGGCGGTATGACGCCGAGAACTATGGTCTAGCGACTGATGCTTTAGATATAGAATTAGGGTATCAATCACCAGGTATATATGGTCAGTATAAGACCCCCGGATATCCGGGCTGGAATCTAGTAGCCGCCATGGATAATAGCTTGAAAATGAATAACTGGCAACATTTAACTTTCATCTGGAACGATGATTACTCCGGATATTCACTCTATCTTGAAGGTATAAAGATAAGTTCCTGCTCAAAGACGCCGATTAATGAGCAATTCACATGGGAAAATTACATTGGAAAGGGATATTGGGATGGATGGACCAGTATGTTCAAGGGAGGAATGGAGTGGTTCCGTGCTTTTGATTATCCTTTGGGTCCTGATGAAATCCAGCAAGATATGGACGATGATTGGTAAACTCAAAGCTATTTTACAAATAGCAAAAGATAGGTATACTATAGGGTGATGACATCAATCTATACTAAACCATTAGTGGTAATCCTTTTATTATTTGTCCTGATAATAGGACTGTTTATCGTCCAAACTATGGCAAAACAGTCTCTAGAAGAAAATTTTATATCAGACCAAACTTACTTGTCTCAAAAAAAATTCGTGGATACTAATATTGCAGTTGCTAAAGTTGGTGACGCCGCAATTGATATTTCTCATCCTCCCGCTCCTGAAGATGTTAAACGGGCAATTGAAGATATTGATTTATTCGCTAAAAGAGAACGACCCGCAACTGAAAAAATGTATACAAACGTATTTGATTCTGAAATTTTTAAGAAAGAACAACAATGTAAAAAAATAGAATTACCTGAAAGTCTACCTGATGATGCTGTAAAACAGCGTATAGATTGTACATGGATGTTTAATCCTACTGGTAGAAGTGGTGCTACTCTTTGTAGCATAGCTGGTCCTATTTTTCCTTTTGCTCGTACACAATATCCAAATACCCTTTATAAACTTACATGGAGTAAAGAAGAAGCAATTAAAAAAGAACGCATCAAGCAGTGTGCTTTAACAAAAAAATGCGATTTACTTGTTCCAAATACTGGATGCGGATTTTGTCCCGAAATAGGAATGGCTATACCTATTGATTTAGATGGGAATGCCATTTATAATGAAGCACGCTGCCCGGCTGCTCCTGTCATAGACCCAGCAAAGTGTAGACGTCCCCGTTCTGAAGGTGGCGGTGGACAAGATTCTTTAACATGTGATCCTGATTCAAATGGAAGTCTAAGTAAAGCATGTTTAGCAGCACTAGCAGAACAGTCAAGTTGTTCAGATTCTGGAACTATACTACAAGCATTAAAAGATTCTACAAACCCTGCTCTAAGTAGTAAAAGTGTACGCGATGTTGCTGATGTAATGAGGTCGTACAGTTTTAACATACCAGATAGTCTTCTCAATAGTGGTAAAATTAGTGTAGATACTGCTCTTAATACATATATGAATATATCAAAAGCTTCACACTCAGGACAAACTGGCCGTGTTCGTAAAGCAGCGGGAAATCTCTGTTCCGGCACACCTTTTAAACCGTGCGATTATGAAGATGATAGTAAAGAAAATTTCAACTTAGGATGCTTACAGGATTTATATCAAGAAGTTGGATGTCAAGGGCGTGGAACTGATTTTCCTAATGCTACCAATATAAGCCGATATTATGGTAAAACGTGGGGTGATGTTAAGAAATCGGTTAATGAATTGGGAGCCAAAATGACAAATACACTAAGAAAATACTCGGAAGAGGAACAAAAAGACGCTGTTCGTCGGTGTATAGGAGTTCGCTTACGTAAACGTTCAATTGGATACTGTAACGAACTTGGTGTTGCTGTCTTCATGTACTATGGCTCAAAGAACGGAACATTCTTTGGCCGTAAGATTATTACCAATCAATTCTTTAGTCTTAAAAGTGACAGCACATTTTGGGATTCTCTTGATATTTTTAGTTCATCTCTAACAGGACAACAATCAGTATACTTGGTGATTAAGACGAATTTTAATCCGGAAAATGATGCGACACTAAGTTATACGCGTACTGGTAATTTTATGGACGTAATTAAATGGAATGATAAACCAATGGTTAGCAAAAATGGAACTGGAGTAACCGTAGATCCAGTAAATGGATTAGTTGTTACAAAAAATCAACAACAAAATCAACGCTTAGAAATTGATATTTCCATGACTCCTAATCAGTTTATCCAAAAATATGGTATGTGGTATATGACAGATAGCAATGGTAATCAACCACCTATTGGTATCTGCAGGCTGCCAATTGAACGCAAGAATCCCTTAATGAATATTGTAATGAATGCCGGAAATGTAGAAGAAATCACAGGAAATGTAGGAATTTTTCCTCAGAATTGCCGTGATGGAAATTTGGGTGGCAGATCATGTACTATTTTTGATGGTGGAAGCACCCATATTCGGATAGGGAATGGATTACGCAATCGTGCTTTCCAGTCATATACAATGAAAGTTTGGTGTGATAGTCTTCAAAATCGCGATTCCTTCTTTTCCTTTTATAACGGCAAATGGGAGCAGCAGAATGAAATTTGGTTTTGGATTGTAATTCCGCTAGGATTTTTTATTTGGATTCCAATTCCGATTTTTCACATGGTCTGGCGTTATCATCAAGATAATTGGTGGAAGAGTGGACAGCGTACTGAAATGGTTACAGGGCCTTATAATGATTCATTGAAAGCGGGTGTAAAACCAGATTTTGATGGTGGTGAATCAATTAGAGCTGAACAGTCGGGAATTATTAAACCTAAGACTTGGCAGCACTTTACATGGGTGTTTAGTGATAACTATACTAAGATTAATATATACGTAGATGGTGTTCTGAAAATGACGGGTACTGGAAATGCTCCTCCCGAACAGGTAACAGGTGAAAATTTTATTGGAAGATCCGCTATTGATAACGACCACCGTCTCCATAAGGGAGGCATGGAGTGGTTCCGTGGATTTGATTATCCGCTAACACCAGATGAAATCCAGCAGGATATGGATGACGATTGGTAAACTCCAAACTAATAACAAATTTGTAGCAATTTAACTGCTGGAAATTTGTATTTTATTTTTAATTATTGTTTACTTATCGTTTTCAACTGCTAGATTCGGGGAATTTCTATTTACTTGAGGACCAGCACCTGCATTTAATCTTCCAGCATTTGTTGTTAATGCTGCTCTAGCGGCTGCTAGATTTGGTTCAACAGACACAGAAGCGGCCTCAGCAGGAGCCTCTTCAGCAGGCGGGGCTTCTAACTCTTCAACGGGAGCAGCAGGAGCAGCAGGAGCCTCTAACTCTTCAACGGGAGCAGCAGGAGCCTCTTCATCCCGTACCCTATACTGCGACTGTGCTTCCTTAAGGTCCTCCTTGTAATCCGGATTGTATAAGAAGAGCGGCCCTCCACTTCTAATCAAAAAACAACTCTTAGAACCATGTTCCAAAGCATTGAGCGTACAATCAATCGCCGAAGACTTCATTATATCAAACATTTGGTCACTTAATTTGCGTTTAGTCATCATCAGATTATAAATAATTTGGTCGGTTGTTAATCCCTTATCACGTGTCATGATAGTCTCATCCACTTTCCGGTCTTTCTTATGCTGTTCAGAAAAACGCATTAAATATGTAAATACTTCCACTTTACGTTCAGCAAGCGGTAAATCCTTGTGCGAACAGATACGGATAGCACGTCCCTGTACCTGTTCTAAACGCACATAGTTCCAGAACGGCTCCATGATGTGAACCTGCCGTACATTTGCCAATGAAATGCCCTCAGCACCCGACTGTGTAATCATGAACATCCGGCAAATCTTGCCCCCAAAATTATTAGGATAACCTCCTGCTAGAGCACGAAGAACTTTTATATTTTTAAGAGAAGCGGGAAATTTCTTGATATTCCAATTGAAAATGTCACGCAAGATTTCACGTTTTTCCGAGGAGTCGTCGCCGGTGTATAGAATATAACGCTCTTTACCCTTCGCCTCCTTAACAGCATCTGCTAGATCCCAGCCATTTGGTCCTTTTACAATATCAAGACGCACATATCCGGGGTCAGTCTGATAGTCACAAGCAGTGGCAAACACACCTAGACCTTCAAGTGTCTTGAACTGCGAATAGATTAGAACAGGCCCTTTGCTAGCCCGCACGCGTTCAAAAATCGCAGCATATTTAGGTGAAAAATCCCGAAGTTTTTCAGGCACAAAAATATCAGCTGCTCGAGCACGTAGTTGATTTAGACTTTCCTGCAGTTGTTCTCCATACTCAAGAGCAACTTGACGAACTTCACCTTCGACTTCTGCCGCTGCTGCCGCTGCCGCTGCCTGTTCCTGCTTACCCTCTTCATCATCGTCTTCTGCAACAAACTCTGATAACTTACCAGCACGGGTACTAGCACTTAGTTCTACTTGGGCAGCAGCCTTGAGTTGCTGGGCCTCATCATCACCAGTTGCTTCTTCTGCCTCTTCTTTTACACCAAGCAAAGCAGCTGCTTTCTTGCTATCACCCGGCCGCGGCCGAACAACACCGTCAGGAAACACAAAATTACACGCAGCTCGACTAAAAATCTTGAATGCACTACTAACTGTCTTGGTTGCTTGAACATATAAATCAGACTCAAATAATGTCAGTCCCGCAATGACACTTCCACTTGGCCCAGCAGCAACTGGCTTTGACTCAGATTCAATCTCTTCCTTGCGTTCTGCTAGATATTTGGAAAGTTGCCAATCAGACATATCTAAAAGAACAACTTCATCCCTACTAACTTCTGCTACAAGTTCTTTCTTTGAAC
>Ga0214919_10005385_pt1 | contig 18211 bp, 4 predicted proteins | sample LL1503_MetaG_FD_177994 | JGI IMG/M metagenome (GOLD analysis project Ga0214919, IMG submission 177994) | Freshwater microbial communities from Lake Lanier, Atlanta, Georgia, United States - LL-1503 | ecosystem: Environmental > Aquatic > Freshwater > Lake | place: USA: Georgia | collected 2015-03-15
AAGGATCTGACAGTCATTGTCTACACCTTTTCTGACGTACCCGCCGATACAGTGGCAACTCTGAAAGAAAAGTTTCCCATTGCCGCATTCCGCGCCCTTCCTGATTCTTCTCCACCCCAAGGCGCATTCGCAGATTTCTGGGAAGGCAAACATTACGGATGGAAGTTATGGATTCTGGACACCCTCTCAAAAGAGGCAGATTTACACGGCAAGATGGTGCTGTATATGGACGCAGGCACCTTTCTCTGTAGGTGGCCAAGAACTTGGATGACATCCGCGCAGATAAATGATATCTGTTTCCTAGAGGACCCGCGCGAAGAGAATCGTCGTTGGTGTTCTCCCGAGTTCTGTGCCGCCATGTCCTGTACGGAGGCCGAACTCTCCGCCCAACAGATCCAGGCAGCCACCATCTATTTCCGCGCCGGTTCCAAGAAGGCCACACAGCTCTTCTCTGAGGCCTTACAGCTAGCCTATAGGCGTGATATTCTCGTGGGCGAAAAATGGTTAGGGACGGATAAGCGGGGGAAGCCTACGGGACATCGCCACGATCAGAGTATTCTGAGCATTCTCTCTATACGTCACGGGGCCGCTAGAATAGGGCTGGACACTGTACAGTGCGGAACAAGTCTGCGAAAGACGTTCATGAGTGGTAGATCCATCTATATCCATAGGGGCCGATTTACAGTACACAAGCCGGCTTTCCCTCGGATAGATGACGCGTATGTGATTAATCTGGAGCGACGGGCCGATCGCCTGGAGAAGTTGTGGGCATCCTTCCCAGAACTAGAGGGGTTGGTGGAGAGATGGCCGGCCGTAGAAGGAAAGTGTCTGAAACTCACACCGGCGATTGCCACACTTCTCAAGCCGAATGACTTCTTCTGGAAGAAGGCGGTGACAGGTTGTGCGCTCAGCCACCTGGGACTTTGGTGGAAGTTGGCGAATGAGAATAATGATGTATCCAACTATCTCATTCTGGAGGACGATGTACACTTCCAGCCGAACTGGCTAAAAGCGTGGGCGTCCGCCGTGGAGGATGAGGAGATTCCTGACGACTATGATATCATTTACTTTGGAGGGATTCTTCCACCCAATAGGGATATGTTCCATAAGTCCTGTAAAGAGAAAGTGAATGCGTCCTTCTCTCGCATCAAAGAGAATACGGTGTGGGGGCAGACGTCGCCCTCCCGCTATTTCCACTTCTGTGCGTACTCCTATATTCTTTCCAAGGCGGGGGCGAAGAAGGTGATGGCTCTTCTGAAAGAGAATGAGGGTTATTGGACAAGTGCCGATCATATTCTGTGTAATCCTGTAAATGTTCTGAAGTCGTATATATTTGAGCCGCTCATAGCTGGATGCTATCAAGACTCGGATCCGGCGTATGCAAATAGTCAGTTCAACGATTTCAGTCGCGTAGATTCATTTGACAGTGATCTGTGGAACAATGACGAGCGCTTTTCAGAGGAGGAGATTCGTGCGGCGATGGCGGTGGATGCTCCGCTTGATATTAAGGCGGCATTGGATGATACGGTGGCTGTGGCTGCGCCTTTAGCTGTGGCTGCGCCTTTAGCTGTAGCAGCGCCTGTAGCGGCCCCGGTAACTCTGATACAAACTTCCCAACCAACAACACGATTTATGTGTCTGGACGAGCATGCCCTAGAGTTCAAAAACTTATACGAATGTGATTGGCTCTCCGAATATTTCGGCCACCCTGCTGATCTCACTATCCAGCGATTCAAGCCGAATGACCCGCCTCCCAGTGGATGCCCCATTATATTTGTCCAGCGCCCTCATGTCCAGAAAATCGCGAATATTCTGGAACGCTGGGATTCGTTCGGAGCCACATTCAACGTCATACACCTCAGTGACGAGTATGTGAATGACCCGGTGGACTTTTATAGCCTGGATGGATGTAAAAAGGTACTTCGCTTTTACAAGCGTGGCGACCTGCCCTCTAATGAAAAGGTAACGACGATTCCTCTCGGCTATCATTTCACTCGGCGCGAACCCCATCAGGATCCCATTGTAAAAACACCGAAGCTCCCGTTTCGTGAGACGGTGTGGTCGTTTATCGGTACAGGGTGGAATGGGCGCAAGGAACTTCTGGAGCCGCTGATGAAACATCCGAACAAGGCCATATTCTTTGACAGTTGGAATGCACCGGATTCCTTGAAGAAGGATGCATATGTCCAAGTTCTCCTTGACTCCGTGTTTGTCCCATGCCCCGGCGGGAACAATCCCGAGACGTTTCGTTTTTATGAGGCGTTGGATTGCGGATGTGTGCCGCTTGTTGTAGAGGATGAACAAAACGCCGAGTGGTTATCTATGGTATGTGAGCGCCTGCCTATTGTACCTCTAAAGTCGTGGAATGATGTTGCGAGATTCATAGAGGATACTTGGATCAAGCCTGACAGAAGGGAGATGTTGGAGAAGTACAGGACTGGCCTTATTTCTTCTTGGATGGCGTGGAAGGCGGAGCTTATTGAGGATGGAAAAGAGTGGTTGCGATGATGTTTGGTCTAAAGTTAGAATCACATATCCTATAGTTGGAATGTCTGCTATGCCAGATTATTTGAAAAGTCTGGAGTCAGTATTAACGACGACTGCGGAAAAGAACACGCTCACACTGGACTCTATAGGGTTCGGTTCTATGTTTACACAGAAGAGTGCTAGCGCAGCGTTCAAACTCCTGATTGTTTCCACGCACATTCATCAAAACACTGGATATGCCAAGGTGACGCACGGAATCCTACAGGAGTTAGCAAAACAGCCGTGGCTTCATGTAACTCATTTCGCCATTCAGAAGTTTGGCTTAGAAGGTACAGGTACAAGTCCTGTACAACGTGCCTATCCTGAAGGTGTAGATGTCCTGGACGCCGTATCTATGGAGTCACCGCCACAGGGGGGATTCGGCACAATGCTTCTACCAGAGATTATACGCAAAGTCAAGCCGAACGTGGTACTCATTTACAATGATATGTCTACCGTGGCCCAATACGTAGAGGCCATCCGCAAAACGGGTATTCCTCGCACGTTCAAACTCTGGGTATACTGTGACCAAGTATACACAACCCAGAACCAGATATACATTGATATTCTGAATCGCGATGCCGACCGTGTATTCGCATTCAGTCCGTTCTGGAAGAAGTGCCTCAAAGACCAAGGAGTCACCCGGCCTATGGATGTACTCTTACACGGATTCAACCCCAAACATGTATTCCCGATGCCCCGCGACCTCGCGCGCAAACAACTATCTCTCCCAGCTGACATGTTTCTCTTCCTAAATCTGAATCGCAATCAACCGCGAAAGAGGTATGACATTCTCATTATGGCCTTCGTGGAACTCCTCGTGAAATATCCCACGAAGCCCCTATATCTCCTGTGTGTATGTGACAAGGGCGAGAAGGGCGGCTGGCCCATTTTTGAGCTGTTTTCGCGTGAACTCACTCTGCGCGGCGTATCCATTGAGCCGTTCGCCCAGCGCCTCATCGTCACCGCCCAGAACATGTCATTCAAGGACGAGGAAATCAATATGTTTTACAACGCGGCGGATGTAGGTATTTCTACGGCCGATGGGGAGGGCTGGGGTCTCTGCCAGTTTGAGCAGATGGGTGTAGGGGTGCCGCAAGTCGTACCAGACATTGGCGGCTTCAAAGAGTACTGTACACCTGCGAACTCCGTGTTAGTGAAGCCTACGACCCGCTATTACCTCCCTGCCGCATACAGCCCTGTAGGGGGTGAGGCGGTCGCATGTGATCCGCACGCAGTATGTCTGGGCATGGAAGAGTATGTGCTGAATACGGAGAAGCGGAAGGCTGCGGGCCAAGCCGCACGTGAGACTGTCCTGAAGTATACATGGGAGAAGGCCTGTGAACCACTGGTCCGGCAGCTAACACGGTTAAAGGATGATGATGAATAATCCTTCTTCAAAGTAGGAAGGGGCTGTATGAAGCGGTCTCTACGATTTGTACTATATTTTATAGTAGGAATCGCAGTTTTATTCGTAGGGTGGAAACTATGGGGATGGTCTACGAAGGAGGGATTCCAGGCAGCTTCAAACGCGAGACCTTCTCGCGAGGCAAGCGCAGGTGAAACATCCTGTAATAGCAATGAAGAGTACATTCTAGGACGCTGCTATAGCGCATGTCCTGGTGGACAGGCCCCTACAGGAAATAGGACGACTTGCCCTGTACCACGTCAAAGTATGGCTGCGGTGGCAGGATGCCCTTCAGGATACTTATTTAATACACGTGGAGGTGTCTGTGTGAAACAGACGTGCGACCCAGATCCTGATACAGGTGAGACATATACAGTGGGGACCGATGCCCAAGGAAACTCTATATGTATTCCTGCACAGATTCAGAAAAAAGTTACTGCGGCAGGGTCGTATACGCCGGCTTACAATGTCTGCTACAATAACGGGTCAGTACCTATCCGCTATATCCGTATCAAGCCGTTGAAAACTTCTACCAGCAACAAGCTGTGTATCAATAAGATAGAGGTGCTGGATGATAAGAATAATCCTGTCAAGCCTCTGAGTGCGAGTGCGTCAGATGGAAAATGTATACTGAATCCGATTGGTGTGCCTGATGCCCAGTGCCAAAGTGGGCAGCCATTTACATCGGGTGTTAAATATGATTCTGATGCGGATGGTGGGCAGGCCAGTAGGGCTGCGAATAGTTATTGGCTTCTTGATTTAGGGGCGGTCACAACTGTCAAACAGATACAGATAACGCAGTGTGGTGTTCGTTCCCCTGAGACCTCTCTTGTGGATGGGCTGCGCCTAGAAGTATTTGGGGCTGGGGGGGTAGGTGATACACCGATGACAACAAGGGTACTAGGGCCTGAGACGGTTCAGACAGTCGTGTTCAACTTTAATAGATACGATGCGAATTCGGAAGCCTGTTTTGATGTGTGTCCTGTAGTGGGGACTGTTCAGAGTAAGGCGGAGAATGGAGCATGTATCGTCAGCGTGAATGGTATTACAAACAGGAGTCTTACCGAGCCGATGGTCGTAAGTCAGGCGGTGAAGCTTCCTTGTAACTCGCAGTATTTACGCGCTCAGGCGAACGCAGGAAATCCTCTCGTGTACGTGAATGATTTTAAACTAAGCCCCGCAGATAATAATAAATGTTTATCGTGTAGTGCGTATCCAGGCACTGTTATGTTACCGTTAGTACAGTACAACTATACTGTTGGACCAGGTATTACACCTGTACAAACCTTCCAAAATCTTGCTCAATATGATGTTAATGCCTATACGAATCTCACATCTTCCCAAAAAACTATAATGGATAACGTATGTCCAGTGGGTAGACAACAGACGGAGACTTATATAGGGTGTAGAACAGACGATAATGTAGACTCTTGGCACTGGGGATGGCCTAAACAGAGATGTAGAAAGGCGACTGCATTATCGATATGTGTAGGCTGTGATAGGGGGTATGATAATAGGGTTACAAAATTTTGTAAACCTATGAAAAATCCTACTCCTGGTAGTGGGACTACACAACTAATAACACCTAGCTATACAGATACAAATAACTTATCTTATATATGTGTTACACCTATACAGGGTAGCACGACCACATACAAATGCCCCCCATATAGCATAGTTGTAGGGGATCAATATAAACCCATATGTCTAAACTTACTTCCATTTATGGTATCAGGAAACTCGGGAGGTGGCTGGAACTTGACCGCTGCTGGTATATCCAACTGGGGGACAAATACATGGGTTACACCTGGAAGTACCGGTGATAGGGCGACAGGTTCCGGATGGTTAGGACCCTTTTCATAAGTTGGGCGCATTACGTTAAACAAATATAATATGTAAGTTTATGTAGAATGGGTAACAACTCATCCGTTTTTAGTTGGGAAGATGATTGGGGTAAGGGTGGAAATAATCTTAGCAACAATCCCTCAACAAATAGCGGTGATAACACTGGTCATGTGGATCTTGTAAACACACCTATTTCCAGCTGGAGTAATGTCTCTGTAAGCAGCACCGAAGGTACGCAAATATATAAATGGGGGACTACATTTTCAGCAGTAACAATCAATAGGGGTGATATTAAGATACCAACGAGTGTTGACCGCTCTCTTGTATGCCTGAACTGGAATGGTGAGCCTGATCCAGAGGCAGTCCTACAAGTAACATCCACGGATCCTATTACTAAGAAGCCCTTGACCGGTAACTGCCTCAAGTGTAAGAATACCCAGGATACACTGTATCTTACAGGGGACCATGTAGGGGCCAGTTACGGCACAGCCGGCCCTGAAGTGGGAGGGGACCTACAGGGTCTCCAGTTCTCTTCAGAAGCCATTCCAAGTATCATGGCAGATGAAGATTTCACATACATAAACGGTGTAAAAGCGAGGAGTGTTACCGCACAGGCCGCGAATCAGGCAAAGTTAAAGGGAATATGTGTTGGACCCTGCGACGAAAAGCATAGTATACACGATAAGATCAATTTATTGAGAACGACTTCTGCTGGTTTACAAGGAGGTTCTGCGACCTCCGACATATATTACCTGTACGGAGGGACATGTAGAGATGGTACAACACAGCAGTTTGCCCAGCCAAATATTCCATCCAAGTATATAAATCAAGTAGGCAATCCTTGTAGGCAGGGGTATATATCGGTAGGAGCTGGCTCTAGTGTGAAGTGTGTACAAGAAGTACCTCTCGGCAATATTGACAACGGGTCCACATTCTCTCCTGGTACAAAATCACCTGATACGGTACTGCCGACATATTCTTGTAGGGGTATTCAGATTGGAAGCAGCACTAGTTTGGAACTCATAGACAATATGTGTTTCTCTCCTTGTCCGCCACCGCAAGTGTCCAATGGGGCATATTGCTCGGACCCTGAACCTATAACCGCGGTACCATCTTCTATAAAATGTACGCCGAAACCGTTCACCTATGCCGCCTCCTCTACGAGCGGCAGCACTACTATACAAAAGTGGCTGTGTGACTCGCAAGATGATTTGAATGCCCTGATACAGGGAATAAAGACGAGTGGGACGACAGGAGAAGCTTCCTATGTAGGCACTGACGATCTTGTATGTGTTTCGACAGATACGACCACTGGCAAATATTACTGCCAGAGACAGGATGAGGCTGTAAATGGTACCACTGCGACGGATACATTAAACGGAGACTATCAGGATACGTGTAATACACTCTCTAATGCCTATACGGATATCAGTAACAATCTCACGATTTTATCCAAGACGTTACTCACCGCCCAGACGGCACAGGCGAAGATAAATACTATACGGGGGATTTTAGACGGCGTGAGTCAGTCCCTGTGTCCTGCGGGTACATCTAGTACGCTTTGTACAACATTGTCGGCGTTGATGCCACAGTTTGATACGGAGGTGGATACCGAAAATACATATGTGTCTGGTAGTATTACGGGTCCACTAGGTACGGCAATACAATCCCGGGACGCACTTGTACAACAACTCGTTACTCTACAGTGTACAGGAGTCGTGTTACCGACATAAGGGGAGGGGAATATACTCTAAGACTCACGCCAAATACGCGAGTCTTAGAATATATGTTATAACCAGAGGGGGGATGTACCGAATATACGGCGTCTCGGTGTTTATGTATTGTTTCTGGTTAATACTCGTAGGGGTTCTCCTAATGATTCATTTAACCAATGATAAGGGGGTGGAAGGATTCCAGGCGGTAGGGGGGTCACGATCAGGCTCAGGCTCCAGTCAAGGCTCAGGTTTCAGTCAAGGCTCCAGTCAAGGCTCAGGCTCCAGTCAAGGCTCAGGCTCTTCTATAGATTCTGCCACATTCTGTGATCCAATGGACGTCTGCTGCTCTACAACAATAGATAACGACGTGGTACAACAAGTTATAAATATGACTGTACCAACTGCCCTATCACTTGGTAGTTCTTCTACGCAAATACAGCTTATTGTTTCAAAGGCTGGGGCAGCGGCCGGCACAGCCTATCCAAATAATCCGAACGCGGTCCAATATGCGTATAACGCAGCCCAAGCGGCCATAGTGGCTGGATATAGTGCCGAGGCTGCCTCCGCTGCCGCCGCCGCCGCCGCTGCCGCAGGAGTATTATCGGAGCAGCAAATGACACGCGATAGAATACGTGGTAGTGCGATTACAACTATACCAGCCACATTCGCTGCCAACGCAGGTTCCTCTGCGGCCAGCTCCTATAACAATGTTCCCACAGGTAGTATCAGTGTTCAAAGCCGGTGTACCTCCATACAGGGGGCTATAAATAGCTATATGAAACAAATAGACGCGGCAAAGGCGGCGCAAGAAGCGAGCGCCCAACAAGGGTTTAACACCATGTTATGTACATTTCGCGCGGCATTTGATTCGCTATACTGTAGTACATTTGGCAGCAGTTCGGCGGGTAGTGGCTCCTCTGTACCAGAGCCACCCTACCCCACCACGGCGGTACGCGGCTCACTGATGTATGATCCCACCAGTACATCACAAATGTTATCTATAACGACCGATACAGATATAGGGGATTATATACAAAATGGAGATGCCATATATTTAGGGGTTGGGGCAGATCGTCAAGGCCCCTTCCATGTTGTACAGCAATACGCGAATGTGGATGTGACTATAAATAAATTCAATGATATTAACTTGGCAATGAGAGACGCAGCTCCCACCCTATATGAGATTATTGCCTCTATGATTATTACTAGCGATCCTGCCCTACAAACGTATGTAGCTGATGCTAGATATATAAATGCGATCATCGCATTAACGATTGCCACACACGCAAATAATATTATAATAGGGCATCAAGCCCTTGCGAGCAGCCTTCTTGCGGCTAATACGATTAATAGCGCAGACTATGCGGAATTTACTGGCATATTAAATACGGCAAATAGTACATTAACCACAGCTATAAATAATATAGTTACGCAGGTAACTGCTATAAATGCCAGTACTCCTACCAGCACAGTTAACGCACTAGCGGGGATAGCTAATACGATTGTAAAACAGTTAGTAAGTGCATCACCGCAATCATTGTCCGCCATAATAGCTAAATCTGTATCTGATGCAGCGGCATTATTGAGCGCGAACTCTGATGTTAACGCTACTGGTTCTGCTTTGGCACAAGCCCAGGCCGCTGCCGCGGTGGCAGGCTCTACATATACCTTAGCAGCGAATGCCCAACAGGTTGCCGCGAACTTAATGGGCAGTGCACAAACTGTCGCAGATAATATAGTACCGTCGTTGGTTGGAAGTTCCATCTCTGGAAGTAAAATGCCGTATGTACAGGCCATGTTATTACAACAGGGTGTATATGATATAAGAAGCTTTGGAACTGGCTCTTATACGGTAAATGACCTTACAAACTTTATTTTGAGTGGGGGATCCTATATAAATCCGCAGGTTTCAGTTTCAGCTGTAGGTTCTGGTTCAGCTGTAGGTTCTGGTTCTAGAGCTGGTTCTGGTTCTAGAGCTGGCTCTGGTTCTAGATCTGGCTCGGGTTCTATAGCGGCTATAGCAGGTTCCAATCCAGGCTCTGCGGTTGTTTTTTCGGCGTTTATGACCGCACTTTTAAGATATATAGCAGCTGTCAACGCATATATACCACTACTAATAAATTCTGATAATGCCACCACCTACAAAAGTTCTACTCAACGTGATAAATATGATGCCGATAATAGAGTTATACAAGCGCAAGGATCGTATAGTTCTGCGCTGACGACCGCAACTCTAGCGGGTTCTACTGCTGCCACTAGTGCCGCTGCCATGACAGCTGCGACTGCGACATACGGAAATCAAGCCACTATAGCCGCCTCCGCCGAAGCGGCGTATACAAGCGCATATAACAGCTATTTGTTTATACCTAGGTCATGGACTGTATTTAATATTCCAGAATTTAATCCTGCCAGTAAAAACTGTGATTCACGCTATATTACATATCCCATAAATGGTGATTATACATATTCCTCCGTGAGATTAGGTAGAACTTGCACTCAGGGATTTGGAGGCGGCATACCAAGTAATGAAAACTATTATTACCCGTACGCCTCGTACGATTCTAACAATATGAATGGACTATACTTAAGCAATAATTTATGGACTATTATTTCAAACGGTATAAATGCGTTAACAAGCCCAGTTGTAACTTTAGAGAAGGTAGGTACATGTGAGGAAATTTTATACATTGGCATGACTGCACTCAAAAATGTTTGTACTATAAAGTATTCTGGCTCCCTCAGAGCTGGGCGCACAGGTGTAGAAGACGTACAAAATCTTCTAGCTAGATTTGTCTCATGTCTAAAGCAAACAGACGCACAACGTAAAACACAAGATAGTTGTGGATATGGGGCTACACAGGATACTTTTACCCAAACTATAAAGTTATATGGCGATCAGTACTTCGCAGCCTTGCCTGGTGAAATACAACAGGCGACTTCCCTAGCAACTGCCGCTAAAAACGCAGTATTGATACAAAATCCAAACTTTGCCCAGAATATAAATACTATCGCAGGTTCTAAGAATATGGCGGCCCTTACAAATGCCCTCGGCTCTACTAGAACTGCCGCTCTATTAGGTGTAACCGCCATGCCTATCCCTACACCAACAAGGCGTTCCACTACCTTCAATATATCTATCGGGGCAAACGCGGTAAAAACAGTCGCAGGAGTTCCCAAGCCTAGTATCACAAAAAGTATTATAAACCAACCAGTCTCCGTCGCAAAACTCATGGGAATCGGAACTACAACGGTCAAACAAGCCAGCTCAGGTGATAATAATCTGTATGATATATCTGGCACATATTTAATCAATGGAAGAGTGTTCAGTATTGATACGACGGGTGGACTCGCTGATAAGCTCAATGTAGGTGACCTCATTTATTTAGTAGGTGATGATCACCGCTCCCCAACCCTACTGTCCAATGAGTTCATACTTGAGCGCGCGAAACTTGAAATGAAACATGCAGGTATTTATTCAGAAAATCAGATGGAAGTGGTTGATATGTATCAGGAAAAACTGACTGGTAGTGGAGCTACGCTACAAAATACTCCAGCCTATAATCAGTTCACAGACTCAGCGGATAATAAGTTTTATTTGAATTCTATATGGGGTGGTTCAACAGTCTGGTCAGGTGGTAGTACAAATATTAACGAATCGTTGATAAAGGCCAATATAGATGCACAAGTTGCGAATACTGTTTTGGGTAATATTACGACTATACAGCAATCACTCCCTTCTGTTACTCTAGGTCCTTTCGCAGTAGGTGTTCAGCCCACTGTAAATACGATCGTTCTACGCGGAATCCAGAATATGGAGAAGGACTTATTTGTGAACTCGCCTGGCTTAACTGCTACTGGAAATCTCATACAAGGCCTCGTATACGATGGGATTCGTCTGGATAATGTCAGCCTCTATCGGCCCATCTACTCCGACCCCACGTTTCTCTGTAAGAACGTACAGGGGGTTGGTGCTGGTTCTGTACCGGCCCTAACTACTGCGTCTATTGCGAGTGGATCATGCGCCTTCAATGCCATCTGCTACGCTACGAGATATCCGCAAGTCTCCGCCGCCTATGGAACAGATGCGAATGCGATGCTACAGTTTTATAATACATATGGGGCAGCGCAAGGGCAGAATCCCTGCTGTGAGACGACCGGTGGGCCGGTTGTGAATATGGCCCAGATGACTTACTATGAATATACGCCACAGGGGGCTGTCACGCAACCTCTAGCAAGTCTTCTGGAAGCACCTCAACTAAGTCTACCAGCGGCAGTATTTACGGGTGTAAAGGCCCAACTACAGCCGCTCATAAATGATTGGGGTTATTCAGGCCAGCCTCGTGGCTGGTATCTTCTGAATGGTACACTGGCGTATGGACGCTACGTCGGTCCACCTGCCCCGAATAGTTATTGGAGTGTGGCGAGACTTGTACCGACGGCGTCTATGGTTTATTACGACAATACGAATGAGGGAATGTATTCCCCCCCTGATCTTGCCACCGTGGCCGCGATTTCTGCCCAATGGTTTGGAGGGGTCAATGGGATACAGGCGAAAATGCAGGGGATGATACAAGATAGGGGGGATCCGAGCAGACAGCAATCATGGTATGTAATCAATAATGTACCTGTGTATGGGCGCTGGGTGGGGCCTCCACGAACGGCGTGGTGGAGCGTGGCACACTTAATAGATCCTGCGTTTCCCAGTATGGCTCTCAGTCCTATTAACTTTATACTGGAAAAGAATACATGTACATGCCCATCAGGATTCTATTGTATGACGAACAAGACGTATGTGGCGGGTGATACAGGGGCCGCGCAATGCCCCGTGGGGGCTTCCTGCCCAGCGGGAACATCGTGTCCTGCGGGCTATTACTGTCCTGTAGGGGGTACACAGGCAGTACAATGCCCTGTAGGGCTACAATGCCCTGCGGGATGTTCGTGTCCTGTAGGATATTACTGCCCTGTCACGGTGTCTTCCTCTGGATCAGGATCTAGAGGATCACAAGGATCGCAAGGATCACAGTCTATTCTTCCCAGGCCTTGCCCTGCGGGTTCTTATTGTACTAGTGAGTCGACGACTGCGCCCACACCATGCCCTACAGGTTCTTATTGTCCTCCTCTTTCTACAGCCCCTATCCAATGCCCTACAGAGGCCTACTGTCCACCAAGTACATCCATTCCAGGTGGATACTATTTCTTGAACTCTGTCCTAACAGAATGTCCTGCGGGATATAGCTGCCCTGCTATATTTGGATCCGGATCCGGATCCGGTTCTAGTTCTGGTTCTGGACCGATTCCATGTCCTGAACAGACCTACTGTCCTGCGGGAGTTAGTAGACCTATACCATGCCCTGAAAATGCCAGATGTTACGCGCAATCATCCTGCCCTGAAAGCTATTACTGTCCGCCTGGAGTTACAACCGCCCTTTCCTGCCCCGCCGGTTCTTACTGCCCTATGGGTGTCACTGTACCCATTTTATGCCCACAAGGGACGTTTTGCCAGGCGAAAGTTAATAAACCAACGCCGTGCCATCCTATAAGTAAGTCTAGAACTGCTTCAGGAAGTGGCTCAGGAAGTGGCTCAGGAAGTGGCTCAGGAAGTGGCTCAGGAAGTGGCTCAGGAAGTGCTTCTAGCAATAGTGCCGCAGCGATGTGTCCTCCAGGTACAGAATGCCCTCCCGGATATTACTGCCCCATGGGTGCGATGAATATTTACACGGACGGCGGCTCCTCAGGTTCCTCCACCAGCGAATATGTAGGCATGGCACTAGAATGCCCAGAAGGAAACTACTGCCCAGGCGATATTTCCGCATATTTAGCCTGCCCGAATGACGCTACATGCCCTGTAGGCACATCATGCCCAGAAGGGTATTACTGCCCTACAACGGAAGATCAATACGGCAAACGAAAAGCCCTCATAAATAAGTGTACGGACCCAGCGATGTCCTGCCCCGCAGGAACACTATGTCCCAAAGGATATTACTGCCCCCCTTCCTCTGAAATCGCGCTCAGTTGTAGTATACTTGGCAGCTCAAGCGTGAATATAGATGAGGTATGCCCGGCCAATACTACCTGCCCTATCGGCTATTACTGCCCTCCAGGGACACAGACCCCTATTCTCTGTCCTCCAGGCACTTACTGCCCTCCAGGCGCGCAGGAATCACAGCCATGTCCTCCAGGCTACTACTGCCCTACACCCGGTGAAGTTGCCCCGCCTGGTTCATCGCTGACATGCCCTCCAGGAACCTACTGCCCTGGTGGAGGAAGTAGTCCTACGGTATGTCCTCCAGGCGCCTACTGTCCTACTTACCAAGCCGGTAGCACTGTTCCTTGCCCCCCAGGCATGTTCTGCCCGACACCTGGTGAAACAACCGCTGGTAGTGGCCAAGTATGCCCTCCAGGCACCTACTGCCCTGGAGGTAACTCTGCCGCAGTACCATGTCCTCCTGGTACTATATGTCCTGGCTCTAGAGGTAGCAAGTCACTCCAATGTCCTATAGGACAGTACTGTCCTGTTACGAATCTGACCGCCGGTAGTACATGCCCTCCTGGGGCCTACTGCCCTGGTGGTGGCTCTGCCCCTATCGTATGCCCCCCTGGTCAAATATGTCCCACCGCAGGAGGTTCCACGACGACCATCTGCCCTCCTGGGGCCTACTGCCCTAGACCTAATATGACGGCGGGTAGTCTATGTCCTCCAGGCACCTACTGCCCTACACCGGGTGAAATCACACCAGAGGGTATATGTCCTCCTGGTAAATACTGCCCTGGGGGTGGTAGTGTACCAGTTGCCTGCCCACCTGGGAAAATATGTCCTACACCTGGAGGATCTACCCCAGGATCTAGTTGCCCCCCTGGAACATACTGCCCTGGTAATATTATTGTACCACTCCCCTGCCCGCCTGGAACATACTGCCCTAGCGCAGGAAGTTCTATGCCTAACCAATGCCCTATTGGTAAATACTGTCCTATACAGGCTTTGACGGCAGGCAGCCCATGCCCTCCTGGACAGTACTGCCCTACACCAGGACTAATAACTCCTGGAAGTACATGCCCCGCAGGATATGCCTGCCCTAGTGGAGGTTCTTCACCCGTACTATGCCCTACAGGAACATTCTCACCCGCAGGGTCAAGTGCCTGTGCCGCCTGTTCTCCAGGACAATACTCTGCGGATGGAGTAACATGTATAACATGTACAGCAGGATATGCTTGCGACGGAACTGCGAACCCTGCTACAAATCGTGCGCAATGTCCTGCGGGTAAATGGAGTGCGTCTGGCGCAGCCACGTGCAGCCAGTGTACCGCTGGCAACTACTGCCCTACCGCAGGATCTACTTCGCAGACACAGTGTACAGCTGGAAACTACTGCCCTAGCGCGGGAATGACATCACAGACACAGTGTACCGCTGGAAACTACTGCCCTAGCGCGGGAATGACATCGCAAACACAGTGTACCCCTGGCTACTACTGCCCTACCGCAGGTGCGACTTCACAGACACCATGTACAGGTGGTAACTACTGCCCCGGCAGTGGCACTACTTCACAGACACAGTGTATAGGCGGTAAATACTGCCCCGCAGGTGTAGCTGGTGGGCCTGGTGCTAGTTCACAGACACCATGTACAGCTGGTAACTACTGCCCCGCTGGCGCTAGTTCACAGACACAGTGTACCGCTGGCTACTACTGCCCCGCTGGCGCTAGTTCAAAGACCGCATGCCCTGCGGGTACCTATAATGGAAGTAACGGAGCGTCAACAAGTTCACAGTGTACCCAATGCCCTCGCCACTATTACTGCCCTACAGCCGCAACTGCACCAATACAATGTTCAAGTGGATGGTGTTGTAACCCTGGGGCAACGGTGGATCAAGATCCATCAAAGGGTAATGCTACGGAGTGGTCACGCGATGGATATGAGAACGCGATTAAAATATGGGTATCAACCGGGCCTGGTGGTTGGTTATATTGTAAAGGATACACTAGTCCATGGGGGCATAATGCAGGCTATTTTGGTGGAACAGGCGGACCGTAGTCCATATATGCCCCGTAAAACCATACCCCCTTTTCTAACGATTACAAATAGAGTACGGGCATTTGATGTCCACCCTATTTATAATGTTTACCCTGCTTTTTCTAATCCTATGTTTTCTATGTATTACATGGTTACATAGGGACAAGGATACGTCAAAACCTCTAGAAGAGGGATTTGAGCAAACCACCGCCGTAAGAACTACAACAAGTTTCACAGGCCTGCCAGGAACATCCGTTACCTCTGCTATATTTGCCGGTTCTGGCGCAGGTTCTACGGCATCCTATTCCTATCTAGATGGCGGCGGCTCCAAGGCAGGAAGTTCCGGCCCATCCCTCCCCTTCTTCACTTCCATATCTAATACATTTACGCAAACACCCTATGACTCCTATTATGACTTATACGAACAGAATGAGAGCAATAAGTTGACGGACATTGTAAATAACTTCAACTTCCTGAACCCACCCGCAGCCACTGTAACAACTAACTCTGGCCAAAGTCTCGGAGTATGTGACTTGACGGCGAACTCTATACCATGGGACACTGAAAATGCCTCTGCGAAACAGAGTGATATTGTATGGGGTGTAGTCAGCCAAGAAGCCTCCAAAAGTCTATTCCTCAAAACATGCCTTCAGGCAATCGCCTCCAACTCCAAATCATTTAACGCATGCGGAAGTGATGATCCAAGCAGCTTTTGCTACACATCTCCATATCTACGTGTATCTACCACCAATATTGCCGCTGCGGACGGATTAGCTGTGGCGGATGGTATCCTATCGTCTACAGGTGGTGCCTTATCACAACTGGTTATGCAAAGGATTGAAGCGCAAGAACATGCCGCAAATCACGCGACTAATCCTGTAAAAGATATTGTACATGTCGCAGAACACGCAATAGAGACAAAGCCTAATACCAAGGTGGGAGTCGGCATGTCTATAGCGGCTGGAACGAAGCGAGTTGGAGGGTGGATTAGTAAACTAAAGGCGCGTGTTATGGAGGGGCTGAAAATAGATTCTAAAAAAGTGCGTTCGTCTGTGGCGGTAGGGTCAGGAGCGGCACTTGGTACGGCCGCTGGAGCATTAGCAGTTTCTACCGCTACAAATGCTGCTACTGCGGGGGCAAATTCATTCTGGGTGCTATTTTGGGGGGCCGTCGTATCATTTATGACATTTTTCTTCGGAGCGTTCGGTCTTATTATGATGGTATTAGAAGGGTTTTTAGACCCTATTGTACAAAACTTATTCCGAACAGGCGGTCTGTGTCCAGCAGGTTCAAACCCTTTCAGTAGCATGATTGATGCTACAGTAGCAGGAGTTCTATATGGGCTTATACCTGGACTTTCCCTTCTAAGTACATTTGATCCATATGTTTGCTGGGCTTCACCCAATCCATCACAAATCGCCACCATGACACTGGGGGGTGTCGTTGGAATGGTCGCGACAGTTACCCAACTAGTCAAACTACGTGTTCCTCCTAAGATTCCCTGGTTTTTCTTTGACCGCTCACTTTCGTTAGTATATCACTCTTCATTTGTATCTGGGATGACGGACGTAGGACAAGTCTCCTTCTTACCCAATTCCACTGGACCGAAACGTGTATGCGATGCCATTCCCGCAGGATATTACTATCCTGATGACCCAGCCTCGGATTTATCTACACTCGGTTCGTCACTAAATGCTGGTTCCATGTTATCATACGCATATTCCGGCTCATACGCAACATCTACCGTGTACGGGAGTTCTAACTCTACATGTAAGGGTCCGTTCGTGGCGAAAAACTGCCCGCCTGGTACTACATCTTCCCCAGATGGATTACAATGTATAGAGAATGTGACTGAAACAGACGTAAAAATGCCTAGTATGACTAGTTGCCCAAGCGGCACCGTGGAAAATCAGGGACATTGTTGGAAGGTATCTTCAGGGGAAGCGTTCCCCTATACCGGTGGTATATGTACATATTCTACGAGAGATGATGGTGTGTGGAACGCGTCTACCGGCTTATATAAGATTGTCTGTAGTGATCTTCTAAACTTGAATGGAACCGTTGCCTGTACTGCCACCCAGCTACAGAACGGCACATGTAGCAGTAGCGCAGGAATAAGCATAGTACAGTATGCCTTCCAGAGACTCCAATGCCCGGTAGGGTATGAGAAAGATAATCAGAACTACGGAACACTCTGTTATAAGAGCTGCCCCGCTACTCCTGGAGGTGGCTCTAATCTATCAAACCGTGTTGGTGCCTATTGCCATAGTGGAGTACCCTCACATACTAGAAACTTCCTTCCTACGAAGATATCTCTACTCGAAACTGACCAGTCCTATAATCCTAATATGGATTTATCCGATGTAGTCATACCATACTGCGACTTTTCGGACCCTATCATGTTGGACAGAATGGCGAACTTCTATTACTCCTCTTCTTCTGCGCATCCTGAAATAAATAGTGACGGCACAATCACGACGCAGCTCATAAGCCGCTTCTTCGGTGTTGTGGCATCTTCAGAACTCTCCTGTGACGTGGCGTGTGAAATACAGTTTATCACGTATAACCCCTATACGGGGGGTAACTTCTCTATAAAGATGGGTTGTGAACTACCAAGCGATCCTGCGTTTGCGAATGTACCTCATCCATTCTGCTATCGCAGATTCTACTTTATACGTGGACCGAATGATCCCCAGGGTATATTTACGG
>Ga0214919_10005386_pt1 | contig 18207 bp, 18 predicted proteins | sample LL1503_MetaG_FD_177994 | JGI IMG/M metagenome (GOLD analysis project Ga0214919, IMG submission 177994) | Freshwater microbial communities from Lake Lanier, Atlanta, Georgia, United States - LL-1503 | ecosystem: Environmental > Aquatic > Freshwater > Lake | place: USA: Georgia | collected...
CGAACTTTATAAATTCGACGAATTAGAATTTGCCATTGGCATTGGCGAATTACCTTTTATCCAGCAAGCTACAGTGAGTGTTTGGAAAAATTATGAAGCCATGAAACGATATGCTTACGCTGATGAAACACACAAAAATGTAATCAAACTTACCCAGAAATATAAATGGTACAGCGAAGAACTTTTTGCTAGATTTATTCTTCTATCAACAAAAAATCACTTATAAAAAAATAAGCATGGCCCCTGTATTTTTAATTGTAAGACTCGACTATAGGGAGGCTTCAGAGAATCGTTTTGATGAAACCTTTTTATAAAAACAATTTTGCTATAAATTATTGAATTTTAAAACTAAAAGGCATATTAAAATAACACTTTACAGAGCGACCTTTTATTTTTGCGGGCTTCCATTTGGGCATTGATTTTGCAACACGAATTGCTTCTTTATCACAATCAGGACACCTAGGAATACCTTGTAAAACTTCTATATTACTAATTTCACCAGTTTCATTAACAACAAATTTTAAAAAGCATTTTCCGCTAATGCCGGCTTCGCGAGCCATTGCTGGGTATTGCATATTGTCTCTCATGTATTTTCCCATTGCAGCTAGTCCGCCAGGAAATTCAGCATTTTCTTCAACAACTAAAAAAACTTCGGGGTCCAATGATGCTGTTTTCAAATCGCTAGAAGGTTCAATAATTTCGTTTTTTATAAGATCTAATGGTACTAAACAATTAATAATATTGTAAAAATTGTCACTATTTTCTTTTGTGAAATCTTTTTGTAAATAAATATCTTTAGTCCATACACGCATTGCTTTAATTTTTTTTGTTCTTAATTCATTTAATTTAGACAAATTACCAAACACATCTGAAAAGTAAACTGTTGATGTTTTTTTACAATTAAATTCTAAATAATTAACAAGTTCTATTCTTGAGTCATCAGTAAATAATATATTTATTTTATCTCCTTTATCAATACAAGGACCAGCTCCTATGACATGAATACTGAAAATTAAGTCTAAATCTTTTGATTCTCCAAGTTGAAGCCATATTCCAAAGCCTTCAATCCCACCATTTGTTGAAACAATAATTTGTTTTTTAGAATGGGTTGATTTAGATCCTGTCATTTTATCTACAGTTGTTTCAATATATTTTGAACAGCTTCCAATATATTGTGTTTCATTTTTTTGTTGGCTTTTTAAAATGAATGATAAAAAAACTATAACTAATCCTGGAATTATTTTTTTCATAGCTTTTAATTTTAAAGGAGGGGCTTATTTTTAGTTATATATAAATGTACTATATTTATTTAAAATATGGTATTAATAAATTGGTATAACAAAATAAACTCTTGGTCTGATTTTTTAGGTAAGAAGTAAATTAAATTTTTGTTTTTTTTAAATCAATTAAAATAATAATAATTATGGCAAAATTAATTAAACCAACTAAAACAGTAAAAACTGTAAAACCTACTTTAAAAATTGTTATTAAAGGGGAGTATTTTGATATGATAAAAGCAAAATCTAAAATAATAGAATACCGTGAGGTAACTCAATTTTGGATAAGCAGATTATATGATAAAAATGGTAAAAAAAGAGAGTATGAATTTATAGAATTTATAAATGGTTATAATAAAGATGCAAGAAGAATGATTACTAAATATGAAGGCTTTACCAAAAAAAGAGATTTATTTTTAATAAATGTAGGTAAAATTATTAAGTAGATAGAGTAGTCTTAATAAAATAGTTCTAAAAATGGTGTTTATTAAAACAAGTATTAATTAAACGAATAAAATAAGATTGATTATTTCATATTCACTAACATCAATTCTTTACCTGCTTTTTTCTTTTTTATGATACTGATTATACCAGTTATACTAGCCCCTAAACCAATTGAAGCAATAACTGGCAATTGCCCAGATGGGGGTACTACAAAACTTAAACCTGCTCCAAGTCCCATAATTAAGAGACTAGCAATGTTCAAATTAGCTGATTGTTTAAGATATAGGCCAGCTTGATACAAACTTGGTATTCCTATATAATTTTGTAACTGCTTTTTTGCATCTTCTTTCATTGTAAAAGCGTCAGCATTATCAGGGTTTAATTGAATAGCAATACTAAAATCAGTTATTGCCCCTCTATAATCATGCAATCCAATTTTTGCATTCCCTCTATTATAAAAATAATCAGAATTATTGGGGTTTAATTGAATGGCTATATTATAATCAGAAATTGCATCTGCGCCAGTGTATTCTAGTAACTTTTTTTTTGCAATTCCTCTGTTAATGTATGCATCCGCATCATTAGGATTTAAATGAATCGACTTATTAAATTCAGAAATAGCTCCTTGGTAATCTTTTAAATTAAATTTTGAAATCCCTTTGTTAAAATAATCTGTTGCAGTTTGTCCAAATCCAATAAACTTATTACAACTAACAATAAAAGTAATTTTTTCATAGATTTAGGTTTAATCAAATATACTAATTTAATGTTTTAATAAAATTATTAAAAACAAGATCTAAATCAGGTTCATCAATTTTCAGTTTTACCTTTAGGTTTAAATTATAAAGGCACTTAAACCGTGTAGGTTTTTATAAACTGTATGGTTTTTGATTTTTAAGAAATCACATTACATCTCATTTTGCATAACAATTAATTCTATTTGTTGCAATTGAGTTAATACTGTTAAATTGGTTCCAACAAAAAACGGAATTATTTCTTCGCTGTTTGAATGATAACATACTGGTAGTTTAGTTTTATGTGGGCTTGAATTAAGTGTTAAATGATAGGTTTTAATAAATTCTAGAAGCGAATCAACATCTTTATTTGGTGTTTTAAGAAATCGAAAATTTGCATCTGAAATAAACTCCAATTTAGTTTCAAAATCAGTTGATATTTTGGTCATTCCTGTTTCTTTTAAGATGATAGACGATTTTATTTTTTCACAAACACGTATAATCTGTTTACTTAATTTTTTTGAATTACTTTCTAAGGAGTCATTTTTTATGATTGAATCATATATTCTTTTTTGAGAAGCAACAATTTGTTCATTAATTAAAAATGAAGACGTGTCTGTTATTTCTTTTTTTCTAGAGCTAAAAGGTGTTCTAACCAATGTTAGCCATAAACCACAAATCATAATAATTACAATTGATATGGTTATGGTATTTATTTTATTTTCTGGAGTTTTAATTCCTGTTATAAAATAGATAGGAAGTAAAATTAATCCAAGTATAATTACTGCTGAGTAACCTAATATCAATGCATAAGGCCAATGCATAATCCTAAATAATATAGAAAGACTTAGTAAAATTCCAGATAAAATGCCTAAGCCAAGAATGAGTTTATCTTTGGTTGCTAGACTATCTTTTGATTTTAATAAATACAGAAGTGGTAAAAAAATTAAACTCGATGTACCTATCCCTAGTATGATGAATAATGAAGCACCGGGCCAATGCATAAATTTAAATAAGATTCCTAAAATCATTGTTGCTGCAGAAAATGTTCCGCTTAATATCATTATTTTTTTCATGGCGTAATAGTTTTTATAGCTTAGTAATAGGAGTGTTTCTTCTTCAATTTCCCAGAGTTCATCTTTATAAAATGTTTTAATGGTTTTTTGATAGAAGCTCTCGAAGTCTCCATTTTCTTCGAGATTTTGCTCTATGATACAACAAATATGATCGTGGAGATTTAGCTGCAGGCTCTCCAACTCAACGCCACGTGCACGTATGTCGTTAAGAATATAATCTATTTGTTTTTCACTCAAGCAATACATTTATGTGGTTTTTGTTTTTATATCTAACAAAAATTTCATCGTTTCCATAAATTCAGCGAGCTCGCTTACTTTTTCTTTTGTCTTCTTTTTTCCTGTCGGGCTTAAACTATAATATTTTCGAACTCGTTTTCCAATAAATTCAGTTTCAGTAGTCACAAATCCATCTGCTTCTAACGAATGCAGGGTTGGATATAATGCCCCTTCAGTTATTTGAATTTTATTTAAGGTTAATTCTTTTACGCGTTGAGTAATTTCGTAACCATACATTTTTTTATTATCGGCTAATAGTTTTAAAACAATTGTTTTTAAAGTGCCTTTTAAAAGTTCAGTTGAGTAATTCATAAAAATATTTTTATTGTTTTTATTTGATTTATAGTAAGACTAAGATTTTAGTATAAAATTTAAGATCCATTTCATGTTGTTATAATTAATACTTGTGACAAATATACATAAGAAACTAATGTATTTGACTATTATGTTTAATTTTTATTACATAATACTGATTGTTAGAATATTAAATTTATAATAGCTAATAAATTGACATTAACTATTTAATAATTTTAAAGAATTTATTTATGATTTATAAAGTTTACTGAAGAAATAATTTAACAATTATTTAAAATTAGATGTTGCAACATCTAATTTTATAGCCGATATTTGTCAGATAATAATAATCACTAAAACAAAAAAAAATTAATTCATGAAAACAACTTTTAAAACATTAGTAGCAGTTGCCTTAGTATCTGCAAGCGCAAAAGCTCAAACAAACTGGAATGTAGATGCATCTCATAGCAAATTAGGTTTTGCTGTTACACATATGATGGTAAGCGAAACCGAAGGAAGATTTAAAATTTATGATGGAAAAGTATCTAGTACAAAAGCTGATATAGATTTTACAGATGCTAAAATAGATTTTTCTGTTGATGCAGCCAGCATTAATACTTTTGATGAAAAAAGAGATGGCCATTTAAGAAGTCCTGATTTTTTTGATGTAGAAAAATTTCCAAAAATTAATTTTGTTAGCACCTCAATGAAAGCAGGAAAAACAAAAGGAACTTATACCTTATCAGGAAAATTAACCATGCATGGACTTACTAATGCTGTTGTTTTAACTGCTGTTGGCGCATCAAAAATTATTAAAGATCCATATGGAATGGAGCGTTATGCATTTAAAGTAAGTGGTACGATAAACCGTAAAGATTTTGGTTTAGTTTGGAATTCAGTTTTAGAAGCTGGTGGAGTTGCTGTGAGCGAAGAGGTAAGATTAGATATTAATATAGAAATAACAAAAGCAAAATAATTTAAAACTAATTAAATGAGTCTCTGGCATAGCCAGAGGCTTTTTTATTTTATATTGAAATTAGAAGACGAAATACAACAACAAAAATTTATAAGCATACAACAAAAGTTGATGCTTAATTTAATATATACCTCTAACTGGGTAAATAATAAACATGATTTTTTATTTAAAGACTCTAAAATTACCACCCAACAATATAATGTATTAAGAATTCTTCGCGGTCAGCATCCAAACCCCTGTAGTATTAAATTGATAAGAGAACGAATGTTGGATAGAATGAGTGATGCCTCTCGAATAGTAGATAAATTAAATTCAAAAAAATTAGTAGTAAAAAGAGAATGTCCAAATGATAGAAGAATAGTTGATGTTGTTATTACTGAAAAAGGCCTCGAACTTTTAAAATCTTTAAATTATATTGATAAAACCGCTGAGAAATCATTTAAAACATTATCAGATAAAGAAATAAATGATCTTAACAATTTATTAGATAAGTTAAGAGATTAAATTAAAAATTAAAATAAACTCAATTAAGCTTTATCAATGCTTAATGACTTCGTGTTTTTATTTATTATGCCCATGCTTTTCCGAAATAGCTGGGCGCCAAATAAATCTAGGATTAAACTTACAATTACCGGATAAAGGATTGCAATCCTATTAATTTTTAATTCAATACTAATTTATTTTTAAATTAACTCCCTCATCTTAATTTCAAATCATGTCTTTTTTTTAATTAGGTTTTGGCATCAGCCATAATTCAATCTAAACTAATAATTTATTAAAACCATCCAAACATCAAATCAAAAACTAAGATGTAAATATTTAATGGGATTGCATTATCTAGTTGAACTTTAAAAATAAAAAAAATAGTTAATCTTCTCCGAAGCTATAAATAATTAAGCCACTTCTCATTTTTGGTTCAACCCAAGTAGATTTTGGAGGCATAATGTTATTGGTATCGGCAATCCATTTTAAATGATCCATAGTAACCGGAAATAACCCAAAAGCAATGGAGGCTTTATGATCATCAACAATTTTTTTTAGGGCTTCGGGTCCTTTAATACCTGGAATAAAATCAATGCGTTTATCTGTTTTTAAATCGTGAATTCCAAAAATAGGAGACAAGATATGTTCTGTTAAAATAAAAGAATCTAAACTTTCAACAACATCTAAATTATTAAATGTATTTTGCTTTGCTATTAACGAATACCATTTATTATTGAGGTACATACTAAATTCGTGTTTAGCTGTGGGTTTAAATAAATCAGTTAAAATAGATTTAACATAAAATTTTTCTTTAAGTTTTTCAATTAATTCAGTTGCACTTAAATGGTTTAAATCTTTTACAATGCGGTTATAGTCGTAAATTTTTAATTGAGATTCAGAAAAAAATATGCCTAAATAATAGTTAAAAGCTTCGTTGCCTGTAAAATCTTTTTTTGTTTTACGGCGAATATTTCCTAATAGGGCAGAGGAGGCTGACCGGTGATGACCATCGGCAATATAAATAGATGGAATCGTTTCGAATTGGCGGTTAATTATTTCAACGGTTTTAGTATCGTTAATTACCCATAAGGTATGATTTATTTTATCAGTGGTAGTAAAATCATAATTAGGAGTTGTGTGAGCCACCTCAGAAATAATTTGGTCTATTGTTAGGTTATTTGGATAACAAAATAAAACAGGTTCTGCATTAAATTCACAAATTTCGAGATATTCTTTTAATTTTTCTTCGCGTTGAGTAATTGTTTGTTCATGAATTTTAATAACGCCATTCATATAATCATCAATACTAGTGCAAGCAATTATGCCAATATATTCGTTGTTATTTTTTATTTGTTTATAAATATAATAAGCTGGTTTTTTATCTCGTTTTAAAATTTTTTCTTCAATAAAAGATTTAAATCTATTTTTTATTTTAGTTAAACGTTCTTTGGAACCTGGTTTTGTTTTTTTTCCGTCAACAAAATCGGGATTAATTACGTGTAAAAATGTAAAAGGATTAGTTGCTAATTTATCATTTAATTCAGCTCTATTATAGCCGTCAATGCTTCTTGATGCAACTAAATGCACTTTATCTTTTGCTGGTCGAATTGCTTTAAAAGGTAAAACTGAAGCCATAATTATTTAATTCGCGAATAAATAAAGGGTAAAAAATAAAAAATAGATTAATTTAATGCTGCAATAATTTTTTCGGCTAATTCTACACCAATTCTTTCTTGTGCTTCGATAGTGGCCGCACCAATATGTGGTGTTAAAGAAATATTTTGATGTTTTAAAATAAAATCTGCAGGTATTGGTTCGCTTTCAAAAACATCCAAACAAGCCTGAGCTATTTTGCCACTATCTAATCCATCTAGCAGATCTTTTTCATTAATTACGCCACCGCGAGAGGTATTAATTAAAATTACGCCATCTTTCATTTGCTCAATTTCTTTTTTTGTAATTATACTTCCACCTGGAACATGACAGGTAATAAAATCTGAATTTTTAATAAGTTGATCTAATGAAGTAGTAATTATTTTTAATGTAATTTTTTTATCAAGACCATCAATATCTATTTCTATAGAGCTTTCATTAATAAATGGATCGTATGCAACAACTTTCATGCCAAGGCCTAAAGCTAATTTTGCAACAGTTTGTCCGATTCTACCAAAACCAATAATGCCTATTGTTTTACCTCTGAGTTCAATTCCTTTGGAATATTTCTTTTTTAATTCATCAAATTTAGTATCACCAATTAGTGGCATTTTACGATTGCTGTCGTATAAAAAGCGCAGGGCATTAAATAAATGAGCAAATACTAATTCGGCTACAGAATTACTGGAGGCTGCTGGAGTATTAATTACATTTATTCCTTTTTCACGAGCATATTCTACGTCAATATTATCCATTCCAACCCCACCTCGTCCTATTACTTTTAAATTAGAACAGGCATCAATAATATCTTTTCTTACTTTAGTAGCACTTCTAACAGTTAAGGCAACATAACCTTTTTCATTAATTTCTTGTATTAGATTTTCTTGCGATACTTTTTCTGTAACAACAATAAATCCTGCTTTTTCGAGTATAGCTTTTCCAATATTATCAATGCCATCGTTTGCAAGTATTTTTTTACTCATTTTATGTTTGTTTTTAGTTTTTAAAAATAAAGATTAAAACTCAAACAAATTGAATTGTTTAAAATTTAAATCCAATTGTAGTAGAAATTGAGGTGCTGTTTAATTTTATCAAAGATTTACTTGCAAGAGTTTTAAATAAAAAATAATCTTCAGATGTTGTTTTTCTATTCCATGTTAAATCAAAATATAAATTATTTTTAGCTCGGAATCCAATTCCAACATTAAACGAATGTCGAACTAAATTGCCGCTTAACGATAAACCGTTTGGGCTGCCTTGAAGCGAATACCCTGTTCTAAAAAAAATGGGTTTAATATTTAATTCACTACCTATTCTAAAATTATGTCCAGCAGAATAATTATTTTTTAGTTTATTATTTGCGGTATTAAATTCACCCTCAGGATCGCTAATTAATTTGGCATTGGTATAATTAACTTGTTCATATTCTAAGCCAATTACAGCATATTTTTTTAATAAAATCGCAGTGCTTAAACTAAATTTAGATGGTGTAGTTAATTGATATTTATAATAGCCACCATTTTCTGGATTTTTATATTCTATTGGGTCTTTTGGTTGGCCATCAAATGAAACACTCATTTTGTTATAATATTCATCAGTTAAATAATAAGTTGTTGAGGTATGATAATAAAAGCCAAGTCGAATGAATTCGTTTAAGCGAGCAATGGTGCCAATTTTTAAATTTAAACCGCTACCGGTTGTTTTAAAATACTCTGTATAGTTTAATGAATTAAATCCCAAATAATCAAAATAATAACTATTTAAAATAGGTAAGCCATCCACATAGCTTGTGGTATAAGAGGTTGGTGTAATAAAACCTATGCGCATGCTATCTTTATCGTCTAATTCGGTGTGTGAAGTTGTAGAGGTATATTCTATTTCAGGTATTCCAATACTTAATCCAAAATATAATTTATCTTTTAAGGAATAGGCATAAGAAAGATTTATTTCTTTTTGAAACCCTTCAGTATTAATTTCTCGTGTTTGTTTTACGCTTCGTTTATTATCTAACAATGAAATAAATTGGTTATTGACTGTATCAAATAACAAAGTTTCGAATGCCAGGCCTTCATAACTATAATTTAAATTTGTAATATTATTTTGCTGTTGAGCTAAATTTAACATGTCTTTTGCAATAGAATTTGAATTAGTATAGCCCGACATGCTAGTTGAATTTTTAAAATTTTGTAATTGTGTGCTTGTATAAGCAAAAACATGCCTACTTTCTTGATCAGATTGACTTTTGACCGCGTAGGCAATTCCAAAAAAATTAATATTTAAATTAGCTTGATATGTACTTTTTAAAGTTTGATTAAGAGTAGCTTCATTTCGATTATTATTAATACCAAATGAAAAAGCTAAGTCTCCTTTTCTATAAAGACCTAAACCAGCGGGATTAAAAGCACCACAGCTTAAATCGGCGCCAATAGAGCTGAATGCTCCACCCATACTAATAAATCTTGAACTCCCATTTAAACCTCCTCTAGAATATCGAATAGCATCTTGTTCGTTTTGAGAAAAAATACACGAAAAAAATAATAAATAAATATTAAGAAAAACTAAGCGCATAGAGCATTAACTAACGAGGCCTATTTCTACTACTGCCTGATTCAGAGCTTTTTGGAGAATTTGATTCGAATGATCGATTACCGCCAAAATTATTGTTAGAGTTAATTTCACTAGATTCGAAGCGGCTTTTAATTGATGATCTAGAATTATTTTCTTGATTAACTTCATTTAAGCGGCCTGAATTTTCGCGAATGTTTTCGCTATTTTGAGATTTGTTATTATTATTTTGAATAAATCTATTTGAATTTTCTTGCCTTGATTCATTTGATCTAACTGAATTTTGAGAGCTAAATTCTTCATTTTTAAATTTTTCTTGTTGGTTTCGTGGAGATTCTGAAAATCGATGACTGCCATTTCTTTGTTGATTTATTTTTTCAATATAGGTTTCTCGAATTTTACTTCCTTCAGAAATTTGTTTGTTTTCTGAATTAAAATTAAAGCTTTCGTTTCTTTTACCATAGTCCATATTTTTTTGAGTACTATTTGGATCAAAGCTATTGTAATAGCCCCATCCGTTATTAGTATAACCTGTATTATAAGAATTATAATTATTAAAATAGCCATTAGAATATCCAAAAGAATTGAACCCACTTAAATTAGAGCAGCCAAAATAGGACCCGTTGTTTCCAAAACCAAAATTATTATTATTTATTACTGACGTATAGCCATAATTGTATGAGTTATAAATGCTATTTCCATAAAACAAAGGGTTTTGATTATATGAGTATGAATTAGTGTAATAAGGGTCGTAATAACTTGCACCTAAAATAGGCTGATTAAAACGATATATTCTAGACGAATATTGATAATCATAATAATCATCCTGGTGATAAGTAGGATCTTGGTAATATTTATTTTTCGAATCTTTTTCTTTTTGAGATTGAATTTGTGATTCCTTTTCTTTATGATCTTGAGCAATTTGTTTTTCTTGATTTGCTTTAGCTATTAAAGCAAGTTTTTTTTCTTCTACGGGATTAGAATATATATCATCATCGTAAGAGATTATTTTATTAGTTGAACATGAACAAATAATTAAACAAATTGTGGCGGCTAATACTGATTTTTTTTTCATACCAAATTTATTTTAAAGAATAAAATAAGCGTAGATTTTGAGTAAATTTACAAAATTAGAATTTAAAATAACTTTAATTTACATGATTTGTCTTTATAATTTTATAAATTTAACATTAGAGTAAATAGTTTAACAAAATTATGAGTAAAAATATTACATCAAAAGAAATAGATTACAGCAAATGGTATAATGATATTGTGGTTCAGGCAGATTTGGCAGATCACAGTGCTGTTAGAGGTTGCATGGTAATAAAGCCTCATGGCTATGCTATCTGGGAAAAAATGCAGCAAGCTTTAGATAAAATGTTTAAGGATACTGGGCATGTAAACGCTTATTTTCCTTTATTTATTCCAAAAAGTTTATTTGAAGCAGAAGAAAAAAACGCAGAAGGTTTCGCTAAAGAATGTGCTATTGTTACTCATTACCGTCTTAAAGCCGACCCACAAAATAAAGGTAAACTAATAGTAGATCCTGATGCTAAATTAGAAGAAGAATTAATTGTTAGGCCAACAAGTGAGGCTATTATTTGGAATACTTATAAGGGGTGGATTCAGAGCTATCGAGATTTGCCTTTATTGATAAATCAATGGGCCAATGTGGTAAGGTGGGAAATGAGAACTCGCTTGTTTTTAAGAACAGCAGAGTTTTTATGGCAAGAAGGCCATACGGCTCATTCAACAGAAAAAGAAGCCATAGAAGAAGCTGAAAGAATGTTAAATGTTTATGCTGATTTTTCTGAAAATTGGTTAGCTATACCCGTAATTAAAGGTTTAAAAACAAGTAACGAAAGATTTGCAGGCGCCGAAGAAACATATTGTATTGAAGCCTTGATGCAAGATGGAAAGGCCTTACAAGCTGGAACTTCTCATTTTTTAGGACAAAACTTCGCAAAAGCTTTTGATGTTAAGTTTGCTAATAAAGAGGGGAAGCTTGATTATGTTTGGGCAACAAGTTGGGGAGTAAGTACAAGATTAATGGGTGCGTTGATTATGAGTCATAGCGATGATAAAGGATTAGTAATTCCTCCCAAATTAGCTCCAACACAAGTTGTTATTGTTCCAATTTATAAATCGGAAGAGGGTCTTGAAAAAATAACTGAACAAGTTAATTTGTTAATGACAAAATTAAAATTAAATAATATATCAGTAAAGTATGATAACCGAGATACTCAAAGACCAGGTTGGAAGTTTGCAGAGTATGAATTAAAAGGCATTCCAGTTAGGATAGCAATTGGCGAACGTGATTTAGAGAGCGGTACCATTGAAATTGCTAGACGTGATTTATTAAGTAAAGAAATTGTTTCAATACATCAGGCTGAAGAATACATTGTGAAATTATTAGATGAAATTCAAAATAATTTATTCAAAAAAGCATCAGAACGAACTCAAAACATGACCCATACTGTAGATTCATTTAATGAATTTAAAAGGCTTTTAGATGAAGAGCCCGGATTTATTTTGGCACATTGGGATGGGACTCCAGAAACGGAAGAAAAAATAAAAGAAGAAACAAAAGCAACTATTCGATGTATTCCACTTAATAATATTAAAGAAGAAGGGCTTTGTATATATTCAGGAAAACCAAGTAAACAAAGAGTTTTATTTGCAAGAGCGTATTAAAAAAAATAATTATGAAAGAACAAGAGCAAAGTCAAAAAGAAACTATTCTTAACTTATTAAAAGAAAAGTCTGTGATGAAACAAGATGTATATACTAATACTATTGAAGTTTTTAATGACTTAAGAATAATTTTAAAAGAAAAAGCCGAAGATTTAGCTGGAATTATTTCAAAAGTTGATAAACGTATAAATATATCTTTCAAAGAAATTAGCTTACACGCCTATCAGTTAAAAGTAGCTGGCGATATGCTTGATTTCGAAATGCATTCAAATGTTTTTGAATTCGAAAAATCGCATCCCATGTTCAAAACCAATTATGTAAAAAGAAACGAAATGAATTCTTTTTGTGGGATCATTGGAGTGTATAATTTTTTAGCTGATTCGTTTAAATATAATCGAACAAACGATTTGGGTTTTTTAATTGCTCGTATATTTATTAATAAAGATAAAAAGTTTTTTATTGAGACTAAAACTCAAATTGGTTATAAATATAATACGTTTAGTGTTGAACCAATTTCGAAAGAACAATTAAGTGATATAATTAACGAACTTATTATTTATTCAATTACTTTTGATTTATTAACCCCTCCTTATGATAGCGTTCGCCAGGTCACTCTCTTTGAAATTCAAGAAAGAGCAAGTAGCAATGCGTTAAGAACCGGAAAGCGTTTAGGTTTTGCTGGCACCGAAGGAAGTAATGTATCGAGTTTTGATAATGAAGTAAACTTGTAATTTAATTTTTAAAGTATTAATTGACAGCGTTCTTTTTCTAATAGTTTTTCTTCAGGAATTACTAATAATGATAGTCGAGCATTTTGCAATTCTTTTTTATAAGTTGTTTTTAATTGTTTTCGTTTAATAACTTCTAAAAAACGTTTTATTTCTTCTTTATTTTTTAAAATTAATCCTGGGACTTGAGTTGGTTTTCCAGCATTGTTTTTGGCTACCATTGTAAAATAAGAAGTATTGGTAGTTTTAAAAGTACCGGCTAAAAAATTTTCTGCTACTACATTAATTCTAACAACCATTGATGATTTTCCTACATAAATTATTATAGCAGTTAGAGTTACCATTTCTCCGACTTCAACAGGCGCTATAAAATCAACATTTTCAACCGAAACCGTCACGCAATAATTGCTTGCATGTTTAGAAGCACAGGCATAAGCTACTTTATCCATTAATGATAATAAAATACCACCATGAATTTTGCCTCCAAAATTTGCATAAGCGGGAATCATTAATTCGCTCACAATTGTTTGAGAATAACTAACTTCTCTATAATTTTCTTCCATTAATATTGTTTAATAATTTTACAAGTATTTATAAATTTAACATATAATTATTGATAAAAAAACTGATTTTATTAATCAAATATTAAAATCAAAGAAAATATAAACTACTTTTATACGCAGTGAAAAATACACGAAGTTTAAAAATTTTTATTATTGGCCCTGCCTTTCCATTGCGGGGAGGACCAGCTCAATTTAATGAGAATTTATGCTTGGAGTTAAATAAAGAGGGGCACGATGCTCAAATTATTTCTTATAAATTACAATATCCCAATTTTTTATTTCCGGGTTCCAGTCAATTCGAAAAAAGTGGATCTGCGCCTCAGGATATTAAAATTCATACCATCCTAAATACTATTAATCCATTTAATTGGTTAATGGTAGCACGATTTATTAGAAAACAAAAGCCAGATTTTATTTTATTTAGATATTGGCTTCCATTTTTTGGCCCTTGCTTAGGTACAATTGGCAAATTAGTAAGATCGAACACCAAAGTTTTAGCATTAACAGATAATATTATTCCACACGAAAAAAGAATTGGCGATCATATTTTTACTAAATACTTTGTAAAACATTGTGACGGTTTTATTGCTATGAGTAAAGTTGTTTTAAATGACATATCAATTTTTACTCAAAATTTAAATAAAGCTTATAGTCCACATCCCATGTACCAAAATTATGGAGATCCTATAAGTATTGATTTAGCAAGAAAAAAATTAAACTTAAATCCTCAAGATAAAATTATTTTATTTTTTGGATTAATTCGACATTATAAAGGTTTAGATATATTATTAGAAGCCATTGCTGCGCCAGAAATTAAAAACCAAGGAATAAAATTGCTGATAGCAGGAGAGTTTTACGACGATAAAAATTTTTATTTACAATTGATCAAAAAACTTAATTTACAAGATCATATAATTGTGCACGACAAATTTATTTCTAACGATGAGGTGCGCGATTACTTTTGTGCTTCTAATTTGGTAGCACAAACCTATAGAAATGCAACAAATAGTGGAGTAACAATGGTTGGTTACTTTTATGAAAAACCGATGCTTGTAACTAATGTTGGCGGATTGTCAGAAATTGTTCCAGATGAAGTGTGCGGTTATGTTGTTGAAAATAATTGCGCCAAAATTTCAGAAAAAGTTGTTGATTTCTTTACAAAAGATCGAGAAAAAGAGTTTGTAAAAAATGTAAAAATTGAAAAGAAAAAATATGAGTGGACTGAATTTATCAACAGCCTGTTAACTCTTTATAACAGATGTTGATAGTTTTCGTTTATTCTATTTATTTTAAAAGAGCTTAGTAATCAAGTACTTTGTTTTAAAAAGTTAATTACTTCAATTTTTGTTAATAACCCTATTTTATTGCCTCCCAAAGCCTTTGTATATTTATTTGTTAACCTATAAAAATGGCATTACAAGTAAATATTAAAGATATACTTTCACAGCTTTCACAGCATCGAGGTGTTGTTGAGTTTTTGTTTGCTAATCGTGAAAACATCACCGTTAACGAATTATTGGCTCGAGAAGATATATCTCACGATCAATTTCAAAAATTAAAATCTCTTGATCTTGTATACGAATACGAAAATATTGTTAGTTTGAATGATGCCGTTGTTTCTATGTTTGAAGATTTTATGGAGATTGGCGAAGTTACACCTGGTTTTATTAATGATTACATAAATGAATTAAATAGACACATTAGGTTTTATCAAGAATCTCGTGAAAATCGGTTTTTAAGAAGTATTAAAAAGTATTTAAAACGTATTAATTCTACCTTAACTCGAGAGATAATTAAACTTCAAAAAAATGTAGATGATACCTATAAAAATGAAGGGAATTATAGAATAAAACTCCAAAAACTAGAAAATTTTCGTGAAAAGAGAGATACAATTATAGATTTTATTAAAAAAACAAAAGATGTTGTAGAGAGTACCCGAAGTTTATTTAGTTTAACTAACGATTCGGAATTATTTGGAATAGTTCAAGCTTTGAAGGTGAGTTTGATTGAAAATTTAGATTTTTTAATTGAAATTCAAACGGATATAACTGATTTTATTAATAAAATTCAATTTCAATTAGATGTTTATAAAAAAGCCCAACAGCTAAAAGAAATAAAAGATTATGGTACTTTATATTTTAAATCGAATTTTAAGGAGATAGTCAATGGAATTAATTCAATAAAACATAACGGACATAGAGCCCCTAAAACAAAAATAGCTATTGATTTTTTATATTCTGATGATGGGCACGTACTTTGCAAACGTATTTCGGAAAAGTATAAAATAACTAGATTAATGGTTCGCGGACTAGCAGATAAAATGGCTGGTAACTTTAAGGATAAAGGTTTAGAACATCAAATTAAATTAGATACCGAAAAATTAGTTGAACGTTTTTTACAGCAGAAAAAATCAAATTTGTTCGAATATTTAATAGAATATAAATTTCCTAAAGCTATTGGCATTGTTTCATTTGAAGATCGTTTATCATTATTTGTTGAAATTGCAATGGAATACCAAAATCAATTAGATTTTAAATATCGCTTACAATATCATGATTATAAGAATAACGAAAAACAAAATAAACGGTTAGGTTATACACTCATTCTTCCTATAAAGGAAAAAGCTAAAAAAGAAAAAATAAAAAATTAATATTAAATATATGCTAGCAGAAGATTTTAATTTACCCAAACAAACACATGAAATATTTTCGGTAATGGCTCGTGGTAATTTTATTTCAAGTAATGGATCTAAAGATGGAATGAATCGTTTATATGATGTGATAAATAATCCAGATAATTTCGATCGTTTTCAAGCTTATTTTAATGTAATACGTTATAACATTGAAAGAGGAAATAATTTTTTTTATTTCTCAAAATTAGGAGAACCAAATAGTGAACTCGAAAAAAAATTAGAACGATTTGAACGCTATATTGACATTGTTGATTTATTAGCAAGCATGGATAATAAAATAACTATTGGTAGCCGATTTAGACCAGGCGAAATTGCCGAAGAGTGTAATGCTAATGTTCGCTTAAAACAAAAACTACAAAAAATACCATTATACCGCTCTGAAACGCTTCATAACAAAGTGAGAGAAATATGTGATTTAATGAGTCGAGATTCTTTTTTAGAAATGGAAGATGAAAAAACTGAATCGTATAAAGTACTTGATGCTTATACGTATTTATTAGATGTTATTAATTCGGTTGCGATTTATGAAGACACAAGTTTAGATAATAATAGTACAAGCGGCTTGATTTACAATTAATTTTTTAATGAATTTGCTAAAACAATAATAATTTAAAATTTAATTTAATAATATAAATTTTAGAATAATAATAACAGAATGGAAAACAACTGTAGAATTTTAAATAGAATTGTAGAAATAAATATCTCAAATGTTAAGTATGCAGATATTGAATTAAGCGGAAATACTTGTTTTGTAGGAACCAATAATTTTGGAAAAACATCGTTGCAAAGGGCTATTTTGTTTTTTTATAGTGCTAATAGCCGTGGATTAGGAATTTCTGCTTCGCAAAAGCCATTTGAAGAGCATTATTTTAGATATGAAAATTCTTATTTGATTTACGAAATATCTACCGAAGACAAATCTTTTTTTGTAATTGTTTACCGCCATAATAAAATCGTTTTTAGATTTGTTGACGCTCCTTTTGATCCTGATTTTTTCTTCACAGCAAATGATGAAGCCATGAAAATTAAAGAAATTGTATCAGGCTTGGAAAAAAAAGGTATTTATATTTCTAACCAAATAGATACATTTGAACGTTATCGCAATATAATTTTTGGAACTGAAACAGATAAACAATTATCTAAATTCCACCTGTTAAAAGGAAACGAAAAATATCAAAACATTCCTAAATCAATTACTAATGTTTTTTTATCATCAAAAAGTAGCGTTGATTCTAGATTTATAAAAGACTTTATTGCTAATTCTTTAACTACTGAAAATAGTAGCATTAAATTAGAACAAGTTGAAAGACAATTGCGACAATTCAACGAAAAATATTCTGATATAGAAACATATCTCAAGAAAGAATCAGTTCAGCTAATTGAATTAATTGACAAAAAGTATGATCAGGTTCATATGCTTAAAGGAGCTCAAATGGAAATGGCCGATAAGTTAGGGAGTAGTTTGCGATTTGCCGAAACTCAAAACGAATCAATAAGAGAAGCCTCAAAGCTAAAAGAAGAAGAACTAGGTCAGCTTGAGACAGATTTTGAGCAGTCAAAAGATAATATTGAAAATAAACAAAATGATATTCGTGAAGAAATAGGTTATTATGACAGAACTATTCGCGAATCAAATAAAAAATTAAAAGATTATAAAGATAAAAATATTGAAGAGGCTGTTGTAAAAAATCAAGAAAGAGAAAAACTTGTAGTTGAATTGAATATAGCTCGACGCGAATACGAAAGTTTAAC
>Ga0214919_10005387_pt1 | contig 18205 bp, 11 predicted proteins | sample LL1503_MetaG_FD_177994 | JGI IMG/M metagenome (GOLD analysis project Ga0214919, IMG submission 177994) | Freshwater microbial communities from Lake Lanier, Atlanta, Georgia, United States - LL-1503 | ecosystem: Environmental > Aquatic > Freshwater > Lake | place: USA: Georgia | collected...
GTTGTTACATGGACAGTTACAGTTGCAGCCGCTGACACAGCATCAACAGGTGCTTCAACTGCAACTCTTCGCGCAGGTAGCAGCACAGCTCTTGCAACAATTGCACAGGGTGGCTATGCAGGTGCAGCTGAAGGTGTTGACTCAGTAGTAGCTGTTGGAAAGACATCCTCGGCAACAGATATCATCGCTGAAGCAGCGATTTATGTTATTGAAAAGACAGCTGCATTAACAGCAGGTGCCGATTCTTTGACAGTAACTGTTTCAGGTGAGGCTTATGTGAGCTCAACTACAACAGCCCGTGCAACATCAGGTAAAGCAATCACAGTTGCCTACAATGTGACGGATGCTACTGGTACGCCAATCTATATTTGGTCTACTGGAAATGCTGGTAAGGCAACAATCACTGTAACCACAGTGGGCGGGCTTGCACTTGGCACAAAGACAGTTACTTTCTACGGATCAGCTGCATCAATTGCAATTGATGGCGTGTACTCTACGATTGGTCGCGCTGGTGGATATGATGCTGGCGATATTGATGTAGTTGTAAAAGACTCAGGTGGTACACCAGTAATCGGTGCATCAGTAACTGTCGTTTCTGGTACTCCAGCAGCTGTTGCATCAGGAACATGTGTTGATGCATACAAGGGTGTAAGCGACGGTGTCTATAACTGTACTTTCACTTCATCAGTAGGATCAAAGTCAGGTGATAAGTCAACTCTTACAATCCGTGTACCAGTGCCTCTATCATCACCAACAACTTATTACACAGTTACTCAAGCTGTAACACTTGGTGGTTCAATTGCCACTGAGACTGTGACATTTGATAAGTCAACATACTCACCAGGTGAAGGAATGGTTGTAACTCGTACAGCTAAAGACTCATCAGGTAACCCAGTTTATGATGGAGCAACAGCAGTAGCATTGACAGGAAACAAGAACATCAATGCAATCGCAGCTGGTTCATACCTAAACGGATCTGTAACTACTTCAACAATGTACGGAGATACTGTCCTTAAGAAGTTCACCGTATTTGCACCAGCAGCCGGTGGGTCATTTACCTACTCAGGTCTAGGTGGAGCCTCAGGCCTTGTTGAAATCTCAGCTACAGCAACAGTTACTGACGATGCAGCAACAGCTGCAGCTTCAGCAGCTGGCGATGCAGCAGCAGAAGCAACTGATGCAGCAAATGCAGCAACTGATGCAGCTAACGCTGCAGCAGAAGCAGCAGATGCAGCAACAGCTGCAGCACAAGATGCTGCAGATGCAGTAGCTGCTCTATCTGCTCAGGTTGCCTCATTGATCTCTGGCCTCAAGGCTCAGTTGACATCATTGACTAACCTAGTAATCAAGATCCAGAAGAAGGTAAAGGCATAATCTGCCCTCAACCTTTGATCTGATAAAGATCTAAGTACCAAAACCCGGTCCTCTCTCACGAGGGGGCCGGGTTTTGGGCTTTCATATCAAGTAGGATTGGCGTGTGAGTCTAAAATTTGCTGAAAATAGAATTTCTGCCCTAATCCCATGGGGCATCGGGTTGACTACGATTTTTGTGCTTACTGGATCAGTTTCCGATCCGGTGAACACTACAAAATTACTCCTTGCGGGGGCCTTTTCAGGCTCCTTTTTATTTGTTCTTGGCATGAAGGGAATAAAGTCAATTTGGGATAAAAACAGACTCTTTGTAAGTGCACTTGGAATGTTTTTAGTTTCATCCGTTTGGGCAATTTTGATGAGTGATTCACCGTTGGTGCAAAATATTTATGGAGTCTATGGCAGAAATACGGGGCTCCTAACTTATTTTGTGCTCGTTGTTTTTGCCGCTAGTACATTGGTACTCGAAAATGAAAAGCAAATTGCTAGGATAGTAATCGCATTCTTAGCAGCAGGCTTGGTTAATCTGGCGTATGGACTTTGGGCCTGGCAATTTGGTGACTTTGTCGCCTGGAACAATATTTATGGAAATCTCTTGGGAACTTTTGGGAATCCCAATTTTATGGGTGCTTTTCTTGGAATGCTTTTTGCAATTGTATTGACTTACAGTGTTACGCCTAAGATTTCAATAAAATATAGAATTCTCGGTCTTGCGTTACTTCTCTTAATAGCATTAGAAATTGTTGAGACTCATGCAGTTCAAGGGGTGGTTGTGAGTGCGGGGTCAGCTCTCCTTTGTGGATTCTTTTGGATATGGTTTCGATTTCGAAATAAGATACTTAGTACCATTTATACATCAGTAAGTGCCGTAATTGGAACCTTTGCAGTATTGGGTGCTCTTCAAATTGGCCCACTGACGGAAATAATCTATAAGCGCTCAGTGTCTTTGCGTGGCGCTTACTGGCATGCAGGAATTGAAATGGGCTTGATGCATCCATTTACAGGCGTGGGTATGGATAGTTACGGTAATTGGTATCGTCGAACCCGCTCCATAAGCGCAGTTAAGGACATGCCTGGTGCTGAAGTCACTTCCAATGCTGCTCATAATGTTTTTTTAGACTTTTTTGCATATGGCGGGTTTCCACTCCTTTTCCTCTATATTGCAATAATGGCTTTAGGCCTTAGGGCATTCCTTAAAACTTTAAGACGACAAAAAACATTTAATCCACTTCTAATTGGCCTAGGTGTCTCATGGGTGTGTTTTCAAGCTCAATCACTTATAAGTATCAACCAAATCGGACTTGCAATCTGGGGTTGGGTCTTCACAAGTGCATTAGTTGCTTATGAAAGATTCACTCGGATTGATCCGATAAAAGCTGGATTAGAAACTTCAAATAGAGTAAAGACTTCGAAAACAAGTAAAAATCATAGCGACTTCGATTCAACTGGCTTACGCGCATTTCTTGGACTAATAGTCGGCATTCTTATTTCTATCCCCCCTTTCACTGCAGATGTTTCATACCAAACGGCTTTAAATGCACGAAGTGCAGCTTCAATGGAAAAAGCTTTGGTGAGTAATTATTTTAAACCGACTGATAGTTACAGATTGGCTAACACGGTTCAAGTTTTTGAGAAGAGTAATTTGCCCGAACTAGCACGTAAGTATGCCCAAATTGGTGTTGAATTCAATCCGGATTACACAGACGCTTGGAAAATGCTGTATTACGTAACTGGTGCAACCGCAGAGGAAAAAGCAAAAGCAAAGACTGAACTAATTCGCCTTGATCCTCTTAATCCTGCTTGGAAAGAGCTTCCTTAGTATGAAAGTTTCGATTATTGGGCAGGGCTATGTTGGTTTAACTATCTCTGCTTTTGCTGGTGCTCTGCACACAGTTGTTGGTTTTGATAAAAGCCAGGTGGTTGCGGATCGCCTAAATAAAGGCATTTCCCACATTGAAGGTGTTGATAGTTCAGTTATTGCTAGCTTGATTTCAAAGGGAACATACAAAGCCACCACGAATGGTGCGGACTTATCTGGCTCTGACATTGTAGTAATTGCAGTGCCAACCCCACTGGACTCAAAACGTCAACCTGATCTTTCATACATAGATTCTGCCTGCAAGGTCATTGCCGAGAACTTAGACAAGCCTGCACTGATAATTAACGAATCAACATCCTATCCAGGGACAATCCGCAATTTCATCAAACCCACAATTGAAAAGTATTCAAAGGCTTTACTTTCACATGAGTATGCAATCTCGCCAGAGCGAGTCGATCCGGGCCGAGTTGAGTGGAATCAGAAAAATACTCCCCGGCTTTTTTCAGGGTTAACCCCTGAGGCCACGCGCCGCACCCGTGAGTTCTACTCAACTTTTTGTGATGAGCTCGTTGAAGTCTCTTCTCCAGAGGTGGCTGAGGCTGCGAAGTTATTCGAAAATACCTTTAGACAAGTCAATATCGCACTTGTGAATGAACTTGCGCAGATTTCCCATGCGCTAGGCATTGATGTGAGGGAAACTTTGGATGTAGCCAATACCAAGCCATATGGCTTTATGAAGTTTTCTCCAAGTGCTGGCGTTGGTGGGCACTGCATCCCTGTAGATCCTTCATATCTAGCTCACTTAGCTCTAGAAAATGGAGTGAGAGCGACCTTTATTGAACGTGCTAATGAAGTGAACTTAGAGATGCCTCAATACATTGCTAAGCGTGTGGCAGATGATAATGGTGGATCACTTAAGGGCAAGAAGGTTTTGGTTGTGGGGGTTGCTTATAAACCAAATGTTGCTGACACACGTGAGACCCCTGCAGAGCATTTGATTGAGGCGCTCAATGCGATGGGTGCACACGTTACTTGGAGTGACTCTGTAGTTGGAAGCTGGCAGGGCAAGGAGTCTGCGCCGTTGGCTGGAGCTGATATGGCCATTGTTGTGACAAAGCATGATGAGGTTTCAGAGAGTGCAATTATGCAGGCTGCACCATATGTCTTTGATACAACAGGTAAAGTTAAAAATGCCATCCAGCTTTAAAAGAATGACAGGTCAAAGCGAAGAGTTTGCCTTGGCAGATGCGTAGATGGATTTCAAGTAGACCACTTCTGGGTTTAATTGCAAGTTTATGGAGTCAATACTCCGTAAAATTCTCAAATCGTAAATTCTTTAGTCAAGCCAATGAGGATGAAACTATATTTAAGTATTGCCCTGAAAGTCTTGGAAAATATATTGATATCGGTTCAGGCCGTCCTGTCTCTGGTTCAAACTCATATTTCTTTTATCGGCTAGGTTGGCGAGGAATACTTGTCGATCCACTCACGCGCAATCAAGTTTTAGCGAGAATAATCCGACCGCGAGATTTAGTCTTTAAATCTCTTGTTGGTCATCCGGGTGAAACTACTTTTTTTGAGTTATACCCCTATGAGTATTCAACTACGTCAGAAAGAATTGCAGACGAATTAGTGAACTCTGGTAAAGCAACAATAAGGGGGAAGAAGACCTTTACAATCGTGCCGATGTCAGATTTGGTTTTCCCCATGACAGACTTAGACCCAACTTTTGTTTCAATTGATGTTGAAGGCGCAGATTTTGATGTTTTGGCTTCAAATGACTGGAATATTTGTCGACCCAGAGTGGTCTGCATTGAGTCACCCGTGGGGTTTAGTGAGTTGGGATCCAAAATCCAGGATTATCTTGAAGGATTGAACTATAAACTAGTTGAGCAAACGTCACTTTCGAAAATATTTGTTTCAAACAACTACTTGGATGTAGCTAGCTAAAGCTTGCTGCAACATCGCTAATAATCTGATCTAGATCTCTAGTCGGTTTCCAATTCAATGCTGTTTTAGCCTTAGTGATATCAGGGACCCGACGTTGCATATCCTCAAAGCCTGCAGGATAGGCATCGCTATATGGGGTGTAAGTGATGCTTGATGAGGATTGTGTGTTTTTAATTATCTTCTCAGCTAGCTGCTGGATTGTTGTTTCGCCTTCTCCGCCCACATTGAAAACTTCACCGATAGTTTTATCATCTTTTGTGATCTTAAGAACTGCATCAATGGCATCTAAAACATGGCAAAAGACGCGGGATTGTGTGCCATCACCGTAGATGGTGAGTGGCTCATTCTTAACCGCTGACTGCACAAAGCGAGGAACGACCATTCCATAGCGGCCAGTTTGGCGGGGTCCAACGGTGTTGAAGAAGCGAATTGTTGAAACTTTAAGACCTTCAGTTAAAAACAATGAGTGAGCCATTGCCTCCTCTAATGCTTTAGCATCGGCATAAGTCCAACGAATCTTTTGTGGTGCACCGACAACGCGATCATGAGTCTCTTTTAATGGCTGGTTTGGGTTTTTGCCATAAATCTCGGATGTGCTGGCTATGATGATGCGTTTTTTGTGTTTTAAGGCTGCTTGCAAAACAACTTCACTGCCCGTGAAGTTTGTGGAAACCGATTCCACTGTCTTTTCTAAGATTGTGCTAACTCCAAGGGCTGCGGCCATATGTAGAACTAGATCTGATTGCTCAGTGAGTTTGTTTACCAATGCCACATCACGGATATCGCCTTGGTGGATTTCTACTTTGTTTTGGATATGGGCGATATTTGATAATTGACCTGTTGAAAGGTTATCTAGGATGACTGGGGTGTCGCCTTGGGCTATGAGAGCATCACAGAGGTGAGAACCTATAAATCCGGCTCCACCGGTTAGAAAGACGCGCATATGGCTAGTCTATACAAAGCTTGTGGGCATAACTTGCCAGCCGGGCTGGAAGATTTAGGCATTGCAGTGTGGAATAGGGTCATGAAGTTGCTGATTGAATGGGATGAAGGATCAATTGTTTTAGATCCAGAACACTCATATGTGTTGGGTCGCGATCCATCAGCTGATATTCCTATCGAAAATAGCAAGCTTTCGCGGGCACACTTGCGTCTTTCTTTTGTCAATAAAGCTTGGGAACTTAAAGACTTAGATTCCTCGAATGGCTCATTTATCAATGGGAAACGCTTTGATACTCATAAATTAGTAAAGGCTGCCACTGTCTTCCTAGGCGGAAGCGACAACCTAAGTTTTACTCTCACCCCATTGACTAGCAGTACTGCTACAACGGTTAAGGCAAGCTTGCAAGCTCAAGACAAAGAAGCCACCCGAATGACTAAAGTGCGTGGAGATGAATACTTATCTGAAGAGAGTGGGCCACGTAGAGTCCGACTCCAACAGCGAATTCGAATAGGAAGAGCTGAGGGAAGCGATTGGTATATCGATGATCTCAATGTCTCCCGCAATCATGCCCAGATTGTTCAGAGTTCAGCAGGTGGGTTTGAAATTGTTGATTTAAAGTCAACTAACGGAACATTTTTAAATGGGATTCGGATCAAGCGTGAAATCTTAAAGACTGGCGATGTCATTTCTGTTGCTGGTTTTGCTCGTAGATATACACAGGATGGTTTACAAATTCTAGAGGGCATTGATGGAACTCCAGTAGTTGCAAAAGAGATTAGTTTTGATATAGGAGACCGACTCTTATTAAATGATGTTTCATTTTCACTAGGTCCTCGTACCTTGACCGCCATTGTCGGACCATCAGGTGCCGGTAAATCAACTTTATTAGGTGTGTTAACTGGTAGAACTAAACCTACAAGTGGACAGATCTATATCGGTGGAATTGATTTACACACTCAATTTCAATCACTAAGTCGCCAGATTGGGTCAGTGCCGCAAGCTGACATTTTGCACACCCGCTTAACAGTTCGCCAAGCTCTCAACTACGGGGCCCAACTGCGCCTGCCAAACGACACTACAAGAGCTGAACGGAATGCGCGTGTGGCAGATGTGATGGAGAAGTTAGAGCTAACAGAACGTGCGGATCTGCGCATTGATCGTCTATCTGGTGGGCAACGCAAGCGTGCAAGCATCGGTCTTGAGCTCCTTACCTCACCACAGTTACTAGTTCTAGATGAGCCTACGTCAGGCTTAGATCCAGGCCTAGATGCACATGTCATGGAAACTTTACGTAACTTGGCCGATGATGGTCAGACTGTGGTTTTAGTAACGCACTCAGTTGATAATTTAGATTTTTGTGACAATGTCATTTTGTTGGCATCCGGTGGAAAAGTGGCATATGCCGGTCCTTCTTCTACGGTTTTCTCCAAACTTGGTAAGAAATCTTGGGCTGAAGTGTTTAGATTCCTTGCAACTCCAGATGCGCTCTTACTCGCCGCTCCTAAACATGAGGATGCGATTTCAACAGAAATTCAAGATGGGCATGTTCTAGCTCGCAGGCAATCAACGCTTAGACAGATTAAGACTCTGGCTGCTCGCTACACCCGGGTAATTTCATCGGATAAGTTTTATCTTGCACTTTTAACACTTATCCCTGTAATTATTGGTGTTATCTCATACGCTGCAGGAAGTAGCTATGGGTTTGGTCCAGGAACAGTCACTAAGTCAGGCTTTAACTACAATCCATTTGCCCAGGGAACAATTCTTGTCTTAATTCTGGGATCAATATTTGTGGGCCTGTCCACAAGCATTCAGGAGATAGTTAAAGAAGGCGCCGTGCGAAAACGTGAGCAAAGCGTAGGGATTAGGTCTAGGACATATGTCATTTCTAAGGTCCTTGTGCTTGGAATAATCGTCATTCTGCAAATTCTTGTATTCACATTTATAGTTTTGTTCAACCGTCCGATGCCAGAAGCAGGGCTTCTCATTGCGAACAGCAGGTTAGAAATCACCGTAATTTGTATCTTGCTCGGACTCTGTTCGATGCTCTTAGGTCTTGTCATTTCCGCATTTTTGAGTTCCAGCGAGCAGGCTATGCCAACGCTGGTTGGAATGACTATGGTGCAAGTTGTTCTATCAGGGGCCCTTCCACTTGAAACTAAAGGAATTATCAATCAAGTTTCAATGGCAGTTCCTAGTTATTGGGCGACAAATGCCCTATCGGCCTCTGTCGATATCGTGCAATTAAACTTAACAAGTGATCCTGATTTACAAGATCGTTGGGTTTCTAGCGCTGCAAACGTGACCAACTCACTGGCAATAGTGGGCTTATTTGCTCTTGTTTTTATTGCCATCACTTTGGCAAAAGTTCGCCGTAGTCGTTAAGAGGCCTTCCAGCCCGGTGGGCAGCTCTTTGCCGTAAAGACACGGGACTGGTTACCTTTTCGACAAATCACCGTTTGCGCAGGTGTAGTTTTCTTGGATGCTATTGGTTTAGATTGAACAACCACTTTGCTAGAAGGTTGCACCACAGTTTTTGTTGTAGAGGACTTCGGCGTCGGACTTATTGACCCCATGCGTGATGGAGACGGGGTTGAAGCCGGCTTCATTTGGATCACTTGAGCAAATTTGTATCCTACAGATAGATTCGTTGGGTTAGGCGTAGTGATGTTTCCACACGATCCATTTGTGGAAATAGTACGAAGTAATGCTAGTCCGAACGATGATTTTGGCTCTTGTAGCTCAAAGGATGCATCTGGGAGAGCATCACAAGAAGGTGCGTCATAAACCCACCCAGAATTATTTATTGCCAGGGCTTTGTAATCTACATTCTCCACTCGAATAGAACCCATTGGAAATTTAGTCGTTTGTTTATTTTCAGCAGTAGTTATATTGATATAGACATCCCACCAATCACCGGAAAGTGATGTGTTATCTGCTAAAACAAAAGTGAATGCTTGATCCTTTACCCAAGGAAGGTAGTTAATGCAGGATGCAGCGGACTTATTTGCATTACCCTGCAAATCTGGCTTTGAAATCCTGCAATTTCCTCTAACCTCAACTGCATCGTTCAAATCAAATCGAACCATTGGGAACTTAATATTGGGCTGTGCTTTCCAATAGGTGCCAATTGAAAAGGCTACATCAAAGTCACAGGTAACCTCACCAGACCAGCAGATTGTTCCACGTACGTGCAAGTTATTAGCCCAATCACTTTTCATTACAAATGATTGGCTCACAAGTGCAGGTTTCTTGTTTAAAGCTATCTGATTCCATTGAACCGTTGGACCAAAAATCACATTCTTACTTGGCGTATTTCCTGTCGGAATTGAAATCTCTTCGCTTTGTGCAGGTGAGCACACGGCCAAAAAAAGAGCTGTCATACAAATTGCTGCAATTTTGAGTCTAATTTTCATCAGGCATTTTTCCAACCAGGAGGACAACTACTTGCAGCAAATGTCCTTGTTTGTGACCCCTTCACACAAAAAACTGTTTTTGGAGCTTTTGTCTGTGTTGGCAATTTAATGGAGCCCGAAGGTATTTTTGGTGCAGATGGAACAACAATTGTTGTTTGAACTGGTTGCGAATCCCCTATTTCATTGGAGAGATATATTGTGACAGGGAGTTTCTTGCCTGCCATGGCGGCTTTTAGGGGAATTTCTAGCAATACTTTATTTCCCACTATGTCACCAGTGATCGCATTTGCTTTTGAAAGACCAATTGATGGGCCAAAGACGTAGGCCTGGGTTGCCAACGCACCCGCCTTTATCGTTGCCTCGGCTGAAATCACCGCAGAAGTACCAACAATCCTAGATTTGAGATTCTTCGGTGCCAGCGGGGCTGCCTTGTTTGTTATTAATTTATCAATGCTAGCAGGAGCGTTAAAATCTTGTTCTAGTGGATCGGATTCAATTCCATTTTTAACACCAACAACTTTGAGTGGAATCGCTGTGCCAGATAAGAGTTTATCGAAATCAATACTCCAAGAAGCCTTGGAGCCAGAAACCTTTCCAAATAGTTTATTCGAATCTAGAACCCCCAGTTTCGGGGCTACAAGATAAACAGAGTCAGGTGTGCTTGTCCCTGCAGAACCCAAATTGACACTTACATTGAGTTTATTTCCAACAATATTAATGAGAGAAAAGGAGGGTTTAGTGACTGTAGTTTTCTTTGAGACGACCGAAGTTGTTGTTGAAGTTGGAGCATCGCACTCGTTTCGAGGTTTAGAAACGTTGTAGCCAGCTTTAACTACCGTTGTGAAATCAATACCCCAGTTCGAGCAATTAGAAGGCTGGGTGTGCCAGATCAAGCCCGTGACATCGCTTTGCCAGACATTGAACCCAGGTGCCATCGTGTCAAACTTAAATATTGGAACATCCACCTCATTGCCGTAGTGAATTCGAATGGGATAAATCTTGTCCTTCTCCAGCACAACATCATATTCAGAGGATGCGGCCGCATGGACCCCGCCTAGCCTTATAACCGCACCTTGATTGTTATTGAGGTAATTCATAAAAGCATCAGTACCAAGCCACATGAAGGCTGCATCGTCAGACTCAATTTTGAATCGCCACAGCCCTGAATAATCTGGAATGAAGTAACCGCTCATAAATTGCGTTTGAAAAGTAGGAAATCCGCTTCTCTCATATCGAACAAGATTCACCCCGGTAGAACCTGATGATATGAGCTTTGCTCCATCATCAAATTTGGGATTGTCATTAAAGTAGCCCACATAAGTTAATTGATATAGGCCCGTAGAAAATCCAGCAGGAACGGGAACAGATGCAATTGCCCGAGGAGTGCGAGTTAAAGTTTGGCTAGAGTTTGTGGAGGCGTTCGTTGATGCATTTGCTTCTAGGTTTCGACTTCCAGGATTAGCTCCACCGAACTTAAAAACATTTCCACCTAGTGAGTATTTATTGGGAACTATGACGGCATTAAGACAGGAGCCCATGGATTGAGAGGAGATAGTTGAGATACTTAATCCACTATTAGTTATATTTGAAACGATGGTGTCATTTATCCCGACTGCCGAACAATTATTGTTTGTTCCCAAGTCTCCCATGCCATATTGGACATATCTAAGTGGAAGCAAAAGATTTTTATCCCCAGAATTGATGCTACCGATCTGCAACTTAGCACCAGTAGTCAAGTCCTCAAATGAAGCATTAAACCAGGTTGGTCCCAGATTAGCGTTATTAAATATTTGTAGACGAAAAGTATGGCCCGGAGCTAGAGTGTAAGGTGTCCAACAGACAGCTTGAAAATAAGTCTTACCGTTTACTTCATAAGGATTTCGCTTATCGCAAGTAACAGGGTTTCCAACTCCAGTAAGTAATTGCTCATCAGTTGCATTATCTATTGACATAACAAAATTATGTTGAGAACCATTGGAGTAAACATCGATTCCTATTTGTCCACCACCTGCACGAAGTCCTAACGCATCATTCCACGACCAATTGAGGTATCTCCAGGTGTCAGAACCATTATTTAGGGGGGTTATATCGACAGATAAACTCTTTGAGGCATTTAAATACGCAGTTCCAGCATAATTCGCATTCAAGTAGGTTAAAGATTGATCTGCAGTTGCAAGCTGAAAAGGAATCAGAATAGTCCCCAGTAAACTGACAAAAACAGCAAAGTAGATCGAATTGCGACGCTTACGCATTTTTCCAACCCGGTGGGCAACTACTAGCTGCGAAAGTTCGTGTCTGAGACCCCTTCACACAAAAAACTGTTTTTGGAGCTTTGGTCTGTGTTGGCAATTTGATGGAGCCGGAAGGTATTTTTGGTGCAGCAGGGACAATTAATTTGCCTTGCATAGGCTGAGATTTACCTGCCTCATTTTGCAGATAAATCGTAAATGGATATGTCTTGCCGGCCATTGAGCTCTTGAGTGGAACTTCAAAAAGAATCTTAGTTCCAATCAATTCACCCAGTATCGCCTGTGAAGCAGGAACCCCAAGAGAAGTGCCAAAGATATAGGCAGATGTAGCAAGTGCTCCAACCTTTACAGTGGCTTCAGCAGTTATAACGCCGGATGTCCCAACAATTCTGGACTTAATATTCTTAGGGGCAGCAGGTGCTGACTTATTAGATGTTAGCTTGGCTGCATCGGGTACATTAAAATTTTGCTCGACAGCATCTGACTCTACTCCATTCTTCACGCCTACTACTTTGAGTGGAATTGCTGTACCAGAGAGCAGTTTGTCGAAATCTATACTCCAGGAAGCTTTAGAACCAGATATATCTCCAAAGAGCTTATTACTGTCCACAATACCAAGTTTAGGAGCGACCAAATAAACCTGGTCTGGCCTAGTTGACGACGCTGAGCCAAGATTTACATTGATATTTATTTTATTGCCAACCACATTTATGAGTGAAAAAGTAGGCGAATTTGGTTTCTTGGAGGCTGAAGTATTTGATGTAGAAACCGAAGTAAATTTGAAGGGAGTACAAATGGCTTGAATTCCATCTAAGCCAGCCATGGCATAAGCATTAACTCCTGTAATAAAGGCGGTATTTTTAGATGAACTAGAGCAACTCGAAGCATCATTTACCGGTAATCCTGGCCCAGCTCCTAAAATTGTTTGCGCACCGCTTGAGTAAGGAGCGGGTTTCGCACAAGTGATCGCTACATCCCGCACATAATTTGCCGTACTAGCATCCAAACTAATAGCTGCTTGACCAGAAGGACACGAGAAATTGTTGTAGTCAGTAGATGAAGTGGAAACATTGACTATTTCACGGGTTTCTTGCACTGCGCCAACAGTTCCATCAGAATTCATTGGAGAACATTTGAACCTAAAGCCTTGCGTGAAAGGCTGATCAGATCGGCGAGAAACCTGAATTCCGGAAATAACAGATCCACTCTTACAAAGTAGTTGTGTTTGCGTGCCCCCACTACTTGGTCGTACAAGTGCTCCGTAATAACTTCCAGAGGCTGCACCTGCTATGAGTGTTGTAGTGCCGCCCGAGCTTGCTCCGCCTCCCACCGTGCCAGGCTTAGCCACACTAGCTGGTGTGCCACATTGTGACGGTGGGACTTGATTGTCATAGCCCAAGGATCCCATCAGAGCATATTCAATTCCCCAACTTGTACAGAAACCCGGCTCAGTATGAAAGAAAAGCCCAGTCGTATCTTTTTGAAAACCAGAATACCCGGGTGGCTGTAGCGTAAATTCAAAAGTTCCATATGAAGCGCCATTGCCGTAATAAATACGAATTGGATAAACCTTATCTTTTACTAGGTTAATGCTGAACTCTTTTGATATAGGTTCATGAGTGCCAGGATTTCTTAGCTGGGCACCAAATGTAGAAGATGCATGCTTAACTATTGCATCGTTGCCTAACCACAAATAAGAGGCGTCATCTGATCGAATTCTAAATTTCCATTCACCTGATACATCTGGAATTAAATAACCGCTATACATAGAAGTCATGGATCCTAGAGATGAAAAGGGTTCATTAGTAAAGAACGGTAGTGTCTCAAAAACTTGTCGAGACTTAATTTGTGGATTGGAATAAATCCATGATGAATCATCATTGAAATATCCCGCGTAATTTACTCCGTATAGACCAACCAAAACACTAGCTGGCCGGGGAATCTCACTTAAGAGACGCGGTTCTCTAAGTTTTGTAGTACCTCCAATGGAGGCAGAATTAGAGCTGCCAACATTGAGCTTGAATTCTCCAATGGAACTTAAATCAAAATTTGCGATGGTTGGGCATGCAGAACTATTTCTAGTACCTGAAAATGCCGGTTGGTTATTTCCTGTGCTTTTAATAGCGCCATAAATTATGGAGTGATTTGGTACATCGCTACAAGCAGGCAAAGGGGTTTTATAGAAAGATGTCTGGTTGTAACCAGACATGTACATACTTGTTGCCATAACACTTGCAGATGCGTTGTTTTCAAGCCTTCCTAGTTGAACAGTTTGGCCCGTACTTTGTACCGTAACCATTGCAACCCACCATTTAGTACCGTTATTGTCCCAGTACTTAATTGTGAATGTATATGTCTCACCAGCAACAGCCTGAAGAGGTGCTGTACAAATAGATCGTGCGGCATTTGGGGTACCAAAAGCGTTTCCAGATTGCAGTTGGCAAGTTGCAGTATCTATCCCCATTACGCGAGATCCAAGAGGAACGTCCATAAATTGCCAAACTACGGTGCCGGTATTTAGTAATACTATTGAAGCCGATAACGTTGATGTGGAATTGCCAATGTTAAGCGACCAATCAACTTGTCCTTGGCTAGGTGAAGGAACCGCTAGTGGAGTAAAGGATTGAGAAATTGCAGCAGTTGGGCTAAGGCTTATGCCATTCCAATCAAAGTGAGTAGCAACTTGATTAACTCCGTCAGCTTTGGCTGTCGTTGAAACACCTAAAAGAGTGAGCGAAATAAGAGAAATACTAAGAAGAAGAGTTATAAATTTCTTGGTTATTGTCATCGCTATTGATTCTTGGATATATCAAACTCGTATTGAATGAGAAAGCCCGCACGGGTAGATCCAGCCAAAATATAGTTTCGCTTTTCTTTTTCGAAGTCCACGGGGCCTGTGACCACAATAGTGTCAAACTCTTTTCCACAACGGGCATCTCCCACAAAAACTTTGGCAGTTGGTGCAGGAGAAGTCGGCGGGTTAGTCAACTCCTTAATTTTTAATGAGTTTTCAATCACCGCTTGATCGCACAAATAGAAGGAAAAAACCCGACCTTTTCCAGTTTGAGGGGCAGAGTCTCCGACGATCAGGGCAGACCACCTAGGCTCTGCAGTCACTGTTGGCGAAGGTGCAGCTTTTGGTATCTGCACGTCGCCGTTTCCAGAAAATTGATTGAATGCTAAAGCCCCAAGGGTTATAACTGCTGCAATAGCGATAACCACTTTTTTCTTTAACCCCCTGGCCCCGATGGGGTTTTGGATATGGGTTAAACCAGCAGACTCTCGAATTCCTTCGATTAATCCTGAACAATCTAGAGCAGTGATGCGATTCTTTGGATTTTTATCAAGAAGTTGACCAATAATGATGCGTTGGTTTTCAGTTAAAAGCTTAAGATCGGGATCCTTATTTAATATTTGATTCATCGTATTTGCAACTGATGTGTCTTCGTTCCCCCATGGGCTGGTGCCTGTTGCTGCAAAGTAGAGAATTGAACCTGCTGCGAAGTTATCAACCGCTGTTGTAATTTTTGTATTTTGAAACTGTTCAGGTGCAAACCACGTTGGAGTACCGGCAACCATGCCTGTGCGGGTCAGGGCGGTTGCATCAGATGAAAATGAGATACCAAAGTCAATAAGGCGGGGGCCTGTTGCCGACATCAACACATTGGAGGGTTTAACGTCTCGGTGAATAACACCAACGGCATGAACTCCGGCCAAAGCTGACATTAAGCCTGTGGCTAGTTCGAACCATTGCAACTCACTTAAAGGTCCTTCATTTTCAATAAGAGTCTTTAAACTTGGCCCATCCACATAATTAGTTGCTATCCATGCGGGGCTTGCATCAATATCTGCACCAACAATTTCTGCAACATATTTACTTTTTACCTTCTTTAAAGATGTAACTTCTCGCGCTAAGCGTGTGCGCGACGAGGGATCTTCTAAGAGAAAATCACGAACAATTTTGATTGCGGCAGCGCGTGTGCCATTTGTGCCCATATAGACGATGCCCATGCCACCTGCACCAAGGCGATTAACAATCTGCCATGGCCCAATTTGCTCGGGGTCACCTGCGCGTAGCCGTTCCATGCGGGCAATTCTGTCAGAGGATGCGGGTTATAACCCAGCCTGCATACAGGCAGTTCTCAGCAATTAGAGGTCTAATTAGGTCATGACTACGCCTACTCGCATCTATAAGCACTCTTCAGCTGGCACCGACTGGGCAGCGCTTCTACTAGGTGCAGGTCTTGGTTTAACTCTGGCGCTGCAGTTAACGACTGTGCGCAAAAGTGATTTCACTTCCCTTTATGCATCTCTTGCATCCTTCTCTCGTCTATCAGCGCTAGTTGGTACATATCTAGCAATTGTTGGAATCTTCTTAGTGGCACGTATTCCTTGGGTGGAGCGGGGTGTGGGCCACGATCGATTGGTTACTTGGCACCGCAACTTAGGACCATGGTCTTTATATGGCATTGGTGCGCATATTTTATTTATTATTTTATCTTTTGCGGGACAAGATTCAATCCCGCTCTATAAAGAGCTCTGGAGAATGCTCAATCAATTTGAGTGGATGTGGTTTGCACTCGCTGGATTTATCTTAATGATTTTAGCTGGGGTTACTTCATACAAAAAAGCTCGAGCAAAGATGAGCTATGAGACGTGGTGGATTATCCATGTTTACACGTACATAGCTATTGCGGCATCTTTTATGCACCAAGTAATTAATGGACAGATGTTTATTGGTCATCCACTCAACCGCGCTTACTGGACTGCCTTATATGTCTTGATGGCAATTGCAATTGTGTATTGGCGCATTGGTGTGCCACTGGTCAGATCTCTTAAAGTAAACCTGAAGGTTGAAAAAGTTATTGTTGAAGGCCCTGGGGTTATCTCAGTGATCATGAAGGGCCGTAATCTGCACAAGCTTGGTGCACAAGGTGGTCAATTCTTTGGGTGGCGCTTTTTAGCAAGGGGACATTTCTTAATGTCACATCCTTATTCTTTATCAGCAGCTCCTACGGAGCATCTGATGCGCATTACTGTTAAAGATTTAGGTGATCACTCACGCTCATTGGCATTTATGAAGCCTGGCACACGTGTATTTGTTGAAGGACCTTATGGTGCTTTCACTGCAGGGCGCTCAACGCGCCCGCATGTGGTTTTAGTAGGTGGTGGTGTTGGCATTACGCCTATTAGAGCGATTATGGAAGAGCTAAGTGGCGGCGTACAGATGGATGTAATTTTTAGAGCATCTAAAGAAGAAGATTTAGTTTTAAGAGAAGAGTTAGATTACTTAGCTTTTAACAGCGGTGGATCTATTCGTATTCACTATCTAGTTGGACCACGTAAGAACCACCCAATGGATGCACGTTCAATGAAGCGCCTTGTGCCACAGTTTGCAGACTCAGATGTTTACATCTGTGGTCCAGAGCCATTGGTGAGGGCTGTGAGAGAAGCTTTTGAAGATGTGGGTGGACCTAAAAACAGATTCCATGATGAGGCTTTTGCTTTCCATAAGGAGTAAATGCGCAGGTGTAAATCGGGGAGCATTAAGGTTTCTCTCAGGTTATTACGGTTAAGTTAGTTATAAGGAAGAGGGAGTACAAGATGAAGCGGGCGTTATTGATTGCAGGAGGCACCTTAGGTGGCCTTGGCGCAGTCATGGCCATTACACCCCCGCAGTTCTCATCTACTGAATCTTTAGCTCTCGGTGGCGGTGCAATGGGTGGATCAACACCTGCGGCGCAAATTGCTACTGCTAAGGCAAGTGATTCACCAACGCCTGCCGCAACTAAAACAAAGGCAATTTCTACTAAGAAAGCTACTGCAAGTAAATCTGCAACAGCTGCAGCTACTGCAAGTAGTAATTCAAACTCTGGCGCAGTTGCAACAGCTGATCCAACACCTACTGCTACTAAGACAACTGCTGCACCTGCACCTGCCTCTAAAGGTGTGACAGGAACTTTTACTGGACCAACAGTGAACGTTAACTACGGAAACGTGCAAGTACAGATCACAGTTAAAGACGGCAAGATTGTTGATGCAACAGCTCTTCAAGCACCTAGTGGGCGCAATGATCGTTGGACCAATATGGCTTTGCCAATATTGAAGAAACAGACTTTGGCTGCCCAAGGTGCCAATATTCAAGGAGCATCAGGTGCTTCTTATACTTCTTATGGTTGGTATACATCCTTACAAGGAGCGCTTGCTAAAGCTGGTTTGTAAGGCATTAGGTAGGCTCACACAATGAATCACCTTCGCAAGCAGTTCCCTGTGTGGGGAACTATTGTGGATGTGGATATCTCTTCATCTCTTGTCGGTGAAGATGTCTTGAATCAAGGCATGCAACAAGTAATTAATTTTTGCAAACAAGTAGATGCTGACTTCTCTACCTACATCGACACTTCCTGGGTTACGCGGCTTCGCACAAACCAAGTCGAAATCTCGTCTTGCCCACCTT
>Ga0214919_10005388_pt1 | contig 18205 bp, 13 predicted proteins | sample LL1503_MetaG_FD_177994 | JGI IMG/M metagenome (GOLD analysis project Ga0214919, IMG submission 177994) | Freshwater microbial communities from Lake Lanier, Atlanta, Georgia, United States - LL-1503 | ecosystem: Environmental > Aquatic > Freshwater > Lake | place: USA: Georgia | collected...
TGACAGTGATATAAGTGATATAGATCAACATGATATATTAAAATATAATAATAATAATGATGATAAACCTATTGATAATAATAATATAAATACTGAAACAGAATCTGTAGTATTATCTATATTAAATAGTTCTGAAAATTAAAAATTGATTTAATATTATTATAAATAAATATTTATAATAATATTAAATGGTAAAATTTATTATTAATAATATTAATATTATTTCATGTTGGAAATATAATTTATCTACTAATACAGATTGCACTATTTGTAGATGCAATTTAAATACTAATAGTATTTTTAATAAGGATAATAAAGATTCAATACTTTCTGAAGGACATTGTGGTCATATTTTTCATCACGAATGTATCTCACCTTGGGTTATTAAAAATAAAAGATGTCCTATTTGTTCATTAGAATGGAAATATCTTAAAAACTTTTCTTAATATATTAAATATTAAATTTATATTAAACATTTAATTTATATTATTAATATGTTTAATAACTATATCGATAAATTAGAAATTGGAATTGATGAAGCTGGTAGAGGATCATTAATTGGTAGAGTTTATGCAGGTGCAGTTATTTGGAATATAGATATAGTTGGAGATAATATTATGGATTCTAAAAAATTAACTCCTAAAAAAAGAACAATAGCCGATACTTGGATTAAAAATAATGTTTATGCATGGGGTATTGGTTGGGCTGATAATAATGAAATTGATACTCATAATATATTAGTTGCAACTGAAATTGCAATGAAACGAGCCTTAGATGATATGTTTTTTAAATATAAATTAAATCAAAATAGTATTAATACATTAATAATTGATGGTATTGGCTGGGAAAATAAATTTACTAATTTTAATACTCATTCATTAGTTAAAGGTGATAATAAATTATATTCAATTGCAGCCGCATCAATTCTAGCAAAAGTAGCACATGATAATCATATTAATGAATTATGCGATTTAGATTGTGAATTAGACAATAAATATAATTTATTAAAAAATATGGGATATGGTACAAAAAAACATATTGATGGTATATATAAATATGGTATTACTTCATATCATAGAAAAACATTTAAGCCTTGTTATTAAAAAAAATTGATTTATATTATTATTATTATTATATTTTATAATAAATTATATGCAAAATACTATTATTTATTGTAGAATTAGTACTCATAATCAAAAGTTTGGTTATAGTTTAGATTTACAAAATTACATATGTACTGAATATTGTATTAATAATAAATTTAATATTATTGATAGTATTTATGAAATTGGGAGAGCAACAAATATTAAAAATTTAAAAAAATTAACAAATATTATTAATAATAATAATAATATTAATATTATTATTCAAGAAAGTACAAGATTATGTCGCAATATTAACGATTATAATAATATTATTAATATTTGTAAAAAAAATAATATTATTATTCATTCTGTTGGTAATAATATTATTACCAATAATATTAATTCAATTATTGAATTAATGAATCACGTAAAACAAGGTGAATTAGAATCATTAATTTTAAGTAAAAGAATTAAAAAAAATATAGAATATAGAAAAATGATAAATACATTTTTACCATCTGTTGCAAAATTTGGATATATATTTGAATATATTAATAATAAAAAATGTTTAATTATTAATAAAAAAGAAGATTTAATAATTAAACTAGTTAATAAATTATATAATAATCAAAAATATAAACATTTACTTTTTAAAATTAAAAAAAAAATTAAATGTATAATTTTTAAAAATAAATCAATTTCAAATATTGTTAAATTTTTTAATGAAAATAAAATTTATAATAGAAATAAATTTTGGAATTATAATTCTATTAAAAACTTAATTCAAAAATAAATTTTATTTAATATCTAATTATATATATATATATAATATGGCAAATCAAACAGATATATTACAACCCCTCACACAAGCTAGTAATTCTATAGGACTCGGATTTCAACAAGCTAGTAATTCTATAGGACAAGGATTTCAACAACCTGGTTCTATAGGAGTCGGATTTCAACAAGGTGGTGATGCTATAAAACAAGGTTTTGTACAAGCAGGCACTACTTTAAATAAATCTACATATTTAGATCGGTTATTAGCTAATTTATTACCATTAGGTATAGGAACAGTAATTGGTATATTAATTACAATACTTTTATTAGTAATTCTTAAAAAATTACATTTTAATTTAATTTAATAGACTATTTATGAATATTTAAAAATTTTTTTATTTTTGATACATATGTACCATTTTGGATACCTGTACCATTTTCATAATCTTTGATTATTGCTATAGGAATTGATAATTGTTTTGCAAGATCTGCTTGTGTTAATTTTTTAACCATTCTATGATCTCTAATTAATTTACTAAAATCTGTATTAACTATTACAGGTTTAATATTATCAGGTTCATTACTATCATCAATAATTTTTTCTACAGTATTATAAGTAATATTTACATTTTTTTGTTTATTATTAAGAACGCTAGTTTTAGGTAATGATTTTGGATCAAGTTTCTTAGTCCATACCACTTTTTCCCAATCTTGTGATGATTCAAATTTAGACATTTATTTATATATATATATAAATGTCTAAATAATTTTTAATTATAATTAATTTATGAGTGTTATTACTATGTATAGATACATACTATTTTACTTATTCTCGTTGCTCCTATAAGACCTACAAAGTCAGTTAAATATACAGATGCACCTAAATCTATATAAATCTAGTTAAATATATTTTTTATTAGAATAATATTAAGATTTATTATTTCATCAGAATCTGGTAATGATGATTTTTAAAATGTTTATATTTTTTTATATATAAAAAAATATAAATATAAAAATATAAATAATAATTATAATGAATATATTTTTATTTAATAAATCATTAAGATGCAATGATAATACAACATTAATTAATCAAATGATAAATGAAAAAAATATAATACCAATATTTATATTTACAGAACAAGTTAATACAAATAAAAATAAATATTTTTCTAATAATTCAGTACAATTTATGATAGAATCATTACATGAATTATATGAAACTATAGATAAAAAATATAATGGTAAATTATATTTTTTTCATAATGATAACTTTATAAAAATTTTTATAGAAATTATAAAAAATAATAATATTAATTCAATAGGAACTAACTTTGATTATTCTCCTTATGCTAAAAATAGACAAGAAATTTTAAAAAATTTTTGTATTAAAAATAGTATAAAATATTATATTTACGAAGATCATTTATTATATAATATTTTAGAAGGTCAAACATTTAAGAAAGATAATACACCATATACAGTATATACACCATTTAAAAACTTTTGTTTAAAAAATTTAACAGTTTCAGAACCTAATAAATTTAATAAATTTAAATTTATTAAAAATAATAAATTAGAAGATAATAAATATTATATAAATAAATCAGAAATAAATAATTTTTATGAATATAATGAAGATGCAAATGTGAAAGGTGGTAAAAGTAATGCATTAGCTATATTAAAAAGTATGGATAATTTTAAAAATTATGATAAATGTAGAGATTATTTAACTTATAATACAACATTTTTAGCTGCTCATAATCATTTTGGTACTATATCAATTAGAGAAGTTTATTATACTATGAAAAAATATAAATTAAATGGATTAATCTTACAATTAATTTGGAGAGATTTTTATTATGGATTAAATTACTTTCATCCTCATATGTTAGAAGGACAAATTAGTGAAACAAATAAAGCTTATAAACCCAAATTTGATAAAATTAAATGGAATTATGATGAAGATTTATTTAATAAATGGTGTAATGGAATATTAGGAATTCCCATATGCGATGCCGGAATGAGACAACTTAATTTAACAGGATTTATGCATAATCGTTTACGTATGATTACTGCCAATCTATTAACAAAATTATTATTAATAGATTGGAGATGGGGTGAAAAATATTTTGCTACTAAATTAATTGATTATGATTCAATACAAAATTCTAGTGGATGGCAATGGACATGTTGTGGGATAGATCCAGCCCAACCTTATAGAATTTTTTCACCACAATTACAAAATATTAAATTTGACAAAGAATGTAAATTTATAAAAAAATATATTCCTGAATTGAAAGATATCCCATGTAAAGATATAATTAATTGGGAAAGTGAATATAATAAATATCCCAATATTAATTATCCTAAACCACAAATTAATTATAAAAAAGCAAGAGAACATGGTATAAACTCTTATAAAAAAATTAATTAATATATTATAAATATATAAAAATATAAAAAAAATATTTAGTATTAAAAAGGCTGAGTGTTCTCTATTGATTGCAAAGATTTAATAATATTAAATTAGATGAAATTAAACTCAAATTATATAATAATTAATATTAATTATTATAAAAAATTATTAAATAAAATTTATATTATTTTATTTAATATTATTATAAATTTTTTTATACAACAATTAAGATAAAATTTATTATTTATAATTTTATTTTAGTATTAATTAAACCATATATATATATAATAATATGTATTATTGATATATTCTATTATTTTTATAAAAATAATATTTGCGATTATATACACATTAGGATGCGCAGGTGATGTTAAATAAGGCTAGATAATTAAATAATATTCAAGAATATTATTTGATATTATAATATTAAAAATTAATTTAATATAAAATTATTTAATTTTTTTTTTAACATTAGATATTTATATTTATATTTTAAATATTTAATTGATACCGTAGATGACTTAGGTAATTGTATTTCTTCTTGTAATGATTCTATTTCTGTTTCTAATGATTTAATATTTTTAGTACAATCATTCAATATTAAAGTTTTAATATTATTATTTATTAAATTACAATAATAAATAATTAATTTATATAAGTTTATTGATTGTTCATTACTATTTATTTTATTAAATAAATATACTTGATATAAATAATCTTTATATTCATAGTGTATAAACATTTTTTTATATTCTTGATAAATTATTGTTTCCTTAAATTGATATAATATATTAGTATATGTATCAATATTTAATTGAATAAATATATAATATAAGTTACTAATATAATATAAATATTTATCATAATACTTATCATATTCAATTAAAAAATTAGGAGGATCGATAAGAGAATCTATTGTTTTAATTAATTCATCTGGTGTATCAATAGATTCTTGCGCACTCATATCAATTTTTTTTGTATTAATAGACATGTTATCTAATATATTTAACTGTGTATTGCAATCATGAATAAATTCTAAATTAGATAATAAAAAAATACATTTAATACATGCATATATATAAGAATTTATTAAAAAATTATATTCTGTAACTTCTTTTTTTATGTCTGATATATACTTATCATAGTTTTCACTTGTGATATATTTTGTAAGATTGACTGGGTTTAAGATTTCTTGTTTAACATCCAAATCAGTTCCATCAAATATATTATTAATTTTAAATATATCAAAAAATGAGTAATCTGGAAAATTTAGACGTTTAAATTTTGGATCTGTTAAAATTAAATCTAATACTGTTTCTATTGTATCATAATTGTCTAATTTTTTAGTTTCTGGAAATATATAAGATTTATAAAATGCTACCAATATTTCTAATTCATCTACTGCATATAAATCAGAATTAAGTTTAATATTATTAAAATGTGTTTGATTGGTAATTTGTTGCATTATCATAAATCTTTTTAAATTATCTTGAAGATTATCTTTAACAAATTTCTTATTAATAATAAATTTAAAATAATTTTTAAATGTTAAAAAAATTACTAAAAATTTTTTTAAAAAAATTAAGTATATATTCGCAGATTCTATATTTTCTAAATCATAAATATTAATATTTTCAAGTGATAATAATTTATCGAGTATTTTAAGAATAAATATATTTTCAAATATACAAATTACATTAGCTTTATTAATAATATCAAGCAATATAAAAAAAATTTTTAATAAATATTTAATTATTATATTAATTATTATATTTAATTCATTATATACTTTTCTAATTATAAATATAATTAATAATTTATAATCATATGTTTTAGACTTAAATAATACATCGTCATGTGTCAAGTTATTTAATATATTACATAAATAACTAGCATAACTATATAATAACTGTAAATTATTATATATTTTAGAATTAAATATATAAATAAATGCATGATGTAATATATTTTTACTTTTTAATTTAAACTCTTCTATAATAATCAACTGATTATCATATATAATATGATTCGTATTATATACAGGACTAATATAAAATGTAGTTTTATCTAGAACAGGTTCATTAACAGGTTCATTAAGTTTTAATTTATTTTTTTTTTTAATTAAATCAGATATTTCAGATTTATTCGCTAATATTGTTTCATATAATATGAAATATTGTTCTAAATCTTCTTGTTTATTTATTAATTTTTTTTCACTATCACTTAGTTTTTTCTTTTCTTTTCTTTTTTTTGTTCCCGTTCCCTTTCCCTTTCCCTTTCCCTTTCCCTTTCCCTTTCCCTTTCCCTTTCCTTTTTCCTTTTCCTTTCCTGGTTGCTGAGTTGTATTATCTTCTGCTTTATATTCATCTTCTGCTGTATCTTCACCTTCTGCTTTATCTATTGTACCTATTTGTATTTTGAAATCATCAAAATTATTATGTTTAATAATATATATATATATATTATCTGGATATTGCATTTTTACTTGTATATTATCATTTAATTCACAATTTAATATATAAATATCTTTTAATAACTTCTCAAAATTATCTTTATCTATAATAGAGTCTATAATTCTTTTACTATCAGCTTCTACAGGGATAGGAATTTGGTCTGTTGTTATTTTAATAAAATCAAATACTTTCTTTATTGAATCTGCAGTATAATTACTAAATACATTATGAAAATCATTATCGATTTTTTGTAATAAACGTAAAATATTATAAAATAATATTTTAATATTATTTAATAATTCTGTTGTATTGTCTATGAAATTATTTCTTAATTCTATTAAATAATAAAAAATACATAAAAAATTATTTATTATTTCTTTTGAAATACATAATATTTTTATTTTATTTATTATAAAATTAATAAATAAATTAATATTTATATTAATTATTTTTATTTTTAGTGTTTCAATAAATTTAAAAATATCTAATAAAAAATTTATATTAATAATAAAATGATAAATTATATCAAAATCATTAATTGTAATTTCAGCAGATGATTCTAATCTTTTATTAGAATCAGGTATATATCCAAAAATATGATCAGGACCATCATTATCAAGTTTATAATTTGAATTACTTGTTATAAAAAAATCCTTATACTTATTAGGATAATTATAATTTTTTTGAAAGGTAAATAATTGAATAAAATTTCTAAATCTTTTATAACTAATAGTATCATTAAATTTTTTTTTTTTATTTTTATCCTTTTCAAAATCTGTATATTCTGATTCATTAAATAGTAAATTATTAAAATCGCCTCCTATAATAACTGTAGGAGGTGATTGTGTAAAATCAGACTCATACTTTTTAAAAATATCAGATATATATTTAATAATACCATCATCAATAGTGCCAAGTTCATCAATATAAAAATTTAATTTAAATTTTAGTGATGATTCACGTTTTCTACTATTAATAGGATAATGAACATTAATAATTAAATAATATTTATCATCTTTATCTTTTAATAATAAAATATTATGTCTATAAAAATATCTGTCACCCGTTGGTGTTATACACTTATCATTATTTGTACATGTGTCAGTAAGTGCACTAAAAGAGACTTGTTTACCATATAATGAAATACCATTTTCATGTTTTTTTTCATAATCCTTATTATAAATAATTACATTATAATTATCAAAATTTCTAGGATTACACTCGCCAGTTTGTAGTGGATCTAGTGGGTCCAGTGGATCTAGTCGCGGATTTACAAGTTCTGGGTTTACAGGTTTATCTTTATCTTTTACTTCTGAATATGATATTGGTCTACACTGCGATGATAATAACATTTTATTATCTGTGCAAAATTTTTTTATTAATTGAAGTAAACTTAATGAACATTCTTGAATTAATATAAAATAACCAGGATAGTTATCAACAAAATATTTTAATAATTCTATTAATTTATTATATTTTTCCTGACAACTAAATTTATCTGATTCTTTAATTTTATAATAACAATGATTTGTATTAAGTGTTATACATTTATGTGTATCATCAACTCTATAAGCATGATCTGTAACATCATAATCATGATCATCTTTATTTAAATGACATGAAGCAATATCACCTTTTTTAAATGATGTAATATCATCTTTTTTAAAAAAACATTTTTTAGTTTGTGAAAAATAATTCATATTAATAAATATTATATTATATTATAATTTATTTTATAAAATAAATTATAATATGGATAATTTAGAAATTATTTATAAATTTAATAATATAAAATTATTTGATGTTAAAAAAAAAATAATTAAAAATAATAATAAACAAAAAGTAATTACACAGACTATTTTTGAAAATATTAATGCAAATATAAATATACATAATTTATTTTATGATATAAATAAATTTATAAATAAACCAATAGTATATAGTATTAAAAATATATATAATCAATATAATATTGAAATATATTTATATAATAATAATAATTTATTTTTTGAAGATATTTTAAAAATTATTCATATTTTAAATAAATCAAAAATTAATATTAATTATTATGAAAATTTATTTAAATTATTTAATAAATATGATAAAATTGATATGATTTCATTTAATATTAATATTAATGAACCTTATTATGATTATAAATTATATATACATACAAATATATATGATCAATATATTGATGAAATAAAAAAAATATATAATATAACAAATGATTCATTAATTAATTCTCATAATAATTATATAATTGAATATGATTTAATAAATCAAAATATTATTTACGATAGTTTTTTTATTAAATTTAATAATTATAATGAACTTGATAAATTTATAAAAACATTTCAAGAAAGTTTATATAAAAATTTAAATAAAATAATAGATTTATTAAAAGATGTATGTAATAATCCTAAATTAATAAATTTTTATATTAGATTTGAAACAAAATTATTAGGAATTTATTTAATTGATATTAATATTGAATCATTAAATAAATTTTTTAATTTATTTAATTATAATCAATTATTTGATTTGAATGATGAAAATAATAAAGATTTAACTTTTGATATTTTTATTAATTTTAATTTATTAACTGATAAAATTAATGATACCGGATTTTTTAATTATTATTAATTATCTTTAGTTCCAAATTCTACTGCTCTTTCTTTTACTCTAATACCAAAAGGATTAATACCAGGTCTTTCAAAACTATCTCTAAAACACTGCAAATTGCCAGTAAGATATTTAGATACATCTGATGCTGTTTGTGATTGTGTTGCAGGACATGGTTGATGACATATACCACTTTGATTTTGATTTGCAACAGGATCTTTACATACACCAACATCTATTATAGATTTACTAGTAGGTACATATGTATCTGCTATACAAGAGAACCCTGCATCATCTACTTTATAACCATTAGGGCATGATTTATAACACATTAGTCCTATTTTTTCATCACCTGATTTACATCCTCCAGCTGCTCTATCTGCTAGATTTTTAACAATTTCACCTGAACCATTACTTTGACACAAACAACACCCTGCAGGAGAGTATCCGTTTTTACATTTAGGATACCACATCGCACCATTTTTCTCACATCCTTGAGAATTTTCTCTATTACATTTACCTTCATCCCATATAACATAACCACCTCCTCTACCATACGATTCTAAATCTTTCCAACAACTAGTACCATCATCTCTTTGTCCTGAATCACAAGGTGTTAAACTTGAATATTGATCACGTACTTTTATAAGTTTTCCTCTAGCCTCATCAGCATTTAATCCATTTTTATAACAAGTACCAAGATTATCAAAATATCCATCTTTACAATTTTCCATACACATAGCACCAACATTACCACCTAAACTAGTACTTGTATGATATCCTTTAGGACAATCAGCTTGTGTAATTTTAGGTGTTACAGCAAAATGAGAATTTAATCCTCCATTAGGACCTTTATTAACTAAATCTAGTTTAGACATATCATCAAAATCCGGATATTTTCTATAACACATCAGCATTTTATCACTTACATAAATTTGTTTTTTTACATTTTTTTTACTTGTAATCCAATCACTATATTCTTTTTGTGTAATTCTATCTATACCACGTGCATGATCCATACAATCTGCAAAACATAATCCACCTTTTAGTTCTTTTACATATCCTTCTGGACAATTAGGATTATAAAATTTATTGGGAGGTTTAAAACATAATTTATCTAATAATGTAAAATATGTTATAGCAATAGGAGTTAATGGTGACGGAATTGCTATTGCTATACCCATTACTACCTTTAGTGCATCTAATGCACCTTGTTGTTCTTTAGTTAAATTACCTGGAGTTCCTAAATCTATTTCATCGGAATTACATGGTTTATATTGAGTAACATCAAATGTTTGTATTAAGCCTCTAGTTATAGTTGTGCCAAATATTAATTCTGCTAAATTTTGTGCCATATTTATTTTACAATCTCCATCTTTAAGCTCTGTAGCCATTCTCTTACAATATGCTTGTGAAGGAAGACACAAATGTTGTTTTGTATCATAGTTATTTTTTGCCTCGTCACAACCTATTCTTAATGATGTAAAAGGAACATTTAAACATGCTCCTTTATACTTATCATCATAAAATTCTGCATATACATCTCCTTCTTTTAATGGCCATTTTTCACAACTAGGTCTATCTTTATAACTACATTTATAATCATGATTATTTTTATCACCTATATCTACTACTTTTCCACCACCACTGTCACATTGCATTAATAATATTTTTAAATCGATCTTGGATTGATCTAAAAACTTATCATAATAAGAATCGTCTCGAGTAATATTATTTTTGATATCAGATAATATATTATCCCACCAAGTTTTAAATAATGGATGAATATTATTAGGATCTGAAATAAAACTTTGATATATACTATTATATTGATTTAAACTATAAGTAGGTTTATCTAATATAAATGATCCCTCAGATCCACCATCAATAAAATTAATATCTTTTAATTTTATTTTAATTTGATTAGGATTTAAAATACTTATAATTTGTATAGAAGTATCATCCGTATCAATTACAGGATTGCTATTAGTGCCAAATATAAATATTTTATCTTTACTAGTAATTGTATAATTGGATTTATCACCATATGTTAAAACAATATAACCATCATCTAATTTATCTATACTCAGAATATCATAAGTAATATCATTATCTGCTTTATCAATTGGTCCATACACACTCGGAAATTTAATATTAGAAGCAGTATATATTTCACTTACCTCATTGTATATGTCACTTCTCATGTTTTTATAAACATCTAATGTATTTAATTCTTTACCATAACCACCAGGATCTGCTACATCTAATCCTATCGAGAATATATCAAATCCTATAGTTGCAGCTTCAATAAATGGTGCACCAGGTCCTGTAGCACCTATTGCTGCATGTTTTGCAGCAATTTTACTTGCAATCATTGCAACTTTAGTTCCACCTTTTTCTGCAATTTTTGCTCCAACTTTTGAACCTACTTTAGTTGCAGCTTTACTAAGCCCTTTCATTCCTAATTTATTTAATACATGAACGCCAATAGATCCTGCATATTTTAATCCTTTTAAAATATTTTTTGATATTTTAATCATTTTATCAGATTTTTGTAATAATATTTTACTAGCTTTTGTATGAGTCAATTGTAGTGCTAAATCTACAACTGTATCTACTGCAGATCCTTTAATCTGATCTTTAATGAATTTTAATTTAGGATCAACTGTTTTAGATACTGCATATTTATCATTAATAACTTTATTAACAGGTTTATTAGTATTTACAGTAGATTTATTAGTATTAGCAGTAGATTTATTGGTATTAGCAGGTTTATTAGTATTAGTAATAACTTTATTAATCGGTTTATTAGTATTAGCAGGTTTATTAGTATTAGTAATAATTTTATTAGTATTATCAGTATCAGTAGATTCTTTATTATTATCAGTAATTGCATTAGTATCATTCGTTAGTTGATTAATTAAATTTATTATAGATTTATTTATAATATTATAATTTAGTATATATAAAACAATTATAATAATTATAGTAAAAAAAAATACTATTAATAATATCATTATAATATATTATATTATATTATTAATAATTTAATCAATAAAATCACATTCGTCATTATTACTAATTTCTATTTTATTAGGTTTAGTAATAATTTCATTATTATAAATATTTGTAATATGTACTTCAAATCCCATTTTATTATAATATTTAATACGAGTTCTACCTTGATTTATAAAACTTGGTAATTGATCAATAAAATCATAAATAATTGGTTTTGTATTAAGATCTATTTTTCTTAATATTCTTCCAACTGCTTGTTCGACTTCTTTTCTAGATGTAACCATAAATAATGTATTTAAGTCAGGAATATCTAAAGCTTCTGCAGCCATACCATAAGTTGCAAAAATAACTTGTGCTGTTTCTGCATTTTTTAATGCTAATTGTTTCATTCCACCAATATAAAAATCACTACTAGTAATATCTCTAATATCTAAACGATTTTTTAATAATTTTAAATGTTCTAATCTATCTGATAATATTAAAACTTTTCTATTAGAATTATTGTTTAATACTTTTTCTAATGTATCAATAATAAACTTGTTTCTTCTACCAATAGTAGTTATTTTATTAATAGTTTTAGCACGATTAACATCACCAGTATATAAAAAGAATTCTTTAAATTTATCATGATCTATATTATAATTAATAATATTAACTTGTACATTATTATTTTCTTCTACTATTGTTTTATACATAATATCACCAAAATACCAATATAATACTTTTTCCATTTTATCATTTCTTTTAGGAGTTGCACTTAATCCTATAGTTAAATTACAATTAATAATAGGTAATACTTTAGAAAAATATTTAGATGGTGCATGATGAGCTTCATCAAAAATTACCATACCAAAATCATCAAATATAGAATTATCATATTTATCTTTAGCAATAGATTGTAACATTGCAATAACTATATCTTTACCTTCAGTATCTATTTTTTTTTGTTGAATAATACCAACTTTAGCATTTGTAAATTGTTCAGCACGTTCTTTCCATTGATTTAATAAAAATGTTTTATGAACTATAACTAAGGTTTTTACTTTATAATTAGCTATAAGATATAAAGATAAAACAGTTTTTCCAGCAGCACAAGGTAAACATAAAACTCCACCATTATTTAAATTGATATAAGGTATAATTTTATTAGTAATTTCAATTTGAGCTGGTCTTAAATCACCTTTAAATATTATATTAATATCTGTACCTTTTTTTTCATATATTGCTTCAGGAGGACCAATAAATTTTATTCCATAAAATTTTGGGATAACAATATAATCATCATATTCTTTATAAACTTTAAATTTTTCAGGTTTAATATTTGGCATAGAAAATGTTACAAATGGTTGAACTAATAATTCAATTTTAATTTTATTAATTAATTCGTTATATTTATTAATTTTAGGAATTATATATCCTTCTTTATTAATATGTATATAATTATAGATCATTAATAAATTATATATATATATAACATTTTATATATATATATAAATCAATTTTATATAATATTTTATTAAATTATATATATGACCTATATTTCAAATTATTTATATATATAAAAAAGTTTAAAAATAATAAATTTATTATTAATTTTTAATAATTTTTTTATATATATTATTATATATGAAAAATTTATTCAAGTTAAATGTAAATGATGTATTTGATACAGATAAAATAAAATCTATATTTGATAATGATATGATTTCACAATTCTATAATAATGATACTTTATTACCTTTATTAGCTGTAAGTATAACATTATATAGTGTTATGATTACACCTAAATTACATTCTGATAATTTAGATATATTTAATAATATATTTTTTAAATTAGGTTTAGTAGTAATGGTTTATTATGTAACTACAAATAATAAATTAATAGGATTAATATTAACAATAGGTATATTATTTACAATATTAGGTTTAAATTATAATAATTCAATATATAAAGTAAGTACAATTAATGATAATGATAATAGATTATTATCATCAAATGATAATATATTATTATCTTCTGATGATAATAATATTATTATGAATTGTTTATCTAATAGACAAACATTAGTAAATCAATTAAATGATAATACAATTTTACAAAATTATAAACCAGAAATTAATAATAAAATATTAGTTAATGAACATATTATTGATTCTGTTTTAAAAGCAAATGAACATTCAAATAATATATCAGATAATAAATCAAAAGATGAATGTATTTATCATAATGATAGAGCAAATAAATATAATATAAAATCTAAATGTTTATTAAATACAATTAAATTAAGAGATTTATTAAATCAAAATCATTCTGAGGAAGATATAAAAAAAATATTAATATTATTAACACATGAAAATAATAAAATAGATTTAATTAATAATATTAATAATGAATATAATAATATTTCAAAATATAATAATAATAATAATAATGATAATAATATTATTGAAGAACATTTTTCAAATATTAATGATTATTGTATAGATTTAGAAAATAAATTAAAATTAGAAAACTTAGATAATATTATAAAATATTATAATCAATCTAATACTAATATTAGACAATCTAATGATTTAAATAATTTAAATATTGATGATACTAATTCATTAAATATTAATGATAATATGAATTATTTATTATTAAATGATACAAAATGTAATTATAATTAATTAAAATATTAGATTATAATAATTTTTTACATATAAAAATATATTATAATCTAATATTTTATAGATGTATAATATAAATAATTTAAATAGTAATCATATAAAAAAACATCATGATAAAATCGAAAATCATATAGAAAATGAACATAATTTTACTAAAATATGGAATGAAAAATGTAAGAAATATAATAATACTCAACCATTTATTTTACCTCCAGTTAATAGAATAATTGTAATAGGTGATTTACATGGTGATTGGGAAACAACTATTAAATCATTAAAATTAGGTAAATTAATAGATAATAATAATAATTGGATAGGAGGTGATACAGTTGTAGTACAGGTTGGAGATCAAATTGATAGATGTAGATTAAATGGTATACCGTGTGAAAATATTAACGCAACACTTGATGATGAAGCTAGTGATATTAAAATATTAGAATTTTTTACTAATTTACATATGCAAGCTCAAAAATATGGTGGCGCAGTTTATTCATTATTAGGAAACCACGAGATAATGAATGTAGAACAAGATTTTAGATATGTATCATATAAAGGTTTTAAACAATTTGAAAATTATAAAATAGATAATAATATTGTTAAAGATGGTAAAACAGTAAGATCTTATTTATTTAAACCAGGTAATAAAATTAGTGAATTTTTAGCATGTACAAGACAGGTAGCATTAATTATTGGTTCAAATATTTTTATTCATGCTGGTATATTACCTATTATAGCAGAGAAATATAGTGTTAAAAGTATAAATCAAATTATGACATTATATTTATTAGATAGAATTAAAGATAGTGATGAAAATTATAATACTATATTTAATGGTAATGATTATTCACCATTATGGAATAGAATTTATGGGAATTTAGTTATTAATAAAAATAATAATTTAAATACATGTAATAATTTAATTGCACCATTACAATTTATTTATAATATTGATAAGATATATATAGGTCATACTCCTAATATGCAAAATGGAATATCTAGTATATGTAATGATAAAATTTGGTTAACTGATTATGGTGCATCAAAAGCATTTAATCAATTTCATTTGAAAAATAAAAAATATATTCAAGTATTAGAAATATTAAACGATGGTGAAAAATTTAATATTTTAAAAGAAAAAATATCATCTAAAGTTCATCATAAATCAAAAATTAAAATTGAATCATTATATAATTATTCTAATTTTATTTTTGAAAAAAAATAAAATAATTTTTAAGATGATTTTTTAGATTTTTTAGAAGATTTTTTTGATTTTTTTTTAGGTGTATCAGATTTATATTCTAAAGCTTGTTTTTGATATGTTTCCATATTTTTATCAAACATTTTTATAGCTTCAGTAGATATTTGAAGTGAATCATGATTAGGAAATTTTGATTTAGCATCTCTTTGTACAGCTCCTGCTATTTTTCCAGCAGCTGGACCATTAGGCATATTTAATTTTTTAGCAATATGTTTTTTTAATGCAAGAAAAGCTTCAAATCCAGGATTTGGTCCTTTACCACCTTGTTGTAATATTGTATCAATATGTGCATTGGATGTAACTGAATTAATATCATCTGTATATGTGGATATTACTTTATTATTTAATATATTTTCAGTAGATGTAGCAGACATTATAGTATCCATTTGTTTACCACCCATTTGTGTTTTATTTACAGCAGATACTGTATTATTTATATCTGTAGTTGTTGCAGCCATATCAAAAAATTCACTAAAAGTTTGATTATTTAGTTTAACATCTACATTTATACCTTTAGATTTTAAATCTTTAAAAAAAGATTTAACATCTAATATACTAATATTATTATTACCACCATTTTGAGGAGTAAATAAATTATTATATGAATTATCTAAATTATTAGTATCTAAATTATTTGAATTTTTTTCTAATAAATTCATTAATTTATCTTCTAATAATTGAGTATCTATACTTGTCATAGAATCATTACCACCGGTAAGAGTTTTTTTATATATTGTGTCTATATTTTCACTATTATTAGATGTTGTAGAAGTTAACATAGATAGTAATTTATTAATATTTAAATTATTATCATTGTGTTTTATTGATTTTTCTGTATTACCACCCATTTGATTAGCTGTATCAATATCTATAACATGAACATTACTCATAGGTTTAGGTTCACTAGTTGTTACAAAATGTTCATTTCTAAGTATATTAGCAATAAATGATGACATATATTATACATAGTATTAGAAATTAATATAAAAAAATAATGTTTTTTATATTAATTTTTATAAAATCTATATTAATATATAAATGTATGTTAATCAAATTGATGAGTTATTTGAAACTATATTAAATAAATTTAATATTTTTTTAATAGAAAATAAAGTTTTTGATAAAATGAAATATGATACTAATTTTGTAATATATCAATTAGATATATTAAAATATATTGATGATTTTATTAAATCTTTTTCTAAAAATGAAATATTAGATATTATTAAAAATGATAATAATTATAATATTATAATTAATATTGTTAAAAAATATTGTGCTTTTTATATTTATTTAGGAATAGGTTATTATTATCAAGGAAGTCGTGATTTATATATTACTAATATAATTGAAACAAGTAGATATCAAAAAGATGCAATTATTCAAATACCGGATTTTTTTAATAGTATTGCAAATTCTAAGGTTATAATATTTTATAATGATATTCAAAATTTTTTAAAATTATTTCAATTAAAAACATTTGATAAAATAAAAATTATATTACAAAATAATACTACTAAATATGATTCTACTATTAATTTTTTTAATGAATTAGGAGAAGATTATATTGTAGATTATTTTTTAATATCAGATAATTTTCATAATATTATAAAAACTATTATTATTAAACAATTATATTATAAAGATGATAAAAATAATATACTTCTTTTTTTAAATAAAACTGATAATGAATTAAATGAATATAAATATATAGATATTGTAGTTGCTAATACACAAAAAATAGTTGATATTAGTATTATACAAAAATTTGTAGCTTTAGAACAACTTAAATATGGATTGGTTGAAGAAATATATGAATATTTAGAAGATATTAAAAATAAAGATATAATAGAAATTAAAGAAAATGATAATTTTATAAATTATTTATTTATAAATAAAA
>Ga0214919_10005389_pt1 | contig 18204 bp, 5 predicted proteins | sample LL1503_MetaG_FD_177994 | JGI IMG/M metagenome (GOLD analysis project Ga0214919, IMG submission 177994) | Freshwater microbial communities from Lake Lanier, Atlanta, Georgia, United States - LL-1503 | ecosystem: Environmental > Aquatic > Freshwater > Lake | place: USA: Georgia | collected 2015-03-15
CAACGCACTCTTTTTCTAATCCTGCATATGTGCGAAGTGATTGAGGAATTGTTACGCGACCTTGACGATCAGGAATTTCATCGTGTGCGCCAGCAAACATCACACGGCTGTAATCACGTGCTGATTTAGCAGTGACTGGCGCTTGTTTTAGCGTCTCTGTAATTACTGAAAATTCATTTGATGGAAAAACATAAAGACAACGTTCTTGTCCTTTAGTAATAACTAAACCTGCAGCTAACTCTTCGCGGAATTTTGCGGGAAGTATTAGGCGACCTTTGTCATCAAGACGTGGCTCGTGGGTGCCTAGAAACATTTTCAGCGCCCCCTTCCCCAGGTTCGCTGCGGACTTTCGTGCCCGCTTAATTCCCCACTTTACTCCACTTTTCTCCTTTTTCAACCACCTTTTTCCACTTTTAGCCCTTTTGAGCCCCACTCCTCCCCACATTCAGGGCAGGCAAAAAGGAGCTGAATTGGGCGTATTTGGGCATGAAAATGCCCCTCTCTAGGAGGGGCATCGGCTGTTTTAAGGCCCTAATTCATGGTTTGGGGTTACTTCTTATATGAATCTACTCGATAACTCACAGCCACCCACTTAGCACCCTTGGCTGCCAGCGGTGCTTTGGTCGATGGGTAGAGAGCAATGGAGGTGATCACTGAAGGCTTAGCCTTCTTAATCATTGCGCACACTGCTTTCGCTTGAACCGTTGCAAGAGCCTTGGCCTTAGTGATTGTCGTATTTTTCGTGTAATAGTAACCGATACAAGTCACCGGGGCTTTGGTCTTTAGCGTTGAGATGTACTTCTTTAGGTATGCGTTGTCATATGCACTTAAGGTCAACTTTGATGAGATCGAGTAAAGAGTAATTACAGGGACGATCTTCTTTGCAGCAAGTGCCGCAGCAGCAGCCGCATCTTCTAACGCCTTCTTTTCAGCCGCAGCCTTTAGATCAGCATCTGCTTTTTCTTGAGCAGCCTTAAGTTCAGTTGCAATGCGCAACTCTTCTGCGGCCTTGTCTTGAGCAGCCTTTAGCTCAGCGGCAGCTTTTGCTTGTGCATCTGCAATTTCTTGCGCTGCCTTAAGAGCCGCTGCAGCTGCAGCCTCTGCAGCTGCTCTATCTTGAGCAGCTTTTAGTTCAGCAGCAGCCTTTGCATCGGCAGCAGCTTTTTCGGCAGCAGCTTTTGCCTCTGTTGCCGCAGTTGAAACATCTGCGACGGGATTTGTTGGTGCAGGTGCGCCGCCACTTGATCCACCACTTGATCCACCACTTGATCCACCACTTGATCCACCACTTGATCCACCACTTGATCCGCCACTTGATCCGCCACCACTATTTCCAGATCCTGGCGCAGTCAGTGTCAATGATGACGAAGGCGAACTAGCAGCGCTGTCTCCGATTGCATTATTTGCAAGGACTGTAAATGTGTAAGGAGTGCCTGCGACAAGTCCTGAGATAACGCAACTTGTCGTTACTGACTCACAAGACTTTCCAGCACCGGCTGTTGCTACGTATTTGATAATTGCAGAACCACCATTGATAGCAGATGCAGTCCATGAAATGGTTGCAGAACTTTCATCAATTGCCGTTGCGGTAACGCTAGTTGGAGCATCTGGTGCAACCATTGCAACTACAACTGCAGGATCCTTTGTAATAGAAACCTGAACTTGACCATCTACTAGTGCAACTCCCAATAGATCTGGTTGATTGCCCACTAATCCATAAATCTTTGATCCAGCGGTAATACTTGAATTGGTAACCGTCATAACAATTGGCTTACCGGCAGCCGTCTCTGGAACAGTTCCATCAGGTGCAACCCAAGCAATGATCAAGGAAAGAATTGGGGATGCTGGAGTTAGCAACAGTGATGTCACTCGAGCCGTTGAGTTTTCCAAATAAGCAGTAATCACTGTGCCATCAGGAAGAGCGCCAGCTGTATAAGTAACTGTTGCAGTACTTCCATTGCTGCCTGCAGTAAACCCTGTATTAATTCCATCTCGAACTGTTATCTGTGCAATCAATGTTGCAGGACCCATCCCGCTCAATGACCCTTGAATCCACTGCGCATATGCCGTAACTGAACCGGTCGGTGAATAGTTTGTGCCTGCGTTTCCAAGCAAATATCCACCTGATGCTTGGGAGTACCAACCATTAAAGACATAACTTGTTCTAGTTGCAGAAGGTAGAGGAATCGGCGTTTGAGAGTTGTAACTGATTGAGTCAGAAACTTTTCCAGCTGTTCCGCCATTGCCGTTATAGGTAACGGTGAATATTTGAGGTGCCCACTGCGCATACAGGGTTGCATCAGTTGTTGGCGTGTAAGGGCTTGTTGTCAGAAGCAGAGTTCCACCAGTTGGCGCAATAGACCAACCTTGCAATGTGTAATTAGCTCGCGTGGCACTTGGCAAAGTCATTGATTGACCAATTGTCACAGTTGCCGTTGCAGTATCGCTGAGACCGCTACCTGCATTAAAGGTTAAGCGATATACCGAAGTGACCCACACTGCGTGCAACAAAATGTTTCCACTTGGTTCGTAGGTAAATACACCCGTAGTTGCAGTTGCGCTGTTTGCCCAGCCTCTGAAAGCAAAGTCTTGACGAGATGGACCAGATGCTGGCAAGGTCGCGGGGCCGCTGCCAAATGTGTAGTTTTGTGCCGCGATTGGTGTTCCAGTACCACCATTGAAGCTATAGGAAATTTGATAGACCTGCGGAGTCCAAATCGCTTGCAGCGTTACGTTGTTTGTTCCAACTTCGTAATCAGCACCTGCGTTGTAATTCTTTGTGCCATCGCTCCAGTACACAAAATTATGGCCATTCTTTGATGGGGCAGCCGCAACTGTAAAGATTTGACCAATTGTTCGATTTGCCTGCGTTGGAGCAACAGAATTGCCACCATTTACATCGTAAGTAACTGTGTAAGGCTTTGCTGTCCATTGTGCATAGAGCAAGTAATGGTTATCGCGCACGACATAGTTGGCTCCTGCTGTTGCATCTTCCCCACTTTGATCTTTCCACGATGAAAATTCATATCCATCGCGAGTAGGTACAACAGCAGTAATTACGATCGTATCCCCCGAAATCTTTTGCTGATCTGCGATAGGAGTTGAAACGCTTCCTCCATTAAAGGAGTATTTAACGTTGTAGACGCGGGTCCACTGCGCAGTTAAAGTGACAGCGCCTGCCCCCATAAGAATGCTCTGGCCTGGGGCATACGTGCGTGTTCCATCACTCCATGAAACGAATGCATAGGTATCCCCTCCATTGCTTCCGGTCAATCCAGTTGATGCTGCAACGGTAAAACTGGTTCCGTAATTGACGTTGGCCTGTGTAGGTACTGTTCCGCTTCCGTATGTACCTGCTGCATATGTGACTGCGAAACTTGCAACTGTCCACTGTGCATACAGTTCAATATTGGCTGTCGTTGTAAAAGGATCTGCGACCGGAGTTGATACTGCAGTTAGTCCCCAGCCGACAAAGTTATATCCCGACTTTTCCAGGGTTCCTCTAGTTGCCAAAGCTATTGCTGTGCCAGTAGTTGTGTAATCGTCATATGCCTTACCTGGAGCACCTGAACCACCATTTGCATTGAAGCTAACTCTGTAGGTATTTGGTGACCAACGAGCCCAGAATGCGATGTTGTTTGTTCCAACAGTAAATGTGTTTCCAGATACATACTGATTGACAGTGTCCGTTGAACTTATTCCCCAGCCAATAAAGCTATATCCGGTTCGGACTAACATTCCGGTGTTTCCCAAAATAGGTACAGATCCACCCATTGTGTATGTGTTTGCATCTACGGGCACCGAACCACCTGTTGCCCCATTTGCATTGTAAGTAACTGAGTACGGCGTCAAACTCCACTTCGCATACAAAGTCACATTGACTAAACCAAGTGCAAGAGTTGATCCTGATTGATAAACCGTCCCAGATTCATCGGAATTTAGACTCCAACCCGCAAAATTGTAACCATTCAGGGTTAAGCCACCTGATGCAGGGTTAGCTAAAACGGTAGCTGAAGAGTTTGAAGCATAAGAGTTCGCATCAGTTGGTACCGAACCACCAGTTGAACGAGTTCCATTATAAAAAACCTTCAATAGCGCAAGAGTTGTAACAGTCGGCGTGGTCGAACCTGGGGCATAAGTGCTCCGGGTAGCGTTAACGGTAAGGTCAACAGAAGTAGATGGAGAAACTCCTGAAACTGTAATCGCACCTTGGGTATTTATAACCGCTGTACCAACGGATGAAGATACAGTCCATGTGTATGCCGAATCATAATTTGTTACGGCTGCAGTGAAGCCACCAGTTAACCTGACAATATTGCCGATAACTGGAACTTTTGCAGCATTCAGAGCGCTTCCAGATACAAGGCCTGTTCCACTTGTGAAACCGGGCTTTTGATTATCTATAGAAATTGTTGCTACCGAACCAGGTGTCATTCCAGTAACTGTTATCGGCAAATTACTTCCAGTCGCAGTGCCGACCGTAATAGTTCCGGATCCAGCTGTAAATTGAGGCACGCTGTACGTGTACGTAGCATCGTAATTTAAGATATTAACGGTGAAGCCCGCTGCGGTAGAAGTAGTGGGGCCAAATTGTGGGTTGTTACGATCACCTAGTGGTGTTGCTGTTGCATTAGCTGAGTAAGTACTTCCGCCAAAAAGATTCTTTGCTCTAATCTGGAATATGTAACTTGTTCCATTAACAAGATTTTGCAAGGTATATGAGGTTGCAGATCCGCTTGCTTGAACTAATGCTGACCAGGTTGATCCACCATCAGTTGAATACCTAATCTCAAAACCATCAGTCGGCGCCTCATTACGGCCTGCACCCTTGCCCCAAGTTAATAGAACCTGACCAGATGAGCCAGCTGCGGCGGTTAAATTGATAGGAGCATTCGGCACAACTTCGGCGCACCAGATTGTTTTACTGGTAAAGCGGGAATTAATGTAATTGGAAATTAAGGTACCGGTCGTACCGCAATATTGGACGCTCGTTATCGAAGTATCAAATGCACTTTGAGCAATAGATGTGACCGAGTGTGAAGTTGCAGTGCCAAATCTGATTGTTTTAATTCCAGTTCCAAAGAAAGCGTTATTTCCGAAAGTAGTAATTGTTGCTGGGAAAAGTGGCGCCCAACTGCTGGCAGATACATTGTAAAACGCCCTGTCACCAATACTTTTTAATCCAGTTCCCCAATCAACACTTGCAAAACTTGTAGCAGTGCCAAAAGTTTCACCGATTTCTATCTTGCCGCTACCTAAGGTTAATGTGAAACTTGGATTGCCTCTAAATGCGGAATCAAGGAGAGCCGTTGCGTGATTAGCGGGGCCTGTTCCTGTAACAAAAACACTTGTTATGTAGTTATTCATAAAGGAATAAATGCCAACAGTTTCAACTGTTCCTGGAATAGAAACCGATGTAAGGCCAAGATTCTTAAATGAACCTTGGTCAATTGTTCGAAGTCCAGTTGCAGGGAAATTGACCTTTGTTACATTTCTATTTACTGCATCAGGATTTGCCGTAAATGCATTAATGTTGATCTGTACGATACCTTGCGGAATCGTTACCTCACCCTTGCAATTCACACCCGCTGCAGAAGGAATTTGTGGGACAGTATTTGCAGAACTTACGTAAAAACTGCCCTCAATTGAACAGGTTACATAGTAGAAGGATGTAACTGAATCACTTGTTGCCCAGTTATAGTTCAAATCACCAGAACTATTTGAAGCTCTGACTCGATACACGTATGCAGTTCCGTTAGATAGATTTGAGACCGATAATTGTGTCGTACTTTGGTTTGTAGTACCCACGCTATTCCACGTTGTGGAATCTGTAGATGCTTCAACTACATAACCCGTAAGAGTAGAACCACCGTCAGATGTTGGGGCGCTCCACGATAGGTTCGCTCCCCCAGCCTGGGCATTTGCACTTAAATTCAATGGCACAGTTGGATTCGTGGCAAATACTAAATTGATACGTGAATAGTTCACTGTTCCATCAGCTGCAGTTACCTGAATGATGAAGTAATCACCGTTAGAAACTGTGGCAGATGAGCCATTGGTGAAAGCCGCAGCTGCATTAAAGTTTGCTTGGGTCTCAGTTGTAGCTGAAGCGAGCTTTGCAATCTTCGTAATTGTTGCGCCAGCATCTGTCTTGGTAAAGGTTGTTGCTGCTGTGCCTGTTGCTTGAGACACCGACAAGGTGACTGAGCCCGCTGCAAGAGATCCGATAGCCGTCCCAGCAGTACCTACGGTTCCCGTTAGACCCTTGATACTTGCGGCAGAAAGTGTTGCAACGTTTGAATTAACGGTGATATTTACGCGATAGAACCTAACGTTTGCATCCGCTGATGTAACCTGAATGAGGAAGTAATCACCATTTAAAACTGTTGTGGTTGCGCCGTTGGTAAAGGCTGTCGCCGCGTTAAAGTTTGTTGAGTTCTCAATGGTGCCGGATGCAAGCTTGGCAATTTTGGTAATTGTTGCGCCAGCATCTGTCTTGGTAAAGGTCGTTGTATCAACACCTGTTGCTTGCGCAGTTGTTAAGGTGATCGCACCAGGAGTTTCAGATCCCAGGGTGGCATTGGGGCTTCCAAGAGTTGATGCTTGGCCCTTAATAGAGGCACCTGACAAGGTTGCGACATCTGAGTTAACCGTGATATTAAAGCTTGAATAGTTAACTGTTCCATCTTGAGCCGTGACCTTAACGATAAAGAAATCACCGTTTGCCACTGTGGCGGTTGCACCATTGGTAAAGGCAGTGTCGATTTCAAAGTTTGTTGTGCTAGAACCAGTGGCGTATTTGACGATTCTAGAAATTGTTGCGCCAGTATCAGTCTTAGTAAAGGTTGTTGATGCTGTGCCTGTTGCTTGCGCAGTAGTCAAGGTGATAGTTCCAGGTAAAACAGAGGCTAGTACTGAGTTTGGAGTTCCTAGGGTTGAAGTTTGGAGCTTGATCGATGCTGCAGAAAGTGTTGCAATATTGGAATTAACCGTGACATTTACGCGATAGAACCTAACGTTTGCATCCGCTGATGTAACCTGAATAAGGAAGTAATCACCATTGATGACAATGTCAGTGGCACCATTTGTAAAGGCTGTCGCCGCGTTGAAGTTTGTTGAGTTCTCAATGGTGCCGGATGCAAGCTTGGCAATTTTGGTAATTGTTGCGCCAGCATCTGTCTTAGTAAATGTAGTTGCTGCGTTGCCAGTTGCTTGAGCGGTAGTCAGGGTGATTGTTCCTGCTGTTAAAGAACCTAGAGAAGTTCCGACGATTCCCACGGTTGCACTTTGACCCTTGATAGAAGCGGCAGAAAGTGTTGCGACATCTGAGTTAACCGTGATATTAAAGCGTGAATAGTTAACTGTTCCATCTTGAGCCGTGACCTTAACGATAAAGAAATCACCGTTTGCCACTGTGGCGGTTGCACCATTGGTAAAGGCAGTGTCGATTTCAAAGTTTGTTGTGCTAGAACCAGTGGCGTATTTGACGATTCTAGAAATTGTTGCGCCAGTATCAGTCTTAGTAAAGGTTGTTGATGCTGTGCCTGTTGCTTGCGCAGTAGTCAAGGTGATAGTTCCAGGTAAAACAGAGGCTAGTACTGAGTTTGGAGTTCCTAGGGTTGAAGTTTGGAGCTTGATCGATGCTGCAGAAAGTGTTGCAATATTGGAATTAACAGTAACGTTGAAGCGGTAGTAGTTCACTGTTGCATCTGCCGCAGTTACCTTAACAATGAAGAAATCACTATTGGAAACTGTGGTGGTTGCGCCATTAGAAAAGGCAGCATCTGTCTCAAAGCCTGTTGTGGCTGCACCAGTTGCGTACTTGACGATTCTAGAAACTACCGCATTGCTGTCTGTCCTTGTAAAGGTCGTTGTATCAACGCCTGTTGCTTGCGCTGTTGTCAGGGTGATTGTTCCTGCTGTTAAAGAACCTAGAGAAGTTCCGACGGTTCCCACGGTTGCACTTTGACCCTTGATAGAAGCGGCAGAAAGTGTTGCAACATCAGAGTTTACGGTTACGTTAAAACGTGAATAGTTAACTGTTGCATCAGCCGCAGTTACCTTAACAATGAAGAAATCACCATTTGCAACTGCGGTTGTTGCATTGTTAGCAAAGGCTGCGTCAGTTTCAAAGCCTGCAGTAGATGCACCCGTTGTGTACTTAACGATTTTGGTAATTGTTGCGCCAGCATCAGTCTTAGTAAAGAGAGTGGCTAGGCCACCTGTTGCTTGGGCTGTCGTCAGCGTAATCGTACCCGCGATAACAGATCCCAAGACCGCATTCGGAGTTCCAAGAGTTGCAGTTTGCGCCTTGATCGATGCAGCAGAGAGCGTCGCGATATTAGAAAGTCGAGTCAGCGTAATCGTGTAAGTATTGACAGTGGTTTCATCATGAGCTGTGACTTTAACCAAAATCGTATTAGCGCCAACAACTAACGGTAGATCTAACGATGCCGAGCCTGAAACAACCGTTTCAAAAGCCGCGGAACCAACTTTGACCTGCACGGTGGCGTTAACTTGATTGACCGTTGGAGTCAGGTTTACTTTGTCTACGGAGTTGATAACTGATGCGGTGTAGCTATTAGTCGTAGGTGAGAATGAACTAACTAGAGTGCCTTGCGAAAGTGTTAGTGCGGAAAGTTTTGCATCATTTGACTTTGTATATGTGAACTTGCTGGCTGAACTTGCAACTGAAGATCCAGATGAGTTAACCAAGAAAATATCCAGCACGCCCAAAACTGTCGTGGCTGGAGTGACTACTCTGATCTGAGTCGAATCAATTACCGTGACACTTTGAGCCGCAATTGTTCCGAACAAAACACCGCCCGTTGCTAACAAATTGTTTAATCCAGTTCCTGTGATGATCACATCTTGCCCACCTGTAAGCATTCCTGATGATGGTGAGATCGAGGAAATAGTGGGTACGGAAACATATGTGAACTTGCCGTAAAGCGCGACCGTAGACGTTCCGCCTGGATTAATTACAGTGACATTTACTTCACCTGTTCCAGCAGGGGCGACCACAGTGATCTGAGTTGTGCTGACTACGGTTACTGATGTTCCATCCGCTGTTCCAAATTTTACACCAGTTGCGTTAGTGAAATTCTCACCGGTAATTGTGACCGAAGTTCCACCTGCCGTTGTGCCGGTAGCAGGAGAAATACTTGTTACCACTGGAACTGGGAAATAAGTGAAGTCATCAGCGACAACATTTTGAGATGTTCCGCCTTGGTTTGAAACGCGCACATCAACTGCGCCAGTTCCAGCTGGAGATGTTGCAGTAATTTGAGTCGTGCTATTTATTGTAAAAGAACTCACATTATTAGAACCAAAGGCGACAGTAGATGCTGAAGTGAAATTAGTACCGGTAATAATTACTGAAGATCCACCACCATTTGGTCCGGCAGTTCTTGACAGACCTGTAACAGTTGGCGGTGCGTAGTAAGTAAATTGACTAGAAATTGCAGATGTGTTGGATCCTGTGGTGACTAATACGTTTACGGCACCAGTTCCGGCTGGAGATGTTGCCGTCAACTTGCCCGTCGTACTGTTATATGAAACGCCGGTGGCATTATTTGTACCAAATTTTACAGTGGAAGCTGATGTGAAGTTAGTACCGGATATTTCAACCACAGTACCGCCTGTTGTTGGGCCAAAGCCAGGAGAAATTCCTGTTACTGCCACAGTTGCGGTATATACGAAGTCATCAGCTGAAACATTTGTCGATGTTGAACCACCAGTCGTGACAATTATATTTACTGTTCCAGCGACTCCGGCCGGTGATGTCGCAGTCAGCTTTCCGGTCGTGCTGTTATACGAAACGTTGGTCGCTGCATTTGCTCCAAATGCGACGGTGGAAGCTGATGAGAAATTTGTTCCGGTGATTTCAACCACGGTACCGCCGCCGGTCGAACCAGTATTAGGACTTATTGCAGTAACTGATGTAGCTGATGTGTAGGTGAAGTTAGAAGTAGTATCAGATGAGGTACCACCCGGTGTAGTTACCTTGACATTCACAGTCCCAGTTCCAGCTGGGGCAATTGCAGTGATTTGAGTAGAACTATTTACAGTAAATGATGTGGCGTTAATTGAACCAAAAGTAACTGAGGAAGCATTTGTAAAACCTGTTCCAGTAATAACTACGCTGCTACCGCCGGCCGGTGCACCAGCTGACGGGCTTACGCCAGAAATAGTCGGTATCGCCACATAGGTGTAGCTCGAGCCCGCTGTTATTGGCGAGGTTCCGGCGGCAGTTATAACAGTGACATCCACAGCGCTAGTACCGGCTGGCACATTCGTGACATTGATTTGTGTTCCAAAAGTGTTAACTGTGTAGTTGGTACTAGCAACTGTTGTACTACCAAACTTAACGGCAGTAACACTGACGAAATTGTTACCCGAAATCGTTACAGCATTTCCGCCATTTAGTGGGCCGCTATTTGCAACAACTGACTCAACTCTAGGAAGCGCCACTGGGTATTGACTCGAACACGCAAATGTTGAAGCAATACCTGCAGTCACGGTCGATGGTGATATTGCGGCAGAGCCACATGTCGTTGGACTTGGTTGGAACAAGGCCAAAGTGTTTGCGCCATATGAATAGGTGGTCGATGGCGAGAAACCTGTCAGCGGATACGCCGCAACACCTGACAAAACTTGAGTAGGCCCGATTTGGGCAACACCATTGAATGGTCCGATTCGAACGCCAGTACTTTTATCGGTAGAAGTTGGACTGAAATTCTGCATCAAGCCACCATTTGGAATTTGGTTTATGAGAACTCCATTTAGAAATACCGCGTCGAAAGATTGAGCGGCATTACCTTGCACATACGTTCTCTGAAATACCAAGTTTTGCCAGGCGTTCTGTGTCAACGCAGGTGAAAACGAATAATTGCCACCATAAGATGCGGAGAGATAACTTGCGGTACTTGTACCAGTAATCGAGATTCCTTGGCCGCGATCGCCATAGAAGCTATAACCATAAATCGCATTTATATCTACATTCGGAGATGCGTTATCAACCTTGATCCAAGTTTCAATCGTGAAAGATTGCGCCGTAATTAATCCAGTGCCTTCGGGGAAATTCAATCTAAGTGTGTTGTTAGTGCCCAGACCTTGCTGTTCGCCTGGGTACCTGGTGGCTCCTGTTGACGTTAGCGTTAGGCTGCCTCGAAGATTGGTAAGCGAAGGTGAGGATGTAGATAGTGCATACTCATTCGAAGTCGGCGTCAATGTCGCATTCAGTGTGTAATAAATTGAAACCGGATTCCAAGGACAAGTAGCGGTAAAGGGACTAACTGTCGTCGTAGCAACAGCTGAACATCCTGGAATGACACCTAAGTCTGTTTGAAATGAGACCTTTCCTGGCACTGATGCGGTGGCTGTAATTGTGTCAACTACACCAACTTGCGCCACGCTGTTAGCCAGAGCAGTTGATACAGAACTACTAAGTTTGTTCACGGTAATGGAAACGTTTGCAGATGCTGTCAGCCCAGAACTATTTTGCGTTCCAGTTACAACATATGAAGTAACGGAAGAATAAATGGGGGTTCCTGAAATAACGCCCGTCATGGTGTTAAGCGTTAAACCATTAGAAAGCGCAGGACTGATCGAGTAGCTATCAATCTGACTGCCCGATTGTGTCGGGGTCATTGCGGTGAATGCTGCGCCAGATGAGACTGTAACCGGACTAGTTGTATACGAAAAAGCTGGCGGCAGTGGTGGTGGCGCATCATTTGTGCAAGTCGCTGTGGTTATCACAACATTGGAAGCGTTTAATGTTGAGTATGTAGCTCCATTGTTCCATGGATTGAGATTTACGAAACAACTACTTGAATCTTGATCGTCATACTTCGTATTGAGCACAAAGGTGCCGCCGTCAGAAGCCAGGAAAGTTCTTGCAGGGGTAAAATTGGACGTATATTGCTGCCCACCGCGTTGGCGGGCTGGCCCAAGGTTTATTTGTAAGTTGGTACTGCCACCAATCCAAATGCCCTCGTAATGTCCGTTAGGTGATTGCGTAACCGTGCAAGATGCAGCTAGTTGGCCGTTGATGTAGAAACGATTTTGTGAAGCCGCACCTCCGTTCCAGGCCCCAATTACAGAAGCAATGTGATACCACTGTCCTGTCTGTGGAATTATGTTGGTAGCTTGGGTCGGGCAGTAAGCAAAATTTACTTTTCCATCGGTCCCGTTCCACTCTACAAGTCCGCCACCTATCGTGTTGCAGAAATTTCCATTGGCACAGAGGTTAAAAATCCTGTTGTAACCTGTATTCAGAGATGAGAATTTAATCCACGCTTCCGTAGTTGACCCACCACTGAAATCCATCCTGGGTGTAAATCTTCCTATTTGCGCTTTGGCTCCGCTCGGAAGGCTAATACTTCCCTCGGTAACCGCAGCATTCGCTGTTGGCAAAATTTGAGGCGCAGTTATTCCAACAACCGGCACAAGAAGTGATCCCAATAGTCCTGAAACCACGACTCTGATCAATTGTGAGCGTAATTCAAGCCGAATCTTCTTTGTTTTCAGCGAAAACATGTTGAACACGCGTGACCCCTTATGCCATGTATGGAAACAACTTCCAATCTTGAGAAAGTATGCCATAAATGAGAGGTAGCACCACTCTTAAACTGTTATTTCAAGTGTCGGGCTCTATCCCAATGATGGGGGCCGGTTCTACACTTAGCCCATGGCAACCAAAAAGCAGGCGGCATCAGTTGCTGGCAATCGCCAGGCTGCCTATAGCGCCAGAAATCGGGCGGCGTTAATCAAGCATGCCCAAGAGGTTTTAGCTGAAGTAGGACCGAGTGCGACTATCGAGCAGCTATCAGCACACGCCCAGGTATCTCCCACCACGATCTATAAATACTTCACAAATAAAGAGGTGCTTTTTTCCGAGGCATTGAATGAGTTGTGGGAGGAATGGCTCAATTGGTCCGGCCAAACAAAAACTCCAGGCGAGCCGCTTGAGAATGTCATAGATGCTGGGCGCAAACTCTTTCGGATCAAGCAGCATGATCCAATCCTTGCCCAGGTTCTGCACAATGCTGTCAAGGACCCACAATTTGCAATGAAGGCTTTGCAAGGCGAAGGTGGCAAAGTCTTCATTTCCTTGGCAAAAATGGGTGCGATAAAGAGTGAAGACTTGGAAGAAAGATTAATTCTTTGGAAGAACATATATACAGGGATCTGTGTTTCACTCTATGGCAACGAGGAGATCTCTCCTGAAGAGGCTGATATAGCACTTGGCATTGGACTATCTGTTTGGGGTATCAGTGAGGCAAAGGCGAAGAAGATTATTTCGCGGCCACTTGTGTTTCCACTTCACGCTATTCAATAAATAGCGAGTTACTAACTTTCTCTACTCCTCGTTACTGCTCGTCCTGATTTCTGCTGTCCCAGCGCTGTTCCATGCGAGCGCTCAAATTTGTGCGTGTGCGGGGCTTCTTTGGGCCACGGATCTGTGGGGTCAAGCTTGAGATCGCTGTGATTACTCCGCTCAAAGCGATGATGAAGCCAAGGACTCCGATCGGCGTGATCTGTGAGATCAGGCCGCCAAACAAGGTAGCCAAACCAAGAAGCAAAACCCCTGCGCCAGCCATTACGCGATTTCGTGATGGTGAAACCGGTGTAGCTGAAAGTGCTGAAACTAGGCGTGGATCCTCGGTTAAAAGGGCAGCCTCCATCTCATCAAGTAGGCGCTTTTCGCGATCTGATAGTGGCACAGGCTCACAATAGAACAGTTTGTGTGTGCCCGCTACTTCTTTTCCTACTCCTCAGCATCTTCTGCAGAAGGCTTAATCAAACGTGCAGGACGCACAGATCCGTGGCCAAAACGCTCGCGGGCTTTATCCATGGCCCCTTCTGCCTCGCGCCAACCCTTCTCGCGCTCCCCCAAGATCATCTGAACTGGTGCGCCTTCGCTGAGGTTTTCAAGGGATACGCCTACTAATCGCAAACGAGCACGATCAATGCGCAGCGCTTCATATAAACCCTTTACGACCTCATAGACATCGTGGGTGCTATCGATAGGCAGGGGCAAAGTCTTTGAACGATTAATCGTTGTGAAATCTCCAAAGCGAACCTTGATTGAAATGGTCTTGGCAAACAATCCTTTATCGCGCAGCCTTGAAGTTGCGCGCTCGCACAGACGCAAGTATTCGCGCAGGATCTCTTCGGGGTTATCTAAATCAGTTGGAAATGTTTCTGCAGCACTAATACTTTTTTCGGCATCTTGTGGTGCAACATCTCGGTAATCACGGCCCCAGGCAAGTTCATGCAAGGTTGCCCCTGCTGCTTCACCCACTGCACGGATTAAAGTTGTGCGAGGCAGCTTTGCAATATCTTCAATAGTGCGAAGTCCTAACCGTTCTAGAACTTCAGCTGTCTTTGGACCTACTCCCCACATTGCAGATATTGGCAATGGATGTAGAAACTCAAGAATGCGATCGCTAGTAATTTCAAGCATTCCATTGGGTTTGCAATGAGTAGATGCCAGCTTTGCAATGAACTTGGATGGAGCGATTCCAACTGAACAGGTAATTCCCTCTTGTGCCTCTACCTTGGCACGGATTGCAGCTGCAATTTCGGGACCTGTGCCCAATAACTTCTTTGCACCTGTTACATCTAAAAAGGCTTCATCAACTGAAATTGGTTCAACGTTAGGAGTAAAGCTTTCAAAGATTTCCATGATGTGGCCCGATACCTCTTGGTAGCGCGCCATATCGACAGGTAAAAAGATTGCATGTGGTGCTAACCGTCTGGCTTGTCCGACTGGCATCGCTGAATGGATTCCAAATTTACGAGCCTCATAGTTGGCCGCAGAGACAACTCCGCGGGTTCCCATTCCGATAACTACCGCCTTGCCCTTTAATTCGGGGTTATCTTTTTCTGCAACTGATGCAAAGAAGGCATCCATATCGACATGCAGAATCGTTGCCTGGGTTGCCGCACCTTCTGTCGTCATATTGCGAGCGTACTTTGTTTAGCGCTCCAACTTTCGTAAGCGGCACGTAAATCCCACGCCCCGGTGGCTCTTATCGATATGCCCCTGGCCCCTGTTCTGCGGGTTACGCCTCGTACAAGTAGCAGCGATGTTGAATATAAAACATTGGCGTATTCGCTTTGCACATCGGTAAAGAAGGTGGAGTCACTGCAACCGTATCCATCATCTAGGGTTAAAAAGATAACTCGTTTGCCTGAACGTACCGGTGGTGTCTGCATCGCAACCTTAATGCCAGCAACTAATACCGAGGATTGCGATCGTTGCTTCAGCAAATCGCTAGAGCGCACAGCACCAATTGCATTCAAGAAATCTCCATAGAACTCGATCATGTGGCGAGACATATCAATGCCTAAGCGATCAACCTCGTACTTCACACTTTCTGCAGCTGTCATTGCAGGTAGGCCGCTGCTGATTAGCGCAGGTGGTTCAAACCCTAAGTTCATCTGTGCTCCAGATACGGCGGTACTGGGTGATTTTTGTAGATCAGAAAGGTGCAGCAGTAGGTCTCGACGATTGACATTGTCATGCAACGCATCAAATGCACCGGTCAGAATCATGCTTTCGGTAACTGGAGTACTGGCTCCTGATCGTCGAACAAAATCATTGAAATCGATGTATGGACGGCCAGCGATAATTGATTGCACTTCTGCGTCACTGATTCCGCTAACAGTAGATAACGCAATACGAATTGCATTGCCGTGATCCTCTACGCGATACACCGAATCAGATGCGTTGACATCAAGGGGTGCGATAGTGATTCCCATTTGTCGTGCCTCATCAACAATTAACCGTTTGGGGTACATGCCAGGATCATGGGTAAGTACCCCTGCAAGAAATGCTGCTGGGTAATGGGTCTTCAGCCAGGCTGATTGATATGTAGGCAAGGCAAAAGCTGCAGCATGTGCTTTGCAAAAACCAAAGGAGGCAAAGGCGCGCAGTACATCCCAGATCTCATTGATGATCGGTAGTTCATATCCCTTGGCGGTTGCTGCAGGAAAGAACCAATCGCACACCTCTTGCTGACCAACCTTGTATCCAAGAGCTCGCCGTTTTTCATCAGCGGTTGCCAGTGAAACCCCGGTCATCGTTGCGATGATCTGAATAACCTGTTCGTGGAAGACAACAACACCTTCGGTATGGGCCAAAATCTCATATAAATCAGGGTGAATTATCTGTGCAGGACTCCACCCATGACGCGCTTTAAGAAATGGCGTGATCATGTCGCTTTTAACTGGACCTGGTCTAAACAATGAAATATCAATAATCAAATCTGTGAAGTTTTTTGGTGCAAGCTTTCCAACTAGTTCGCGCTGTCCTGGGCTTTCCACCTGAAAGATTCCTAATGTTCTGGTGGATTGAATGAGCTCGTAGGTTGCTGTGTCATCTAGTGGAACAGAGTCAATATCAATCTTTTCTTGATGAACTCGTTCGATCTCTTTCATGGAGTAAGCAATGGTTGATTGCATACGAACACCCAGGACATCTAGCTTTAACAACCCAACAGCTTCAACATCATCCTTATCAAAGGCGACCATGGGATATCCCCCAGCACTTGCCATTAATGGTGCGCGATCTAGAAAGCCACCATCGGATAAAACAATTGCGCAAGGGTGCATTGCAAGATGTCGTGGCAAACCATCTAGGCGTTGTGCCATATCGATCGTTGCCGCCATTAATGGTGCAGAGGTATTCATCCGTCGAAGCTCTGGCAAGGATTCAAGGGTCGCTGCAATATTGCGAGCACGCACATGTGGCATTGATTTAGCCAACATATCGATCTCCATACCGGGCAAACCAAGTGCGGCCCCGGCATCACGGATCGCATGGCGCGCACGATAGGTATCAACCATGGCAACAACTGCGCATCGTGATTGATTGTTGGGCGCAGACCAATCGCTATCGCCATATCGCTTAAAGACCATGTCGTAGATTTCGAGGCGACGAGCAGACTCAACATCGATATCAATATCAGGTAGCGCCCGGCGCAATGGAGAACAGAAGCGCTCCATTAATAAACCATGTTGCATCGGGTCCACACCTGAAATTCCAAGTAGGTGGCAGATAAGCGAACCTGCACCGCTGCCACGAGCTGCAACGCGGATTCCTGCATCACGTGCCATATCTGAAATATCTGCAACAGTTAAAAAGTACGACTCGTATCCCAAGGTTGCAACGGTTGCGAGCTCATCATCTAAACGGGCACGTGCTTTGCTGATTTGATCGCTGCTGCTGTATCGCCAGTTGATTCCAGCTTCGCTGCGGCTACGCAGCAAGGTACGCATCTCTTGGGCTGTATTGACGCCTACTACATGGGGTTCAGGCAGGTGCGCAGCTCCTAATCCAATATCGCGCTGCGGTGATAACAAGGAACGCTCTGCCCATTCGCGGGTTGTCTTTAATAATGCACGCGGTGTTCGTTCTCCTGCAGCTCGTGCAATCTCTGCGGCAAGTGAAATCATTTCATCGCTAGATTTTAAAAAGCCTTCAGCGTTACGGCGTTCGATATGGCGATCATGCAGCGGAACTAATTGACGCACACAATCTAGAACATCTGCCACTGGGCCATCGGTGCGATCCTTCATGCGAACAGCGTTGGTAATAACCGCATCTAAATCATTATCGCGGGCAAAGATTAAAGATCTAGCTGCATGTTCGGTGGATCGTGGGCCACGGCCTGCAACTAGATGTGAAACACATTCAATAGCGTTACTGGCAAATAGATCACGGGTTTGGTTAAAGATAGATAAGGCTTGATCAAAGCGATGGTTTTGAATTGCGCTGCTAATTGGTGATTCAGGGCCATGCATTGCATAAACATTGGTGCTGTACTGACTAAACTGTTGTAGAAAATCTAAGGTGAGAACTGGGATACGAGTTTCGCTTGTCATCGTTAGCGATGTCATCAATCTACAGAGCGAGCGCCATCCCCCATCGCTATGTGCCAGCAATGTGATACGACCTTTTGCGTTACCTAGGTCGATTGCGCAATTAACTCCGATAATCGGTGCGATTCCGTAATCAACACAGCTTTGAGTAAAACGGATAGCACCAGCTAACCCATCGCGATCTGTTAGCGCTAGCGCCGGCATCTCAAACTCTGCCGCGCGCTGTACTAAATCGCCAGGTTGCGTTGTTCCGTATTTCAATGAGTAGCCGCTGGCAACATTGAGGTGAATAAAACTCATACGTTACGAATA
>Ga0214919_10005390_pt1 | contig 18204 bp, 22 predicted proteins | sample LL1503_MetaG_FD_177994 | JGI IMG/M metagenome (GOLD analysis project Ga0214919, IMG submission 177994) | Freshwater microbial communities from Lake Lanier, Atlanta, Georgia, United States - LL-1503 | ecosystem: Environmental > Aquatic > Freshwater > Lake | place: USA: Georgia | collected...
TAGAGGGGAATCATTTTTTCTTACACACCGTTGCGCCTATTTTCATTTCAATTTTAAGAAACCTATCTTTCAGAGATGGACCTGCTCGCAAAGGCCGAGCAGATAGACAAATACCGCACGGCCTGTTCGCGTTCCGAACTCAACCGCCTCGCGCGTAGCCAGCATATCTATTCTGTCTTTTCTAACGAGAACCCTGCAGCCCTCCAACAGGTGGCGGACACGATGGATCTCACTCACGGCAGCAAAATCGTCATTCTCCACCCCTCTGCGGATAATGGCTACCCCCACACTCGCCCTGGCAATCTAATCTGCATGCCTGCCGGCTTCTCCCTCTACAACGCACCCAAAACACTGCTCCACGAAGCATGCCACCTCCACCAGCGAAGTCACGAGGCCTACTGGTCCAGCTACTCTATTCGCCAAGGCTGGTGGCCAGTCGCCGCTGACCAGGTGCCAGAACGTTGGAGGGCGCGCTGCCGCATCAATCCCGACACAATGGCCACACCCTTCTGGAGCTGGCAGGAACATTATGTCCCTCTCCCTCTCTTCAGAAACGAACAAAGCCCATCCATGGGCGACTGCGATGTGCGCTGGTATGATATGCGCAACGGCGTCCTGTATAAAGTTCCTCCCCCCTCCTTTACTGCGCGTTACGGAGATACAGGTCAGCCTGAACATCCATTTGAAGTGTCGGCGATTGAATTCTCTGAACGCCCTATACAAACAAAAGAAGAGCTTATAAATGTTCTATTAACTGAATAGGCCCATCTAGAAAAATAGAATGTTTTCGCTGAGTAATCTTCATATTTATGAAACTATCTCTGTTCGTAAAAATCTTGACATTACACCCGATGCGTTTCCTAAGGAAACCATACACGGCTGGCTACACGACTCCCGCTCCATTCCCTATGCCAAGTTATCCTATAATACTGTAATGTTCGAAGGCGGTCACGGTATATTACAACTGTGCTCTCGCACGGATATATCAGGTATACAAACAGAAATAATTGTAAAAAGACCGAAAACATCTACATATCTAGGTTCAGAGGCGATTCTGCAATGGATTGCGAGACACATCCTGAAACCTTATAAACTCCAGGGATCAATTCCTAAAATCTATGATATTTTTACAAAGGGCGGTGAAACACGGTTCTCTATGGAGTTTATAAAGGGGGATTTCCCACACGTATATTTAGCAACTAGCCCAAACCCAGACCAGTTTTTTTACCGGATTCTCGCACAAGCATCCGTCGTTCTTTTCTTTCTTGAACGTGATTTATTCTTGGATCATCGCGATCTCAAAGCGAACAATCTCTATATCCGCGAAACCCCCATTGACTATACTGTGGATTTATCGGGCGTCTCCTATCATTTGAAGGCGCCCTTCCAGGTTGTTCTTCTGGATTTCGGATTTGCATGTATAGGCGACGAAAGCGGTATGACACGTATAAATATTGGGTCCGACGTCTATCCGATGATGGACCCGTGCCCAAAGGAGGGGCGCGACCTCTTCCACCTCGTCACGAGTTTCTGGTCAATTCCATCTGTGCGCGAACGAATGTCGGCAGATACATGTGCACAGGTGAGGGACTGGTTAACTATGGAGAAACGCGACTATACGCGACTGGCGCAGAAATTCAAGACGCCAGAATGGGTCTATGTTGTCACGGCACAGCCAGAATTTATATATCCCAAGCTGAGTCCACTCGCCATTCTGCAACGATTTAAGACGCTGGGGCTTATCTAAAGTATGACGCCAAATCCTACACTCATCACATATTGTAACAGCGGATATGCGCCTTTTGCCATAAATCTCCTGTTTAAATCTCATCAAAAATGTGAAGAATCATCGTCTTCACTTCTACTGTCTGGACCAGGAGCTCTATGACATGCTTACCCGCAACTTCGGCCACAACCCCCTCTTCACATTCCAGAGAGTGGAGGCCGGTGTCTCTAAGAATTTTGAGAATTATGGCAGCCCCCTATATAACCAGATTACACACACGAAGATGAGCGTTCTGCGGGATGCCCTACCATATGAACTGAAAATTAAGGAAGCTCCTTGAGCTTCCTTAATTTTAAGATTCATCGGTTAATCTGTCGTAGGACATTAATTTTAAGGAAGCTATAGCTTTCTTAAAATTAAGTCACGACGGTAGACAAGTATAAGTTTATTCATTTCATTGATTGCGACATTGTGTGTGTGAATGAGCCACCTGCCGACTTCTACGACAGTTTCAAGCAGTATGATATCGTCTTCCAGTATGACAATGGCTGGATGTATAATAACGGCCCGCTCCACCCGATGTTCAACAACTGGGTCTGCACGGGAAATACGACGCTGCGGGATACCGTCGTGACTTAATTTTAAGGAAGCTATAGCTTCCTTAAAATTAATGTCCTACGACAGATTAACCGATGAATCTTAAAATTAAGGAAGCTCCTTGAGCTTCCTTAATTTTCAGTTCATATGGTAGTCCTGGAACTCGGTATATCTTAGATAGGATTGAGGCTTATCAGGCCAGAGGCGCAGGCAATGACCAGGATTGCCTTAAGAAGTATTTTGATGAGGCGGGTGTCAAAGACATACGCAAGGAGCCGAATGCGAAGCTATATGTATATCCCATTGAGTTCTATACAAATGGATTCGTGGTGAATCACGGGCTATTTACGACGAAAGACACGCACTTCTTTCATGCAAATCACGTGGCTGGTTCCGCGCAGAAGCGGGATCTTTTGAAGAAGATTGGGGAATGGTATGTAACGGAGACTTAGTGCTCCCAGACACGCGGCATGTGGCGCCCCCATCCCGTGTGGCGAACGAAGCCGCGCGGGTTATCAAGAATGGCGCCTCTGTATCCAAGATTGTTATAGATACGCGAGATATCCGTCTCATTCGGGTGACCGAATCCTTCCATGTAGGGCTTACAGCTCTCCGTGAAAGGCTTCACCACATTGTAGTCGGCGAGACGTCTCATACCAGGGTTCAGCGTAAAACCGTGCCAGAAGCGGTCAAAGTTGCGCGCAAGATAGTGATAGCCGCCATAGTTCGTCCCTTCCACGGGCTGCCCATTCGTATCATTGTGGGCGCGCAGCGTGATGGTGACAACCTTCGGATCCTTGGCGAGAATCTCCAGCGACTTCTCGACGAAGCCAACATCATAAAACTCCCAGTCATCCTCGGAGTGGAAGATGAACGGCGTCGTCACATGCGAATACGCAATATCAATACTCTCAATCTGGCCGATATTCTTTCCGTTGTAGAGGCATAAGCAAGGGAACGGTAGCAGCTCCTTGGCGAAATCATTGATACCATTCTGGTCACTGTCCTCAATCAGGATGGCCTGCTCAATGGGATATGTGTTATACTTGACAAACGACTCCAGCATTATCTTTAGAAGGTCGGGCCGCTTGCAGCATGTGACTACGAGCGTAATCTTCTCCATTATAAGTTCTTATCAAGCATAAATGTTTAAGCTGGTTCTAGGTGCTGTATTTCGCAATGAGGCCGATAATATGGTTGAATACGTGGAGCATTATTTATTCCACGGCGTTGAACATTTGTATTTAATAAACGATGGATCTACTGATAATTTTCGCGAAGTCCTCGGACCTTACATAGAGAGAGGTCTTGTAACCCTTTTTGAAGGTAATGAAGAAAGAACAGGGGGTCGTCAAGAGAGGGTGTATAACAAAATGTTTCTTCAGCATCTTCATGAAGCCGAGTGGTGGCTGATTGCCGATTTAGATGAATTCGCCTATTCGCCAAAGGAGACGGATCTGCGCCTCGTCTTAGATACATACAGCCAATATTCCTATGTTAGCGCGGAATGGCTCATGTTCGGCTCGGATGGGCAGGAGACGCAACCGGCACTGCTTGTTTCTGGCTTCACGAAACGCTGCGCCGCAGGAATTAGTTACAAGACGTTTGTCCAGAGTAAATATCTTGCGAACTTTGGCATTCATATTCATGGTCTGCGCGAGGGTGCGCCTTCAGGCACTCTTCTCAAAGTAGATTCTGATGGAAATGCCGATATCATTCTAAATCACTATCGCCAGCAAAGCCTGGAGCGATGGATGAAGAGAGTAAAACCTCGCGGAGATGGAAGTCTGTTTAGGACGGAATGCGCCAATGAGTTTTTCCTAGGTGTTTTTTATGAGCACAACTACAACGATATTAATGATTGCCGCCTACTTGAACAGAATGCGCCTGTTCTAGAGAGGACTCTTGGTATAAAGAATACATATGAGTATATGTAATGCTGTATTTAACCTACAATAATACTGCACACATGGACGGCTTTGGCTCCCAGCTACAGCGTATGTTGAGCGTTTATTGTGTGGCAAAAGAGACGGGTGCTGGATATATACATAGCGGGTTTCATGATATACAATATCAGGGACTGAAGTGTCTAGAAGAGAACAAGACAGACGACGAGTTCGTGGCCACCGCCAATCGGCTGTTCAAGATGGAGGGGGTTGACGAGGTGCCGTCATTTGACGAGGTTGTCTTGGTTGACTATCTTACGCGGGACGTGCTCGATGGATGGCTTTCGTCGGCTGCCGACAAGTCAGTCTTACTTCGCATTACCTATGCGCATAGGCTTCTTGATGCGGAACCGGAGATTTTCAGGCACGCGCCTGCGTTTCCTTGGGTTAGCGCGTCTCCTTGGGTTAGTGCGTCTACGCAACCAATCCAAATCGCCGTTCACATTCGCCGCGGCGAGCTCTTCCTCGTTGACTCGGACCGCATGCTCCCCAATGAGTATTATTACGAAGTCATGAAACAACTCCATCAAATGTTTTCTAAGAGTAACCAGTCCTATCAATTTACTATTTACACGGAGCAGCCGACGAAGAGGACAGAGGTCTCACCCCAGCACCCTGGCATCTGGAATCGGTTTGAGGCCAACAAAGTCATTTCACCCGAACAGACTGACTTGAGCATGTTTATGAATATACCGAATACTCGCTTCAAAATCAACACGGATCCTTTTGAAACGTTTATTGAGATGGTAAATTCCGATATTCTTGTCTGCAGTCTTTCATCTTTTAGTTATACCGCTGCTCTTCTAAAAAAGGAGGGACATGTTCTTATCCCGAAGAAGCGCTTCTGGCATGGAAGTATGGCTCACTGGCTTGATACAGTGTAAACAATCTGGTCATGCGTCTTGTGCTTGGATACAAGACGGGTGCCGATGGCGGCCTCTATCTTCTGTAAGGAGAGATGCGTCCAGTCCTCGCCGATAAAGCACCGATTGCGAAGACCGTTGCCTGCCGCGTCGAACTTCTCCGTGTCATCCACATAGAGAATGAACTCGCCGCGCACCGTATTTACAAGAACCATAATCTCCTCTAAGAGGGGATTCTGATTCTTGGGGTCCATCGGATTCGTCCCCCTGTAACCTGTGTTTACAGTATACCCCTTCCACTCGCTCTTTACCCAGTCAACGGACGAATCGCCAGACCAGTGTGCGTCGAGGAAGAAGACGGTGGGTTCGGGGAGGCTGAGCCGCTGAAGCACGTCCACTGAATCTCCTCGGTGACACTGGATGCCTGGATTCCCCTGGAATCTTGCCTTCGCCTTCTCATAGAGCGTGTCCTGGATTTCAATCGTGTGGACCGTCTTGAAATGCTTTGACATCAGCTCCGCTCCGTCTCCAAACAGCGTGCCCGTCTCAACAATCGTGGTATACTTTGCTAGCGTCTCGGCCGGCACAGCCTTCTGTAAAAGTTCATACGAGAAACGACCCATATATAAAGAAGGTATGCTACATTTAAATAGTAAATGTTTGTAACGGAGCGGGCTGGAGTGAGATATGTCTTTGCGGATACAAGCATACCGCGCCAGAGGGAGTGGCTGGAGAAGAATTTTGCCATATGGGAGCCTTTCACATTTGAAGTCTTTGCGAGAGCGGCCGATCCGACTAAGATATGTATTGATATTGGCGCCTGGATTGGTCTAACCGGCATCTGGCTTTCTAAGCATTTTGACCATGTTATCTGTGTGGAGGGCGATAGGAACTCGGTTGAGAGTCTTCACAAGAATCTTGTCGCGAGCTCGTGTTCAAACTGCACAATTGTGGCGCAGCCAGTTTCAAACGAAAAGAAGACGGTTATATTTGGCCCGAACGTCTTTCTACATGACACGACGCTTAACGAGTCTACGTCGCAAATCAAGCAGGGGGCCACGAAGGCGGAGGATTATGAGATTGAGACGGTAACATTTCACGAGATTGTCAGGCCCCTCGATGCTGGTCGTATAGGATTTATTAAGTGCGATATTGAGGGCGGCGAAGAGGATATTCTAGAAGATATGCTGCAGTTCGCGCGGCAACACTCTATAAAGACATATATCTCTTTTCACATTTCCTGGTGGAAGAACAGGGATATTCGCCGATTCAAGGCCCTTTTTGATGGACTTTCTCTATATGATGAACATTTTAACCTGGTGTCTGACCCGGTTAGCTATCTGGAGGGGAATCCGATGGGGAGTTTGTTTTTGAATGGTCTAAATCCGATGTAACGAATCTCTAAAGATGATTACCGTTCTCGTGCCACTCTACAACGGCATTGAGTTCCTAGAGGAGTGCCTCACATCTGTTCGGGCGCAGATATTCCAAGACTGGACGTGTATAATAGGTGTGAATGGTCACGGGCCTGGCGGTGGCCCTGTAATGACGCAGGCTATTTCTATTGTAGAGGAGCTCCAAGACAATCGGTTTAAGGTTGTGAATTTACCCGACGTGAAAGGCGCGCCAGAGGCAATTAATGCGCTCGTTGCGATGGCGACGACGCCTTGGGTCGCGCATCTGGATGCGGACGACAAGTGGCATCCTATGAAGCTTCATTGCCAGATGAAGAGTTTGGAGGAGGCGTCGGCTGATATTGTTGGAACCTTCTGCCGCTATTTTGGAGACTGGGACAGTGGTCCGAACATCCAGTCTGGCTATGTTCTCGAGGACGTTTTTCACCGGATGAATCCGATGATTCACAGCTCCATTCTGATTAGAAAGGAGCTCGCGCACTACACGAACGAGTTTGTAACCTACGATTATGATTGCTGGATACGAAATTTACAAGCCAAAAAGGTCTTTTTTAATGTGCCACTTGAACTCACTTTCCACCGCGTATATAAGTCATCCCATTTCAATGCGTCTGGAACCCAGAGACCCGAGTTGGTGCGTATGAAGTATTTTGGGCATGCCTAAAAGCACATAGACTTACCTAACCAATGGTTGTCTGCGTAGTATCAGCATTTTATAGTATTCCATCCAAATTCTCGGTTCAACGATATTTTGAATGGATGACACCCTTCTTCCAGCAAACACCCTTCCACCTAGTCCTCTTCACCCAGCCCGACTTTGTTGAACATTTTAAACAGATGCGGCAGCAATGGGCCGAGCGAACCATTGTTGTCTCGCTTCCGCCTGGCGAGCTTACTGCGATGAAGAGGTGGGGGTCTAATACCTGGATTGAGACTGCGAAGAAGGATCATGAGACGAGTCACAGTCCTGAACTCTACTGCATGTGGTATGAGAAGAAGGAGTTTGTTCTCCGCGCGATTGAAATGGGCGCATTCGGTGCAAAGACGTTCGTCTGGTGCGATGCTGGCATCTTGCGTTTTACTAACTGGATTCCGCACATCCAGACATTCCCAGAGGAAAACAGGATTGTGCCTGGAAAGATGACATTACTGAGCTTGGTTCCATTCTCAGAGGGGGAAACGGTGAATACCGACTTCCAAAAGGTGAATCGGATTGGGGGCGGAATCCAGGCGGCCGATGCTGCCACATGGAGATGGTGGTCTATACAGTATGATAGCATGATGATACAATATCAGTTATCGGACCGTTTTGTTGGAAAGGATCAGAACCTTATGTCTTCATTGTGCCTGTTGCACCCTGATCGCGTTCATCTCGTGCAGGCACCTGCAGAGCTAGACGGGTATACGAAGTGGTTCTGGCTTCTTCTCTGGCTTTCTGGAATCGGCGCATGAAGTTAACGGCGCGTGTGGCGGCGGCGGACGCGGTGGCGGCTGCGGCGGAGAGCGCGGCGGCTGCGACGGCCGCCATAGAGGGTCGCGTTATTCACTGCCGCAGAGTTGTTCACGACCGCATTCGCGGCGGCGGCGTTATTCACCGCCACCTCGGCGGTCTCGGCGGCATACGCGTTTGCGGATTCAACGGCGGCGCCAGACCCATTGTTCACAACCGCATTCACGACGGTGGCATTCGCCTCTGCAACCGCCATATTCGCCTCGGCAACCGCCGCATTCGCCTCGGCGACAACCGCATTCGCCTCGGCCGCCGTATTGTTGACGACTGCCGTATTGTTGGCGACGACTGCCGTATTGTTGGCGACAACTGCCGTATTGTTGACGACGGGCGCGTTGACCACAGCCGGCGCTGCGGCCGCGAGACCAACCTTAGCAAGTCCAGCATTCGTAACCGCGGCAACCTTGGCCTGTGCGGCGGCCACGGCGGTATTCTTTGCAGTCGAGAGGGCAGTTGAACCCAGATTCTTCACGGAGCCTGTTAGCGAGCTTCCGAGAGAACCCAGCAAGCTGGGCTTGGCAGCGGCAGCAGGCTTGGCGGCGGCAGCGGCCTTCGCCTTCTCCGCGGCGGCCTTCGCAGCGGCGACCTTATCAGCAGCAGCCTTATCTGCAGCGGCCTTCGTGGCAGCAGCCTTATCGGCGGCAACCTTTGCGGCGGCAGCCTTATCGGCCGCGGCCTTCTCTGCGGCAGCCTTCGCAGCGGCAACCTTATCAGCAGCAGCCTTATCTGCAGCGGCCTTCGTGGCAGCAGCCTTATCGGCGGCAGCCTTTGCGGCGGCAGCCTTATCGGCAGCGGCCTTCTCTGCAGCAGCCTTCGCAGCGGCGGCCTTCGTAGCCGCGGCCTTATCAGCAGCGACCTTATCGGCAGCAGCCTTCGCAGTGGCAGCAGCCTTCGCCTTTGCGGCAGCATCGGCCTTCGCCTTCGCATCAGCAGCAGCCTTCGCAGTGGCAGCAGCCTTCGCCTTCGCGGCAGCATCAGCCTTCGCCTTCGCATCAGCAGCAGCCTTCGCCTTCGCGGCAGCATCAGCCTTCGCCTTCGCATCAGCAGCAGCCTTCGCCTTCGCGGCCGCATCCGCCTTCGCCTTCGCAGCAGCCGCGGCTGTCGAAGCGCTCGCCACCGGGGCCTTCGCGGTCGTGCTCGTAGAAAACAGGCCACCGCCTCTCGCGCGGCGTGTGAATCTTCTAAAAAAATCCAGCATTCTACAATTTACGCATATTTTATGGCGAGCCCTTTGGGTATTAAAACCATCCCTTTGGGTATTAAGAGCGGCTGCGCCACTGCTTGTCACAGACCGTGCAAATATACAGATACTTCATGTTTGTCGGATCATACTTGATGTAGATGACGTCCTTCTCCGTAGACCCCAGATTGCTCGCGCATGTTCCACTCGGGCACTTGATGGTCTTGCTGTGAGGCAGCGTGGGGTCAAACTTCGTAAACTCGTTCAGAAGAATCTTATATCCCTCGTTTGACCTCTGCTGTGTGTGAATCTCAAGAATAAGACCACCCTTGCTATCAGGCTCCTTCTCGCCACAGTTATAACACTCAAGCACAAGACCATCCGCGGTCACCTTGTGTAGCTGGGCATAGCGACAAACAGGGCAGAATTTCATATCGTGCCTAACTCTAAGTTATCACGATATTCAAATTTTAGACCCATGTAACGCACCTTACATCATATCACCTATATCTCCCATAACGGTGTTAAACCCTGTTCCACCCATGATAATAACGCCGATTAACATTAGAACAACGCCGACAATCTGGAGAGCACTGCTCTTCTCCCCGTTCTTCTTCTCTTGTGTATACAGCACAAGGCCGGGAATAAAGAACAGCATTCCAAAGAAAAGATAGACCATTAGAGAGGCCAGAAAACCAAGACCGACGCCGAATCCTTCGCGCACGATGTTCTTAAAGTTACGAGCCATTGTCTACTATAGAGAGCAGACTATTCCAATCCGTTTTGCCAGCCATTCCATAGGGGATATATGGATAGATGTCGACAGGATTGATGCGAATCTGCTCCTGGATTTCTTGTCTCAGCGCGGCCGTGAGATTCGGCAGAACATGCGGCAGATCATTCTCAAAATAACGGAGAAGGGTCCTCTTAGAAAGTTCAGTTGCTGTATATTTTACAATTTGATGGTGGACATATTCCTTATAATGAAGAGCATAGTTGTGTGTGAGTGGAATATTTTCATAGCCAGGTTCGTGTCTGAGAGGATTATTATCTAGTAAGGCTTTCAAGGATAGAAGAACCATTGAAAGACTCATAGTGCTTTGCCAGCCTGGCCCTGAGTAAGTGCCAAGAATGGATAAACAAACTTTTCCATCAATGTATAAATTTGGATGGAAACGGGTGTCTCCATCGTTCGTAAGAAAGTCTACTTTGGGGGGTGCAAAGGGGTAATCGTGAGGAAATTCAAATTTGAAAAAAAGGAGACAGTTTGCGTAGATGGAATCGGGGGGGCCAATAATAAGCGCAATGCCCCTGTTGAGAATGTGCGGATCCTGTCTGTAATAGATACCGCCGCCAGAGAGGTCAGATACCCGTGCTAATTCTCTGGGGAGCCTGCGGGCCGCTGACATATCTATGATGCTTTTCTGGTTTCCTTTAGACTGAAGGCGGAAGGTGGCGGCTAAAATTGACCACAATTTTTCTGACGGGGGAGTATAACACAGGATGAGTGCAGTCTTACACATTTATAACAGTCATCCGTTGCGAGATTTCCTGAATGAGCGTGGTGGGTGCGCAGGCCACGAGGCAACTGTTACCGCGATGGGCAGTGAACTCAAGGGCAAATGGCTCATCCCTGACAACGACTATCCTAGATTTCTAGACCTTCTTCACGATTATCTCTTCGTGAAGAAGGCTCGTTCGCTGAACTTGGTTGAACAGCCTCGGGTGAATCACCACAAGCCGCTCCTCTTGGATCTCGACTTTCGCTACTCTTCAGATTCGGCCATCAACCGCACCTTTGGAGAGAGCAATATCAAGGCATTTTGTGAGGATGTGGCGAAGGGTCTTGAGCACTTCTTTGGCCTGGATGAGTATGAGGACGGCATCCGCTTCTTCGTGACTCTGCGCCCTGCGCCTTACCAGGAGCAGGGTAAGAAGGAGCGCAAGGATGGTGTCCACATTGAGTGCCCTGACATCTGCCTGAGCAATGAAAAGCAGAAGGTGCTGCGCCTCTGGCTCCTCAACAAGAAGTCGGTTCAGACATGCTTCGCTGGGACGGGCTACATCAACAAGGATGAGGACGTCTATGATGAGAGCATGACACGCAAGCAGGGCTGGTTCTTCTTCGGTGAGAGCAAGCCGAACATTCCTCGTTATGAGCTCAAGAATGTGCTCTCCTACAATCCTAGCGATAAGACATTCAGTTCAGAGAATGTTAGTGAGTATGGTGCTCGTGCTCTGATGGAGATTCTCAGTGTTCGGTATAATCTTACTGAGGACGGAAATGTTGTTCGCGAGGATGCGTCGGCAGAGTATCAGGCACTTCTTAGTCCTCCTGTAAGTTTCCAAGCGGCGCAGGGCGGTGACGGTCCGGCCCCTGAGGTAAACGTGACGGAGAATGCGTATGCGGCAGCGGTTCGTGATGTAGCGCCTATTATTAATAGGACCGAGGAAGAGAGCGATCTCATCAAGAGTCTTGTTATCCAGTGTCTTTCTGTAGAGCGCGCTGATAATCGTGATACATGGATGCGAGTTGGCTGGTGCCTTCACAACCTCCAGCCCACGCAAGAGATGTTCAACCTCTGGATGGAGTTCAGCGCGAAGTCGTCAAAGTTCTCCCAGAATAGCATTGTGTCTCTACAGCGTGATTGGTTCTCAAATATGCGAAAGGTTGGTGATGGACCTCGCCTCACTGAGATGTCTCTTCACAAGTGGGCCCGTGATGATAACCCTGTTGTCTACAAGGAGATTCTGGATGCGAACATTCTAGAGTATATCCGCCGCTTCGTAGACGCAACGCACTTTCATATTGCTCGTCTCATGAAGAAGCTATATGGAAATAACTATGTAGCCTCTCTTACTGAGAAGACAACTGACTGGTTCTACTATGATGATAGCATCAATCTCTGGAAGCAGCTAAGCCAGGGTATCCAGTTGAGAAAGAATATCAGCTTTGAGGTCGCAGACTACATTGGTAAGGCTCGTGACAAGATTCGCGAAGACATGCGCAATGCAAAGACTGAAGATGAGCGTGGACCCTACAATACTAAGATGGAGAAGCTGTTAAAGGTGGAGACACAGCTTTACAACTCTGGGTTTACAGACTCTGTCATGAAGATGGCTTCGACATTCTTCTTTGAGGAGGACTTCCGCAACAAGCTGGATGCGAACGTCTATCTCTATGGTTGCCGCAATGGTATTCTTGAGTTGCGCGCCACAACTGCCGAGAATCCGAAGGAGCACACAATCTTCCGCCCTGGCCGCCCCGAGGATTTCGTCTCCTTCCGCGCTGGGCACAATCCTCCCAAGTCTGAGGCGATGAATTATATTCCGTTCTCTTCTTTCACAGCTGAACAGAAGGAGCAGCTGGCATTCATCAAGGACTTCTTCGCCAAGATCTTCCCAGACCCTGAGCTCCGAACCTACGTCCAGCGCCTCCTCGCCAGCTGCCTGGAGGGCACAAACAGGGAGCAGTGCTACTACACTTTCATTGGTGAGGGCAGTAACGGCAAGTCAGTTCTCATCAACTTGTGCGAGATTACTTTCGGTGACTACTTCACAACATTGCCCACGACTGTCTTGACCCGCAAGCGCCCCGAGTCGGGCTCAGCGAATCCAGAGATTATTGTCATCAAGAATCGCCGCTTCATCAGCATGCAGGAGCCCGATGAGAAGGAGCCGATCAACACGAGCCGCATGAAGCAGTTCAGTGGCGAGGACTTGATTGAGGCCCGTGCACTCTTCCAGAACCAAGAGAAGTTCCGCGCGACTGGCAAGCTCTTCATGATGACGAACAAGCTCCCGCCCATCAACAGCATGGACTATGGCACCTGGCGCCGTGTTCGCGCCGTCCCGTTCAAGAGCAAGTTCGTGTCAGAGGACCACCCTGACTGGGGCAAGCCGAACCACTTCCTCAAGGACAAGGAGTATGAGAAGAAGCTGCATCCGTGCCGCGAGGTCTTCTTCTCCTGGCTGGTTCACCTCTATGAGACGGAGTATCTCGTCCACGGTCTGGAGCCGGTGCCAGCCGCTGTCAAGAAGGAGACGGACGACTACAAGGAGGGCTTTGACTCCTTCGCCAAGTTCCGCAATGACCGCATCAAGCGCGAGCCTGGTGAGAAGACGCTCTTCAAGCACATTGCGAATGCCTACAGGGAGTGGCTGGGAGACGGCAATCGCACAGGCAGCCGCCTGACGCCCAAGGAGCTGGAGAAGCGGTTGAACAGCGAGTTTGGTGAGCCGACCGACGGCAAGACATATAACCATATCATGCTGAAGGTGGACGAGGATGAGAGTTCAATTGTCTAAAGAGATGGGGCAAATATATGTTATGGACAAATACTATATCACAAATAAGAGGGAGTTTGAGGGTGAGGCCGGTCACGAAGTCCTCTTGGAAAAGCTCGTTCCCAAGATGCCTGTTTTTCAACTGAAGGCGCTCGCAATAGACGTAGGCGCAAACAAGGGCAATGAGTGGCCGAAGCTACAGGAAATCCTCTGCGAACCGAATAGTCGCATTCTGGCGTTTGAGCCCAACCCTGTAAATCATCCCATCTTGGAATCCAGGCAAATGGATAACGTGGATTTTTTCCCTTTCGCAGTTTCCAATGTAGAGACGCAGGCCCCCATTTATTGCTGGCGCGACACCCCTGACAATAAGCCTGGCTACTCTCTCGCTGGTCTTCGTGCTGGCGGACCCAAAATTTGTGATGTAGACGTTCGCACACTCGACAGCGTGTTGAAGGAGTATCCCGACGACGAGTATGTGATTAAGTATCTCAAGATTGACACGGAAGGAAATGACACTCTTGTTCTGGAGGGCTGTCGCAAGAATCTCCACAGAGTCCACTATATCATCTTTGAGGCGAGCGACTGTCTTGATGATTTTCGCGGACCCGCGCGCAAAGATCCACTGAAGAGCTGTATAGACATGTTGGACGCGGAGGGGTTTGACGTGTATCGTCTCGGAACAAAGCGGTTGCTGAAGCTCAATGGGGATGGGTGGGCCCCTATCTACGAAACTAAAAAGTTCTGGAGTAACTGTTTTGCGCTGAAGAAGAGTGATGCGGTTATTCGCGAACTGATAGACGAGAATGGATTTTATCTATGAGGGAGCAACAGATGCTCCACGATTCTTTTTTCGTGGAGGTAGTGGTGGTAGCCGTGGTGGTGGTGGAGGTGGTGGTGGTGCGCGGACCTTAACCACAGCCTCTTCCATTGTATTCTCAGACTCGTCGGATACCTCTTCATCTGACTCAGGTGGAGGTGGTGCCTTCTTTATTTTGTCAGCGCTGTTTTTTTTCACTATTTTAGGTTCATTATCATCAATGTCTATAGATGCGTCCATATCTCTTCCACAACATCTGAATCTGAATTTCTTATGGTTGATTGCTGAGTATATAACCCCGCCACCCGATATTATTATACCAAATATACCAAGTCCTCCTGCTGTAGTAGAGTCCATTCTTACCATATGAACTGAAAATTAAGGAAGCCCACCTTAACGACGATGCTAAAACTTAAGAAAGGGCAAAGCCCTTTCTTACCATATGAACTGAAAATTAAGGAAGCTCTTTGAGCTTCTTTAATTTTAAGATTCATCGGTTAATCTGTCGTAGGACATTAATTTTAAGGAAGCTATAGCTTCCTTAAAATTAAGTCACGACGGTAACCGTTAAGCCTATCGTCTAATAGTCGTTGGATAAAGTTAAGAATGTCATGACTTTCTTAACTTTTATCACGACGTTACGCATATCGTCTAATAACTTCAGCAATCACAATCCCCAGCACAGTCATAATAAACGCGGTCATGCCAGCATACATAAGAGCATAGGTTGCTGAGCCGCGCCACGTATAGATAGTCGCGCCCACCGCCAAGAGCAAATAGCAGAAGAAGAATGCTGCGAGAACAATGTCCTGGAGGGTCTGAAGTCTTCGATACGAAATAGGCGCGCCCTGTTTTCTATCTAAAAACTCCTTCTCAAAGGTTGATGTCACGTTCGAAATATCCGAGAGTTTGGATTTCAGCGCCTGGATTTTTCCCTGTATCTCCGTTCTCTTGGCTGTGCTTGTTTGTGTGCGAGATGTGAGCTCTTGATACTGTGTACTCATCGCGGTAAGAGTCGCAAGATCTATATTTAAATTTGCTTTGCGTGTATCATAAATCATCTCCTACCATATGAACTGAAAATTAAGGAAGCTCCTTGAGCTTCCTTAATTTTAAGATTCATCGGTTAATCTGTGGTAAGTGCTGGCTGTGCCAGCCATCCCTTAGGGTATGACATTAATTTTAAGGAAGCTATAGCTTCCTTAAAATTAAGTCACGACGGTATAGGTGAGTGCTAATTTTAAAAAGGAATCCTTCTTAAAATTAGTGTTGATTATATTGATTCATCTAATATCCAGCTGCCTTACACAGACCCGGTATATCAACGCCGGAAACGTCGGATAGACCATACGAGCTATAATTGGGCGCGTTGCCCGACGCGTCGGCGGGCGCCGCGGCATTCGGATCCTGATAGGTAAAACGGCGGCGAGTCCAGACAGTCGGGTCGCGCAGGTTCACACTGTAGGCATACCGTCCAAGGAAGACGACCGCATTCAGAACAACAAGGATAATACCCACATAGATAACGAGCGCGCCACTGAAGAAACCGACGCGAGAACCATACGCAAAGATAGCGACAATCAGAAGACTCAGAAGAAGAATCTGAAGAAAGAAGAGCGTGTCCATTTTGCTTTGATATGCGTAGTCATTCATGTGTAACTGGCGAGTCGCCAGTTCCATGTTATATTGCTGTGAATCCGTAAGAACTCCAGACATTCTACTTAGAGCGGTAAATATAAATGAGAAGTCCAACAGCCGTTAGATTCAAAAACCCATATAATGCCAACAGGCTCGTCGCCGAACGATTTTTCTCTTCGCTATAAGTTAACATATCCTTGCGTAGTGCGAGATTAGCGGGGTCGCTCATACCTTCCTCTATTCTCTGCGTTGTAAAGTTTTCGGTGAGACCGAGCAATTTCCAAGAGGCGGGTGGCTGTGACTCCGTAGGTGTAATTTGATTTCCAGACTGCATGAACGTTTCCATAAAGTTGAGAGATGCCAGTATATCATCCATTTTTTGTTTCATAATCTCACCATTGGATTTCATAGTCACATTACCACCGCCCGCATATTTCTTATCAAAAAAGACAACTCGTTTTAAGTAGTGGCAATATTCTCTGTTAAGCCGCGATCCGAGCTGATATGCACTATACGTATTTTGGTCAATAAGACGCCCTGCATCTATTTCATTTGAGATGAGCTTAATGAACTGGTCATGTGTCATATTTCCTGCATCATCCCGCTCCACTTTATCTGTTAAAAAGGAGTCCTCTTGAAATGGTTGAAGAGCCGTCTCAAGAGTATCAACGGTTGTATCGGGACACGAGGTATTCATGTCTTCTTAATTATACTTTTGATTGTTTAACTGCGAAGTATATAGTAGCGCTAATAAAAAGAATGAGTGCTGCACTGAGGCCGATAGTCACGGGATTCATTTTACTCGCGAGATAAGCCATAATACTGCCGGGAGCTGGAGGTGTATACATGTAGCCAAGATCAACGAAGAGGCCCATCTGTCTGGCGAGAAGTCCAACAAAAACCGAAAAGAAAAAGAGGGATGTCACGATAAGCAGAAGAAGGCTGCTCGTCTGGAGAGGGCGATGAAGAGGGAACCAGCTTTCGTAGACAGTTGTATTTTGCTCGGGGTGTGTCAGAAGCTTCACGCGGTCCTGCGAGATTTTCAGAGCATCCGTCTTTGTCTGGTAATCTCCCTGAAGCGCCGAATACTGTGTATAGAGGGTCGAGATATCAGAAGATGTTGTTCGCGCTTCAGTAATTTTTGTATGTAGACAACTGAGCGTGTTGGTCACGTCCGATTCGAGTAGAGTAACCGTATCCTCAGACGTAGAGGCTGCAATTCCTTGAACCGAATTTTTTGTTGTCGTTTGCCACGACGAAAAAGCGGCAGGGTCGCTTATTCTTGCTATTATCTGCTCTGTACACGACATTGCTATTCCTATTTAGGGCATACATACTCTGTACATGTCGTAGACTCCAGAGGCGGGCGATGGGCGGGTAATCTTCACAATATCGCCGGGCACCAGTCCCATAATTCTCGCAATCATGTCCTCGTGGAACTTAATAAACGGAAGATTCGTCTTGCTGCGAATATAGTGCTGCTTCAGGAACTCGGCGTGCTCGGCGGCAGGCATCTTCGTGTGCTTCGGAACCAGAATGTGGGTGCGAGGATCAAAGAGGAGATTGTGTGCCTTGAAGAAGCGGATGCGCTGCTTCTTTCCAGACCACTCGGCGAGGGCGGCGGCGTGGAAGACGTCGGCGACATCCTCTAACACAATGACAACAATCTCAGTTGTGGCAGGGTCAATCTTCGGCTCAGTGCCGTGTATGAGAAGGGAGAGGAACGTGCCAAGACGCTGCTTCAGCTTCTGGAGACTGTAGACAACAATGCATCGCTGGATGGGGTCCAGTGCCGCCTCAGGGGTTGTGGGGGGCGCCCTCTTCAGATCCATCGTGAGAGCCGTCTGTCCGCCGGCAACCATTGCCTCAATCTCCCATGGACCGAACTGCTCATAGTTTGCCGTATCGTAGCCGTCCTCCTTCAGAATCTCGAGGAGAGTCTTGCGACTCCTGTAAAGAATATCAAGTTCTTCGTAATTCATTTCCTACTATAGTATGGAAGGAATGGATTATCAATTTTTGTCGTTTACTCGCGCTTAATCACATTGATGCGAACATTCGCTGCAGGAGGAGGGGCTCCACCAGCCTGTCCTTGATTAGAGGCGAATCCAACCTTGCGTGTGCCATTGTTGCGATTGGAAGCATTGTTGCGGAGGGCCGAGCGGATCGGCTGCTGTTGTTGCGGCAGACCCTGTGCCTGGAAGGCTGCAGGGGACGTATCC
>Ga0214919_10005391_pt1 | contig 18202 bp, 18 predicted proteins | sample LL1503_MetaG_FD_177994 | JGI IMG/M metagenome (GOLD analysis project Ga0214919, IMG submission 177994) | Freshwater microbial communities from Lake Lanier, Atlanta, Georgia, United States - LL-1503 | ecosystem: Environmental > Aquatic > Freshwater > Lake | place: USA: Georgia | collected...
CCGAGATGGCTCGCACTGATGTGACCAGACAGCTCAACACTTATATTCGCGCCAACAGTCTCCAGGACAAGGAGAACGGTCGCAAGATCAACCCTGATTCCAAGCTCCAGACTCTCTTGAAGTTGAAGAAGACGGACGAGCTCACTTATTTCAATCTCCAGAGATACATGAGTCCTCACTTTGCCAAGACTGGTGCTGCTGCTGTTGCCGCCGCCGCTGCTGCCACTGCGTAAAGCAGAATGAGACTATAAAGCAGAAAACGTAGTTTTTAGATAAAATAAAAGTGACTACAATTAACCTATAAATAATGTCTATCAAATGATAGATATTATTACTTTAATTATTAACATAATTAAAAAACTTATTATAAATAATTAAAATACATATTTAAATACTATTTTAAATTTATATAAATATGGAAATCAAAGAAACAGAAGAAATGTTCATGTGCGTATCATGTAATAAGGAGTTTCCTTTAATTACAGCTTACAAATGTAAAAACTGTAATAGAAATAATAAGAATAATATAGAAAACAGTTATTACGATGATGATGATGATGATAATGATGATGATGATGATAAGTCAATCGATGTATTATTATTCTGTAAAAAATGTACTAATAAATGTCATAGTTGCGACGTTAGAGGATGTCGCAAATGTATTGACGTCGTATGTTGCGACTGTTGTGTTAGTATGTGTTACAAATGTAGAAACAATGGCAAAAGTTTATGTGGCTGTTATGGAAAGTGTTATACATGCGATGTTGATTTAAATCGTGGTTCAGACGGCTGGCCGTGTAATGAATGTGAATTATGGTATTGTAAAGGTTGCCGATATCGTGGTGAAAATACTTGTACTGATTGTAATCAGAATGAGACATCGGATAATGAGACTGATGAATAAAATATAATAACACTTACGGCAGATGACGCAACGCAAAACTATCAAAATCCTCAATACTGTCATCATCTCGTTTATAATTTGCCAGACCAATTATTAGTTGATTCTTAGTTATTTTTGGCTGATATTTTATGACATCATCAATTGTAATATTATCATCTGCTGATAAAAAATGATAATTCTTATTCAAAATATATTTTACACAGAAATTACAATCCAAGTCTTGTGTTTTTAATATATCAATGATCGCCACAGCATAAATGTATTGTTTTAATACAGTACGGCTGTATTTATTATTATATAAATCAAGCATTATATAATAATTTAAATATGTTATATTTAACATTTTATTTTATTTTAATAATATTTATTCTATTTTTCTATTCAAGAAACAAATATAAACCCCTCATCCCGCATAATTTCCTGTATACATTCATTCATGATAGGACCATTAACAATCCTAATATTATTAAATATATCCAATTTACTATGTATTGTAGATAAATCAAACATCGTATTTATTTTATCGAGGAGATCCTGGTCAGAAATATATTCTGTATTAGAGCTCAGCCACTGATAAAATGATATTGATGTAGATGTATTATTAGTTGCCGCTTTATATTTCCAAAATAATTTCAATGTATTATTTAAATTAACATGATTATTGTCATTCGTAACATCTGTATTCGCATTTATATTATAATCAGTCCCCGATAATATACAGATTTCTCTAAACTCTTTTTGACTAATCGCAAGTTCCTCAAGAATGCCTTTCATGTAATAGAGAACAACATTGTGATTAATTAAGCTAAAATATCTAAGCACACGAGTACATCCATATACAAACAAATCCATATCTTCAGAAAGACACGCCCATACTTTTTTTTTAAGCACAAGCAGCGCACATAATTCATCGGCTTCCCCAGGTGCGTCATAATATGTCGCGCCATACGCCCTAATTAAATCCTTTACATTTTCGATTTTCTCTCTATTAATATGAATAAATTGCCTTTTAAGTTGATCCATTGTTGCGACAATTTCTTGCTTGTCACTATCATCAAATTGGTCGTTATTTTCCAGACATTTTTTTAATTTATAATATTCTTTTTGAGCCTCTTGTTTATTCTCTTTACGTTTCATTAACAATTCCTTTTTTTCAGGCGGCGGCTTGCCGTCAAATATAAATATTGGTATAACATTATGATGTCTAAATATGGATAACATTAGATACATATTTTCTAATAGCATGTTATCAGTTTCATATTTATACAAATAAATACTAATATCGATGGCAATACGTTTGCCGTTAAGATCAGACATGTTCATGACACGTATAGAATTAGGACATTTGTCTCTTAAATGTCTGTTTAAATGTCTAATTCCCATTTACTATAAATCTTTTGTATATGATATATAGAATTGTTTTTAGACGTATTTAAAATCAATTTTTTAATTATAAATATTAATTATAAATATTAATTATAAATATTAATTATAAATATTAATTACAAAATAATAATAACTAATAACTAAAATTAATAAAATTGATTTAACTTATACTAACAAATTTGTTAGTATATTTATAATAATAAGATAAAAATGAACACAAGAAGTCAAACAAAATATGACAAAGCTGCGTTATATGAAGTCGATATAGACTTTGATGCGGCCAGTGAGGCATGGAAACAAAATAAAATATCAATCGGTAATGGACAGTATAAATATAAACCGACTGTAATAAGATGTACAGCTACTCTTAAACCAAAGATAGATTCTAATTCAGAAAAACAATGCCGCCGAAATTGTATGCTAAACAGCGCATATTGTACACAACATACATCACTCAAATTAACAAATTAATTAAGTTCACATAAAGTCATCCTCAAATTATTGAGTAAAAAAGAAATATACTTATTATGTTTTTTATTCTTTTTACCCTTATCCAGTTTTTTTATTTTTACCAAAAGATCACTAGTACAATCAATATTATATAATAAGTCAGTTGATTTATAATGCTGTTCAATAAATTGGCAAAAACGATTCTGATTTAGCTCAGTCTTCTTAAATTGTAAAAATGTATCATTATTGACCTTACACCACATCAAAAAATCCTCATAATTATTTATTAAAATAAGCGTTAAAATATAATAGGCCAATACATTTGTATTCTCTTTATACAATGTACGACGTATCGAATCAGCGTGTGTTGTTTTAGTAATTAAATGGTGGTATTCAATGTCCATAAAATTAAGGACCTTAACCATTTGATAAAACGAAAAAATGCGTTCAAAATTTAAAAAGAACTCGGCATTTGTAAGCAATTCACTCATATTTGTTTTATGTCGCGCATTGGAATAACTACAAAACACAACATTAATGATTCTAGCCCAAAACTCGGTATATGCTTCATATAAATTCACTTCCGATTTTACAGGGAACAATGATATGATTTTATTGCGACATTTCATATTATCCATGTCTGAAAAATCGAGGCCAAAATTGTGCATTGATTCATGTATCAAAACCTTAAACCATTCCTCCAATCTATAAACAACAATTTCAGCATTTGGTTGACATGTTCGCGTAAATCCAGTATTAATATTATTCTCCGAAAGAATATCTATGTTAGATGTTGGCAATGTTTTTAATAATGAAGTGTGGTAAATAAAAAATGATAGTTCAGATGAGCATGTTCGTGAAGCGTGTTTATTTACAATATAGAGCCAATATAAAATGTAATCAACATACCCATTATATTTATGTATTAGCATTTCAATATTAATAATTTCAGTTACAAAGTTAATATGAATTTTTCTTCCAAAAATGTTGAAAGAGTAACAAATGGCACTGAAACAATTCTCATCAATTGATTTACGAATAATATCGGGAAAACTGGTAACACTAAATGTGGTTGGTTTAGGGATCTGTGATATAGACTGAATATTTATTATTTTAGGGTTATAAAAAGAAGATTTGTGTTTTTGTTTCTCAATAGCAACAGCATCAACTCCTTCTAACAATTGCTTAAATATACCTTCTAACAAATGATCAGTGGGTTTTGATTGTTTTATTGGATTTAAACAGTTATTTTCAACAAAAAATGACATTAATTTATGGCTTTCATATGTGATCTTCATACTTATATTTATACTTATAATAATAATATAATAAATACTTTATTATTATTATTTATATTTATTTTATATTTATTTTATATTTATAATATAATATAATGGAAACAAATACAATCCTTCTAATCATTTTAGTACTAATATTATTCATGATTATTGTAAGACATATTGTGGTAATTACACCGACACAATATACTACAACGACAACTACAAAAGTAGTTCCTGTTCCGGTCCCTGTTTCAGTAAACAAAATCGGTGGATGTGCTGGCACTAGATATGGATGTTGTCCTAATGGTGTAACACCAAAGGCCAATAATATTGGTTCTAATTGTTATGTGAACTAACAAAATAAATATATCTATAACCAAACAATCGATTATAGATATTTCAACTTAACTTATATCACATTATAAAACTCCCTTTGCCAACTTGTCTCGCAATATCATAAGATCATCCATAACCTCTGGAGCATGTCCTCGTTTATAATGTACTAATTTAGCATTTTTTGTTTCAACAAGAGCGCTTCGCAAATCAGGCAACTGGGTAAATTTTGCCGTATTTGCTTCATTAAGATCTTTTTGAGCTCGTCTTGAAAAGAAATCTGTATCAATAACAACTGATGATGGTCTTATTAATTCACCCTTATATTTTCCCGACTCACTACCAACCGCTTTTGCCATATGAGGATCCTTAGATAATTCTGTACCAGAATCTAATGAAAACGTCAAGTAAAAATTTTGATCCGAATTTTTCTTAAATTTAGACGCCTGATAATAATGCTCAACTGACGCCCATGTGTGGTTATTTAATATAAATTGTTGAACCCAAAATCGGTCTAACTTTTTCCTCCAATCAGTATTTTTTACTAATTGCGCAAACTGTTGCTCTAAATTAACAGGTATTTTTTCACCATTACCTTTTCCAGGCATAGGTTTGTCAGCCGACTTTGGATTAAAACAAAACACAATATTGTCATCATATAAATTCATAATTTTAGCCTCTCCTAATTCATCAAAATTTGGCAACTGAACCCCTTTACCAGTACCAGTATCAGACAGATGTAACGTTTTAAAATCGGGAATAAATGAAAACACACCAGCATTCCGTTCCATACATTTATCAACAATCATGCGTTTAATGTCATATGGAATCTCCTTAAAAGATAAAATCTGTTTATGTTTGTAGCCAATTAACTTATAATGACTGCCTGTATGATCAACCATAATATAAAACTCGGGATTAAATGTCTGATTGAGTTCAATTAATGGATCAACTGTTGTGCCACACGATAATACATTATTTACATCTCCCTTACCATTATTGTAGATATAACTGGAAAATATTATAAACTTGATATTTAATATTCGCTCCAATGTGTTTATCGCCCATTCATCACCCCAAAAACTACACGTTCTTATTATTCTTTTTAAATCTTCTAGTGTTTTCACATCTTTCATAAAAGCAACATCTCTTATATTTGCTTTAGCATATTCGTGTTCATTTTTAAGTCTATCCCATTTCTTTTTAGTGTCCTTAGCCGCATTCATAATTATTAGCTGTTGATTTCGATCAATTGTTGATCCTAGTTTTACCTGTAAACTGTCATATTCATTTTTAAGTTTTATTGATTCAGACTTTGTATTTAATAATTCATTTGAATACATAGTGTAACGTTTTATATATTCATCAAATACATTTTGCTTTACATCATTTGCGATCTTATCTCTTAACTTAGTAACGGTTGTATCTTGACCAATGCTCTGAAACGCGTCTCTGATTGTAGCAAACAGACAGTCACCTGCTCCTTCATTATCAATTAATACGTAGTTCTTGTTTTTCATAAAACTCTGGATCCAAAGATCTTTATCACCCATATGATACTTTTCTCTAATTCTAGTCGCAATCTTCTCTGTTTCTGTTTTTAACTTTTCTGGAATATTGGCATTTATACGCGCTATAAAAATATCACGCCTTATTTGCGGTATTAGTATTTCAGTAATTGATGATTTTGCGCCTGGTTCTTTTGCTTTTTCCTGTCCTTTATCTTTTTCCTTATCCTTCGCTTTCGACTTCTCTTTTTCTTCCTTTTCCCTTACTTTCTTTAAAGCAGTTTCATCCTCCGGAACTAGTCTGAGCTTATCAATCATCTCTTTGGTCGCAAATGTGTATAATAATGGGTCATTCAATCGCGACACATCTAATTCAGATTCCTCATTATTATAATCCATAATATCTGTAGAAGGGATCTCATAAACGCCTATTTGAATAACCTTGTTGTTATGTTTTACTAAATAAATAGGAAAATATGTAATATTTTTGTCGGCAAATGTATTTTTTGGGCTGCCAATTGCGATAATAATTTCGACCCCCCTTGCTTCAATTTGATATAGGTTGCTCTCTTTATTTAAATCGGTTGGATCCACTCGTTTTAATTCCTGGTAACTAACACTACTATCTATTTTTGATACAACCATTATTGTATATAAGTTATTTATATTTAATATTTAATTATTTCAATATTTCAATATTTCAAAACATTTTATTAGTTATTACTAATTCCAAAAAATATACACTTTCATTTTTGGATCCATAGCTAATTCAGTCATATATGCCCACATATCATGCCGTTTTCTAACAATTTCTACATTTTCTTGCTGCCCTTCAAAAAATGCTATAGTGGAAACTATATCTTGTTTTTTACATTTTGCCGATTTTATATCTTTTGATATACCATAATATTGACATATTTTCATTAATTCTTTAATTGTATATTGCTCATAGTATAATTCATCTTCTCCACTATACGCATTTCTTTCAATATAATATGCCAATTGTGATTGAGATTGAGATGTGTATAACGATGACTCGCCAATATCAAATGATTTATCATCTTGTAGCAAGGCATTCATCATTTGGTCAATGCTTTGATTATTATTATCATTTATATCATTATCATTTATATCATTCTTCTCTTCAACTAAAAAAAATATATTATTATTTTCCATCGTAATAATATATTATATTAAATCTTATTTAATATGTTATTTACATCTCAATTAAATCCATGAATTTAAATATAGACTTATTTGACAAACTTTTAAAATCCTTCGCTTTGCTCTTAGCCAATAATATAATTGTATCTGTGATCGACTCTCCCTCAATTTCAAAATCACTCTCGTCCAACGCTGGATCATTTAATACATCTCCAAGTATGGTTTTATTATATAAAATAGCAATGTTCTCGGTAATCTCATCGACCTCATTCTTCTTGTCAGTTTGATTAATCATATTTACAATTGTTTCCAAAAGCTCTTTAAGAATCTCGACAATGGATACCTTTGTTACAAATCCACTCAATGATAGGTTTACAAAGAACTGCGTATTGGCCTTGCGGAGCTCGTTTTTCTTGTTAGCATCGCAGAACAAATCATAATTAACGTTGGAATCAACAAATACAATATTTTTAAACTCTTCTTTAAAATTATCGTATTTATCGAAGAACAACTGCTTCATGAATACATATTTATTCGCAATCACCAAATATAGGTCAGCATAGATCTTCGAGAAGAACTTATTGTTTGCGGATATATCATATATAGCAGTACTAATTTTACTAGCAATATCCTCATTAAAATTTTCATCGCTAATTATTTCATCTATCTTAGCAATAATTTTATCTCTAATTTCAACATATGTCTTATCGGTGAGCTTATTTAACAATGACCGAATCGTGTCGATGTGTAAATCCAAGCCATTCTTTTGTTCAATCTTAGTAGCCTGAAAGGTTCGAAGTGTCTCCCAATCATCATCATTACTCTCCAAATTTTTATTACCTCTGCGTTTTTTATTATTACCGAGCTTAAAATTGGATTGCGTGGATGATAAACCAAATATAACACCCTCCTTATGTTCATTCTTTTGAAATACCTGGTTCTTTATATATGTTTGGGAACCGACTTGCGATGCTAACAAGTTAATTAAGGCCACCGACTCATCAGGGATCGTAAAATCAAACCCATTAAAAGTGATCTCTCTAAATTTATTAAGGGTATATTTATTACTATTGGCAATTTCGGCAGTCATTATATCTTCTTACTTTATTATTATTAATAAATGTTTATATCAATTTTTTTTAAAATATATTATAATTTATTAAATACACTTAAACCCAATTTGCGTATTATAGTATATCATGTCTAAACCAGATGAGTTAAACATACAAATCCCAATTATTAGCAATGTGGTGGCTAATAATGAAAACTTGGAATCAGGAACAAATACAGGATCAGGATCAGATACAGACTATACATTTACGTCTTGGGATACTTTGGATATATCAGGCGAAATATTGAGAGGCATATACGCATATGGATTTGAAAAACCGAGTCCAATCCAATGTAAAGCTATATTGCCTATTATTAAAAAGAGGGATATTATCGCTCAAGCGCAATCAGGTACTGGAAAGACCGCAACTTTTTCATTGGGCGCATTAGCAAGAGTAAATGTAAATGAGAATTGTAACCAGATTCTTATTATGTCGCCAACACATGAATTAACAACCCAAATTACCGGAGTCATTAAAAGTTTAGGAAGTATGATCACTGGACTTAGAATTAAAACCGTTATTGGTGGCTCGTCAATTGACGATGATGTAGATGAAATGCACAAGACCCCTCCGCACATTATTGTCGGCACTCCTGGCCGAGTATATGATATGATAAGACGGCGACATATTTCTGCTAAGAAACTCAAACTTGTTATCCTCGATGAAGCGGATGAAATGTTGTCTTCCGGATTTAAAGATCAGGTATATAATATTTTCCAGTTTTTAAGCAAGGATGTTCAAATTGCTTTATTTAGCGCAACATTGCCAAATGAGATAATACCTTTAACTGAGAAATTTATGAGGAATCCGATTAGAATTTCGGTCGCCGCTGAACAATTGACTTTAGAAGGTATTAAGCAATATTATGTGGCATTGGATGATGATAGACAAAAATATGATACATTAAAGGATCTATATAATTCGGTTACAATGACTCAATGTATTATTTATTGTAATAGCAAGGAGCGTGTCCAGGATTTATATGAAGCAATGAAACAGGATGAGTTTCCAGTTTGTTGTATTCATAGTAACATGGATAAGCATGAACGAAATAAGTCATTTGTAGACTTTAGGAGTGGAAATGCGCGTGTATTAATTTCTTCAAATGTAACCGCGCGTGGCATTGATATTCAACAAGTAAGTGTTGTAATTAATTTTGATATTCCTCGTAATAAACATACTTATATTCATAGAATTGGCCGCAGTGGGCGTTGGGGAAGAAAGGGAATTGGTATTAATTTTGTTACAAGAAAAGATTCTATAAATATGCGAGAGATTGAGGACTTTTATCATTGTCAAATTGATGAATTGCCTGCGAACTTCAGACAAATGTTATAAATCCACCTTTGAAAAGGTGGAGCCAAACCTTCAATAAATGATAAATGATAAATGATAAATGATAAATGATAAATGATAAATGTTAAATGTTAAATGTTAAATGTTAAATGTTAAATGTTAAATGTTAAATGTTAAATGTTAAATGTTAAATGTTAAATGTTAAATGTTAAATGTTAAATGTTAAATGTTAAATGTTAAAAATCCCCCTTTTCTAAGCGTTCAGCGAAGCAAAGAACCAAATCTTTTAAGGATATTTTTATTTTAGAAAAGTAATATATTATTTAAATCTAATAATATATTAGTAATTATAGATGTCATCAATGATTGGTGAGGATAAACCTGGTGATGAACCTGATCCAAATTATATGGAAGTGTCTGCGTCATCGTCTGCTGGGGTTTTAGATAGTTTTACTGCCAAAGTAAATAACATATGGCAAAGTATAAACAATTATTTTTGGGGACCACCAGAAAAAAAAACACTTGTTTGTGCTAGTATGTTTGGACATGGATATGTTCCAATTCACGCGCCGATAATAGATAACATTGAAAAAAAAATTAAAGAACCTCCATATTGGGATATACTTACAAAATTTATGTATATTTGGAGTATGGCTCCATTAGGTCGTTCAAATTGGTTTTATAATAATCCATTGAGTGATGCTGCTAGAATTAATATAGCAATAAAATTTTCTGATATAATTGATAAAATGATATCTTCTTCTGCTGCTTCTTCTTCTTCTTCTGCTGCTGCTGCTACGTCTGATTCTGTTAATTTCTGTAATAAAGGTGCCTTTATGAGTACATCTCATGAGAAAATAACAGAAATGATTTCAAACAGCCAAGATTTACAAAGTCTTAAAACACAAATTTCAACTAGTGGATGTGATACAAATAAACTAAGCGAACGATGGGAGCTACCGGCATGTATTGAAGTAATAAAATTTACGGGTGGCGAAACTGACACATTAACCAGAGAATATAAAGCAACCATGATTACATTAAAATCACGTTCAAACTCATCATTTTTAAATGAATTAAAAGCAACAATGTCGACTGCTCCATTGCCTCAACCTGATCCCAGAAAACTTAACATAGAGGCGTTACGCGCAGTATCAGGTGATTTATTTGATGGCTATTTTATAAAATTTTTTAATTTTTGTAATGATCGTCCTCAAATAATTAAAGTGAGAGATGGTAGTGTATTTAACTTAATACAATTTGATCATATTATGGATATAAAACAAAAATTTGGTTTACCTTTGTTCACGGGAAAAGACGAAGATCCTGATCCTGATCCTGATATTACTAATTTAATTGGTGACATTTACACACTAATTACAAAATGGAACGAATATAATGATGACCAAAAATATTTACAAGTTATCGTAAGAAAACCTCATGGAGAAGTAATAACTCAAATTAATTCAATTATTATATACACAATGACGAGTATATTAGAAAAATTTATAGATAAAATAAGAAAAGGAGAAAAATATATTCGTATCTTTAATGGTTCTGATGTACTTAATTTTATAAAAAATATTACTGGAAAAATAAGTTTATATACATTTACAACAGCATGTAGAGATATAAATTTTAGGTCGAGAATTGATATAAAAGACAAATTAGATCATAACAAACAAGCATTAGACAAAATAACAACACTTTTTTCAGAAATAACCCCAACTGGCACTCAATTGGAGGTAGATGAGGAGGAGAAGGTAGTCGAACTAGCACCTGATATGCTTGATGTAAAAAATAATTTGGCAATTGTAAAAGCTGATATTAATTCTAGTAGACCAGATTGTCTTAACGTTATGCCTATGCCTAGTTCAATCCCAAATTTATTATATGCTAATGGAGTCTGGGATGATAATTCTATAAAAATACCAAAACAAACAAACTTTCAGAATCGGGCAGAAAGAGCTATTAAAAATCAAAAGAATAAACGAGTTGAAGTGATGGATAAGAGGAGGGGTTTTCTAGGTACAGGAGACATGATGCCAGAAGGAGGCGGCCACCGCAAGTCCAGACGACGTCTGGCAAACAATAAAACAAAAGTAAAAAACCAAATTAGATCCAAAATGGTTAGAAGAAGAAAAACAAAGAAGGTCGTAAAACGAAGACAAACAAGAAAAGCCGCAAGAAACCATTAAATAATAGCACAATAGTAACGATTTTTACAAAGCAGAAAATGTAAAAAATACGTAAAATAGATTATAAAATAATATATTTTACAAATAGACAAGACAATGAAACATTTTGATTTTTTTAAAAATATAATGGAACAAGAATTAAATAAATCAAATAGTCCCCCCGATTTAAAAAAACTAGATTCTTTAAATGACGCATTTACGCTCCCGATCAAGTATAATGAAAAAGTCAGAAAACTGAATGATAACATTATCACCGATTTAGAACTAGTGAAGTCAAATGATCCAGAAGAGACACCAATTTACAATTATGTATTCAAACCAACTAACACTCTTGGATCAAAGGTGTTAGAAGATATACCAAAATATTATACAACCGATACAGAATATTTAAAGGAAACCCAAACGCTTGTTAAAAATTTCAAAAATGCCGATTATAAAACTATCTCCAATAAACATAACTTTAGCAATTCTAAAATTGAAGAAACTATTAAAGCATGGGAGGAAATCAAAGGCGACGCTGGCTTCCTTTCAAAATACTTATATGTCGACTGGGCATTTGGTCAATTTATTAATAATAATCCACAGTTCCTACAACTCATGAGCATTTACAATATCGCATCTCCACTCCTCTCACTATGTTTACCAATTATTGTCTTAATTGTGCCATTCTTCATTATTAAAGTTAAGGGCATTGAACTTAATATTAAAGAATATATCGAGGTACTTAAATCGTTGGCAGCTAAGCACGCAATAGTGAAAGTATTTACCAATTTTAACGACGTAGATGTTGGCCAACGCGTTTATTTGGTAGTTTCAGCGGCATTTTATTTGTTTTCAATTTATCAGAACATATTGGTTTGTATTCGATTCTATTCAAATATGACGAAGATTCATGAATACCTTCATAATTTCAAAGTATATTTGGATTATACGATTGACAATATAAATTACCACTTGTCTTTTTCAAAAGAACTAACAAAATATAGCAAGTTTAATGGTGATCTGATAGCTAAAAGAGATATACTAACAAAATTCAAAAAGGAGATCGAATGTATTACACCATTTAAGCTGTCATTTACAAAGTTTACCCAAATAGGGCATATTATGTGGTCATTTTATCAATTGTATAATAACGCCGAATACCATGACGCAATGTTATATTCCTTTGGATTTAATGGCTACATGAATCTGTTACAAGGTATTAAGGAAAATATCGACGGCAATAAGATGAATTCTGTTACATTAATTAAGGGACAAACCAAACCAGTTTTTAAACAAATGTATTATCCAAAGTTTATGGATGATGCCAAGATTATTAAAAACAATTGCGACTTGACTAAGAATATGATCATTACTGGACCTAATGCGTCAGGAAAAACGACCACACTAAAGACCGCCTTAATAAATATTGCGTTATCTCAGCATATTGGGTTTGGGTGTTATGATAAGTGTAAATTAGAACCATTTGATAATATTCATTGTTATTTGAATATTCCGGACACGTCTGGTCGAGATAGTCTATTTCAAGCAGAGGCAAGACGATGTAAAGAGATCATTGATTGTATTGAAGAGAAAGAAAAGGATAATGAAAAACATTTTGCGATTTTTGATGAATTATATTCGGGTACAAATCCGGATGAGGCGGTTATGAGTGCCAAGGCATTTATGGAATATATTATTAAAAATGATAGCGTGACATGTATGCTAACAACGCATTATGTAAAATTGTGTAAAAAGCTTGGAAAAAATAAGAAGATTGAAAATTTTAATATGAAAACGATTAAACAAAATGACAATTTTACTTACACATATGAAATTGATAAGGGTATTTCTAAGGTAAAGGGTGGGTTAAAAGTGTTAAGTGATATGGACTATCCTAAGGAAATATTAGATAATACGTCAAAATGCGCCAAAGAATGAGCCAAAGAATGAGCCAAAGAATGAGACAAAGAATGAGCCAAAGAATGAGCCAAAGAATGATCCAAAGAATGAGCCAAATATTCGTTTACTTAATAAATAAAATATATTATTTATTAGTAATAATGGTTCTAACAGAAATACTTAGTACATCATTTTTATTTAGCATTGCGATTATTATTATTTTAGTAGGCGGCTTATTTGCGTATTTTAATCATAGAATTACACAGCAAAATCATAAAATTTCATCAATGTTGGAATTAGTTTCAACTATAGCAAATGAAATGCAGTTCTTTAGAAGCAAATTGCGTAATAATGTTCAAGAACAACCTAAGATGCCAGATGCTGATATTATTAATTTTAACCCACATTTTTTTGGAGGTAAATTAAATACTGAAAATATTGTGGATAATAATACTTTAATAGAAGTGTCAGATGACGAATCTGAAATAGATGATTCAGATGATTCAGATATAGATATGGATTCTGTTTCAGATGAGTCTGATGACTCTGGATCGGATTTAGATGATGATGAAGATGAAGATATAAATATAAAAAATATTAGTATTAATTTAGGAAACGAAATTGATATTGATATTGATTTGACTGAAATTAGTAACAATGACATAAATAATATTGATATTAATAGTAATAGTAATAGTAATAATGATAATATAAAAACAATCACCTTGTCACAAGATTTAGATTCATCAAATAATACATTTGAAAATGTAGATGATATAGCACTTATACTAACAAATTCAACTGCTGAAAACAAGATTGATTATAAGAAAATGTCATTAAATAAACTACGAGACTTAGTAATAGAAAAAGGATTAGTTGTAGACGCATCCAAATTAAAAAAGAATGATATTCTTAAAATGTTAGGTGATGAATAACTGATAGATTTTTCTCTATCAATAGTATAATATGAATAATAGTTGGAATACGCAGTTTTCTGGATCAAATAATACATATTATACAATGCCTCCATTGATGAGTGATGGACGTAATTATTCTAGTTGGCAGCCAGAATCCGTTGTAAATGACAAAATTAAGCAGGATGCGGGGATCAATTCAAATTGGAAATATAGGCAATATCTTCAACACAACGCAAATACTATCATGAAATACAATACGAAGGAGACGATTCATGCTTCCGGGAATAATCCTTATGCTGTTGATAATAAGACGGCTAGCACAAATGTACCGCATACATTTACTTCAATCCATGATACAAGTAGTCCTTCATTTGGGTTTAACAATAGTGATTTGAAAAAGGATTATATGACAAAACAGCAAATGAGTGCTCGAATGATTTCGCCGTCGATCCCAACGAATTGGTAAAATACCATTCCACCTTTAAAAAGGTGGAGCCAAACCTATTTTTAAAATTAAATTATTTTTATTTTTTCTCCAACTCATCTCCAACTCATCTCCAACTCATCTCCAACTCATATCCAACTCATCTCCAAATTATTACCAAATTATTACCAAATCAAATGTTTGGCTCCACCTTTTTAAAGGTGGAAGTGGATAAAGCATTTAAAAACATTTTTTTTTATATAATATATCCATTTTATTATATGAAAATATTTAGTATTGATGTTGGCATTAAAAATCTATCCTTTTGTCTGTTTGAACTAACAAATAATGATAAAACCACATTAAAAATTTTAAAATGGGATAACATAGATCTGTCTGATAAAAATAATAATAAATGTATTTTTATTGAAAAGGGTGAGGTATGTGATAAACTAGCAAAACTAACAAAGGATAATAAATGCTATTGTCTGAAGCATTCTAAAAAACTTAATTTCTTACAGCCAGCTGCCGATTTAGCGCTGCCATTTTTAAACAAACAAAAAATCCAGGCTCTAATTGAAATCACACTCAAATATCATGTAGCTTATCCAGTTAATTATAAAAAAGCCACATTGATTGAATTATTGTCAGAATATTCAAAAACTAATTGTTTCGCAAAAATAGATAATGTCAACGCATCCAAGATTGATTTGGTCACAGTTGGGCGTAATATTCAGCACAAGTTAGATGAAATATTATGTGATCATTTACTATCAATTGACACTATTATTATTGAAAATCAAATAGGCCCTATTGCCAATAAAATGAAGACAATACAAGGTATGTTGGCGCAATATTTTATTATGAAAAATAATAATATTTCAATTGATTTTATTAGCGCATCTAACAAACTGAAAGATTATACTCCAAGTAGTACTAGTACTAGTATTAATACTTTAGATACTACTTCTTCTAGTGCTGTTACAACAAAAGTAAAATTAGATTACAAACAGCGGAAGAAACTTGGCATCCAAACTTGTAGTAATTTTGTAGACAATGATTCGCGGTTTACCAACTGGGGTGCGTTCCTACATAAGCATCAAAAGAAAGACGATCTGTCTGATTGCTTCCTACAAGGGATGTGGTATATAAATCATAAAATATAATTAAAAAAGATATAATAAGGTATAATAACTAATTGTTTATTTATTTAATTATTTAATTGTTTATTTAATTAAATAATATATATTTTAATTCGTATTACTTAAAATTAAATGTTCTTATTAATTCATAATAATGGACGACAATGAAATAATAGATATTTCTATGGATTTTGAAAATTTAGACAGCGGTGGAGGTTGGGGCAGTAAATCAAAGAAAACCAACTTTGGAGGAGGTCTAGAATTATTAATGAATGAAAAGCGTAATGAAAATACTTCCACTAGTGACATTAATATAGACGATTTGAATAATTTAGAAAATGAATTAAATGATTTAGCAAATGATACTACTCCATTATCCAATAATTTTGAATCGAAACTCTTTGGTGTTAAGGCAGGATTTGATGATAATAGGCCATCTGTTAGATTTGACGACGGACCATCTATTGGCAGATCAACTACAAATACGGATTCTGATGCGAAGACATGGGATGGATATGGCAAGTTCAATAATATACCTATTAATCCGGATATAAATATGAGTTCCGAGCCTAAGCTTTCAAAGGAGGAATTAATGAGAGAGAAGTTCAAATTCCTTAGAAGGTTAGAAGCGCTTGAAAAGAAGGGCGTCGAACTAACAAAGAAATACAACATGGAATCCAATTTAGCAGAAATGCAAGGAGAATATGAAATGATTATGGAAGAAAAAGCGAAGCAAAACTCAGTTAAATTTCAGGGGAACATGATGATGGCAATTATTAATGGTATTGAATTTTTGAATAACAGATTTGATCCATTTGATGTCAAGATAGATGGATGGGGTGAACAAATTAATGAGAATATTACAGATTATGATGATATTTTTGGCGAACTCCACGATAAATATAAATCGAAAGCATCTATGAGTCCCGAGCTTAAGTTGCTTTTTCAATTGGGTGGCAGCGCAATGATGGTACACATGACAAATACTATGTTTAAGAGCGCGATGCCTGGCATGGATGATATTATGCGCCAAAATCCTGATTTAATGCGACAGTTCCAGTCCGCAGCGGTTAATACTATGGGGCAAAGTAACCCAGGTTTTGGTGGGTTTATGAGTGGGCTTATGAATCCTGAATATAGTGAACCGCAAACACCGTCTGGAAGAGGTCCTCCGCCGCCAATGGCGACACAGGCCAACAATGTAATCCATCCTCCGACCAGGGCTGGCAATAATGTTTCAAGACCAGATATTTCTATGGCACGCAGTAATTTTGGACCAGGCAATTTTACAAATGATGATGGAATTAGTATTAAAGAAAATAACTTCAGTGTTCCCGGTTTTGAACAGCCGCGTCCAGCAAGTAAAAGCAATCGTCGTCCTGATATGAAGGGTCCTAGTGATATTACAGATATATTGTCTGGTCTAAAAACAAAGACGATTAATATTTCGGAGCAGCAGAAAAACTATGATGATTTAAATGGAGATAATAATAGTAGTACTATTAGTATTAATGACTTGAAGGATCTACAGACAGACGCGAATGTGCCAAAGCGTAGCAAGAGGAAGCCTAGATCGGATAAGAATACGGTTAGCTTGGATATCTAGTCCACCTTTTTACACCTTTGAAAAGCGTTAAGCGAAGCAAAAAGCCAAACAATCGAAAGGGGAGCCAAACAATCGAAAGGGGAGCCAAACAATCGAAAGGGGATGTAAAATATTGAAAGGGGATCCAAATATGTCCAAACTATTGAAAGATTGGACATATTTTTACTTCTTAAGCGTTTTTGGCTACACCTTTTTTACACCATTTCGCATTTCAAACGCCGATTAATATCAATGTGTTCTTAAATAATTCTTTGTGTTTTTGTAAATATTTATAATCAAAATTTTTGTTACATTTATTACAATGTAACAAATATATAAATCTTGAACATTGTGATATATGAGCCCTTTTATGTTTTTTATAAATTTCAGAATTTAATATTTTTGATCCACAAAAAAAACAAATCATATATAATTCTATAATTTATTTTTATATAATTTTCATTATATAAAAATGGGCGTTTGAAATGAGAAAAGGTGTAAAAGGTGTAAAAAGGTATATTTTAGCGTTTTTGGCTACACCTTTTTTAAAAGGTGTAAAAAGGTGTATTTTAGCGTTTTTGGCTCCACATTTTTTAAAAGGTGTATTATAATGGTTAAAGGT
>Ga0214919_10005395_pt1 | contig 18190 bp, 14 predicted proteins | sample LL1503_MetaG_FD_177994 | JGI IMG/M metagenome (GOLD analysis project Ga0214919, IMG submission 177994) | Freshwater microbial communities from Lake Lanier, Atlanta, Georgia, United States - LL-1503 | ecosystem: Environmental > Aquatic > Freshwater > Lake | place: USA: Georgia | collected...
ATGTGGTGGAGGGCAACTCGCCGAACAGTCGCTTGTAATCCTGGGCAAACTGGCCCAAGTGCCAAAATCCCCAATGGGCGGCAACGTCTTGCACCGTGACGCCTTTTGCGGCGTCACGCAGGCCGCGGCGAACACCATTGAGGCGCAAGGCGCGCAGGTATTTGACGGGGGTGGTGCCCAGTACATCTTGGAAACTGTAATTCAGTTTGCGTCGGCTTGTTCCCAAATGGCTGCACACTTCCAGGATGGACAGGGGTTCATCAGGGTGTCCCAGCATCAATTCACAGGCTTTGTCGACCAGTTTTTTTCGCCGCTCCAGCGTCGGCAGTTCATGCGTGTCCACCTGTGAGGGCAGTGCTTCGATCCACTCCATCAGAATCTCGTCACGCAGCTGTCGCAAGGCCTGTGGGTCGTGCTGGCGGTTCGCCAGGGCGCTGGCCTGGTCCAGAACGGTAAGCTGCAAGTCGCGCAAAATTTTCGCTTTGACGCCTGAGGTTAGAAGTACCAGTTGTTTTTCGAGCCAATGGGCCAGGGGCTTTTGGTACATGCGTTCCCACAGTGGGTTGAGCAGGCTGCGTTGGACCACCACCGCGATCAAAGTGAAGTGGGGTGGGGTGGTCAGGTCCACCTCATCTCCCTTTCCGCACATGATGGCGTGCTCGGATACGCGTTGGCCGTTGAAAAACAGATCTGAGGAGTCCTTCAGCGCCATTGCAAAACCGTACACGCTGTCATCGAGTCGCCCGCGCTGGCGCATGGCAGTGCTGGTGTCTTCTCGCAGCAGGGTCACCTCAGGCAGTTGCACTTGGTGTATTCGCCCTTTGAACTGGCCAGGCGAGAGCTGTTCGTAATGCAGCGCCCAGGCTTTTTGAGACAACGCGTGATGGTCCATGTCCTGGGTGTCCAGTACTTGGACCCAAGGTGAATAGGGACTGGACGCTTGTTGTGTGGATGTCAAAGATGTAATGCACTGAAAAACTGCAATTGATTGATTTTGCACTTCAGAGCCAAGCCCGTCATTTCTGGTTAACCCGACATTGAATTTGCTCAAAAATGATTTCTGAAGTTCAAGTGCCAGGTCTGGATTTTCAGAGCGTGAAGTTCTTGGGCCATTCTGATGAAGAGATGCCTAACCTGTTTTTAAAATGGGACCGCATGGCTGAAGCCCTTGCAAAAGCTGTGGCCAGTGCAACGTTTTCCAAAGAGCGCAAAGTGGTTTCCAAAAGACGCTGAGCACAGTTCAAGCGCTTGTTCTGGCGTTGGAGTTGGAGTTGCCCCAATTCACCAGACACTTTGACATTCTTGATCTTGAAAATTCCCAGATCAAAGGGCCAGCGATGCCCATCCGAAAAGTGGCCTTCAATCTGACACCCAAGCAGGCAAAAGCTTGATCGCCAATTGCACGTGCTCAATACCGTAATCACGTTCAGCTGCCGCCCGTGTCAACTTGTCGGACATCAAATCCTCGGCTAATGCCTCTATGCTGCGTAAATGCGACGGCCCAAACCCCCCCCCGCCCGGTGTTTCAACCCGCATGCGCTGTCCAGCGGCGAGTTGCCGGCCAGGCTGGTTGGCAGGAAGTATGCGTTGGCCAGGCAGGTCTTTGTCCAGTATGACAGTCCCAAAGCCCCCTGACTGCCCCCCATTTTGACCTTGAGCTGGAATGTGAGTGCCTTCGGTCGTCGCGAAGAAGAAGGTGTTGTCATCGAGTGTTCGTATTTGCCGCGAGATACCCAGACCCCCCCGATGTTGACCCACACCGCCGCTGTCCCGGACAAGTGCATACTCCTCCACGAGGAGGGGATACTCATTCTCGAGAGCCTCCGCAGGCAGGTTTGAGGAGTTGGTGATGTGAACATGGGTGCCGTCTGCACCATCTTCGTTGAAATGGGCACCGACGCCTCCACCAATTGTTTCGACATACACGTAGGTGCCAGGTCGGCGACGTGACTGACCTGACACAACCAGGGCAGGCATCGCATCGTTGCTGGATGCCATCGCCCTTTCGATAGGCAATATCTGACTGAAAGCGCCAATGATCGCGCCGGCCACACGTTGCGATGTACTGGCGCGCATTCCGACCGCAGCCGGAAAACGCGGCCGGGTGATGGTACCTTCGGGCGAACGTATGTCGATACACCCGAACATCCCTTCGTTAGCGATCAGCTCAGGATCAAGCATAGTTTTTACACAGTAATACACGCAGGCGCGCAGTGCGCTTTCTGGCATGTTGTAGCCACCAGGCGATTGTGGGCCGGAGCCGTTGAAGTCGACTACCAGGCGATCACCTTCGGTACTGATACTGGCCGTGATTGGAATTTTAGGACCCCCAATGCCATCGTCATCCAGAGCCGTTGTGAAGCTTCCCGTGCGACCCTGAATGGTCTGGATACGCTGTTTGATACGTCGCTCGGTGTAGGCCAGCAAGTCCTCAATTGAATGCAGAACTGAGCTCAACCCCATCTGCCTGACCAGTTCAAGCATCAGTTTTTTGCCACGGGCATTGACTGCGATCTGGACTTTCAGATCGACAACGCGATCCTCAGGTTCACGGCTGTTTGCAGCGATAAATCGAAGGATGTCTTCATCCTCTTGATTCTGGCGCATGACCCGTATGACCGGGATGCGGATTCCCTCTTCGAATACCGTCTTGGCACCTGGTGACACCGAGCCCGGCGCGCTCCCGCCGACATCTGAGTGATGACCGATGTTGGCGGCAAAAAAGCTCAAAAGGCCATCGCAAAAAATCGGTGTCACGATGGTAATGTCAGGCGCGTGCGTGCCGCCCGCCAGATAGGCATCATTGCAAATAAAGGCATCGCCTTCTTTGATACCCTCTGCACCATAATGCTGGAGAGCCGCCACCACACCACCTGCAAGAGACCCCAAATGCATCGGAATATGGGCGGCCTGGGCAATCAGTCGACCGCGCGCATCAAATAGGGCCACCGAGCAGTCCTTGCGCTCCTTGATGTTGGGAGAGAACGAAGCGCGTACCAAGGTATTGCCCATTTCTTCGGTGATCGTGAGCAGGCGATTGGAGAAAACCTCCATCGCAATCGGATCGAATAATTTGGGTTCTGTAGGCGTTGCGTGGCTCAAGGTGTTCATATGAATTTCCAGTCAATGGACTTGCTTGGCAATTAAACGGCAATGATCAGGTTGCCCCAAGAGTCGACCTTTAAAGTTTGATCAGGCAGCAAAATAGTGGTCGAACTCATCTCTTCCACAATTGCGGGACCTTGCATCTCATAGCCCCTTGGAAGGGTATTACGCTGGTAAACCGGTGTTTGCAGACGTCCATGTTTGGAGCCAAAGTACACCGAGCGCTCAGACTTGACACTGGGTGAGTGAATGCAGGATAAAAAGGTTTGATTGGTCTTGGGTACTTGTCCAACCGCTTGGACACGGCAATTCACGATTTCGGTTTCACGTCCTTCAATGTCATAACCATACTCCTGAAGGTGTCGGATCCTGAAATTGGCAAGAAATTCTGACAGTCCGTTTGGATTGATGCCTTCAAGGGGCACAGTAACTTCGTAGTTCTGTCCGTCAAAACGCGTCTCAATGGACAGACGCAATTCGCGCCGGTCAGGTGACACACCCTCGCGTTCCAGCCAAGCCATAGCGGCCTTTTCCATTTCTGAAAGGATTGCGCAAACCCTTTGCCAAGCGATCTCGTTGGCCACAGACAATTCGCTGCGCACAAAGTCCATCGTAATGTCTGACAACAGGATCCCACGTGCGCAGAAGGTACCCGGTTCAAGAGGAACAATCACGGTCCGTATGCCACAGTCTTTTGCCAGTTCAGTCGCATGCAAAGGGCCAGCGCCCCCAAAAGCCATCAAGGCGAACTCCCGAATGTCATAGCCTTTTTCTGTAGACACCGATTGGATAGCGCGGTTCATGTTCGCGTTGGCGATTCGGACTATGCCATGCGCCGCCTCATCCATGGAGATGCCAAGAGGTTGCGCGACCTTACGCTGAATCACACTCATGGCTGATTCGAAATCGACCGCCAGTTTTCCATTCAGCAGGAAATGTGGATCGAGGCGACCCAAAACAATATTTGCATCGGTGATCGTGGCCTCGTCACCACCACGTCCGTAGGCGGCTGGACCTGGATCTGCCCCAGCACTTTGAGGTCCCACTTTCAGGGCGCCGGCATCGTCTATCCGGGCGATGCTGCCTCCGCCAGCGCCAATGACATGAATATCCAGCATTGGGGTTTTGACAGGGTAGTCGGCTACCAAGCGATTCGATGCATAAAGCGCGCGTCCTTTGACGATGACCGACACATCAGTCGAAGTGCCACCGACATCGAATGTCACAAGGTTGTCATATCCGGCCATGCTGCCAACAACCGACGTACCTATGACCCCGGCTGCTGGCCCAGAGACGCAGGTTCGCACCGGAACCTCACACACGGTCTGCACGGACATCAAACCGCCGTTGGAGTGAACAGTATTGATCTCGGCAGAAATGCCTATCGCCTTCACCCTCTCCAAAAGGCGCTGCATGTAGTTACCCATCCGTGGGCCCATGTAGGCGTTCAGCACTGTGGTCGACATCCGCTCAAATTCCCTGAACTCGGGAAGTACATCTGAACTCAGCGTGATGTAGGCCCCTGGCAGCATGCGCCTTAAGGCCTGACCTGCACGCCGCTCATGGTCAGGCTCACGGTAACTGTGCAAAAAGCAAACGGCTATAGCTGTAACTTCGGCCTTTCGAAACAACTCCCCGGCCTTTTCAAGGTCGGCCATGTTCAATGGCGTCAGGATGCTTCCATCAGCCATCACCCGCTCTTCAACTTCAAGGCGCAGCGCCCTTGGCACCAGAGGGGTTGGACGGTGAACCCTGTAGTTGTAGAGATGGGGACGAGTCTGACGGCCAATCTCCAATACGTCGCGAAAACCGCGCGTAGTGACCAGGCCGACCCGGGCTCCCTTGCGCTCGATCACCAGATTCGTTGCGACTGTAGTGCCATGCCCAAGCAGGGTGATGGTAGTAGGATCAAGGCGGTGCATCTGGACCAAATCCTCAAGCCCTTGGGCGATCGCTTCTGAGGGGTCATTCGGTGTCGAGGAAACTTTGTGGTAACTGACGACACCGCTTTCTTCGTCTAGCATCGTGAAGTCAGTGAAAGTACCACCGACGTCAAAGGAGATCTTGTACGTCAAGGTCTGTCCCCTAGCTCAGGTTCTTTTCAACGATGGCAGAGGCGCCGGTGAAATCCGGGTAGCAGAGCCGAGGATTTTTCCGCAAAGTTTCCAGAAACTCCTTTTCACTGCGCATCCAGAACTGGGATTGGCTTATCACATCATCGAGTTGGCTCGGATCGATCACAACAATGCCATTTTCATCGGCCAGAATCGCATCCCCTGGAGCAACGGCGACGCCCCCACAGGTAATCGGAATATTCATATCACCCCCCAACCCGCGGTATTTGGTTGTGACAGGGCTAAGGCCACGCGACCACACCGGCAGCCCTGCGGCATTGGAGTCTGCAACATCGCTGGTTGCGCCATCGATGATCACGCCGCTTAATCCGACCGCAGCGGCGGCGTACGCCGTTGCTGCGCCCCAGCATGCAGTTCGCTGGTCTTGCCCACGATCAATGACCAGAATGTCGCCTGGCCGCACAAATTTCAACGCATAGTGGCCCATGACGGAATCGGGCAAGGTGCATCGGACGGTGACCGCGGTACCCGCCAGTTTTCGGCCGGGCATTTGCTGCTGCAAGCCTTGGTCCATGAATCCCGCGTCCAGCACATGTCCGATGGTGCCGGTATCCAGCATCAGCAAGGCATTGACTTGCGCTTGAGTAATCTGTGCAGGCATGGGTTTGACCACATAGCGTGGTGGTGAGGCAATCAGTGGCATGGTGATCTTCAGGCTTTTCGTGAATTTTCGACAATCTGCTCAATGGCTGAGACAAGTGTCGGATTGATCTGGGCTTTCCACTTGGCATATGAACGGCGTGTGGCCGCCTGAAATGTCGCCAAGTCAGCGGAATTGGGTACGTGAACCTCTACACCAATCTCTTTGGCTTTAGTGAGGTCTTCGCTGTAAAACTTGCGGACCTCAGTGATATTGGCCTTGGCAGCATCTTGCGCTGCATCTCGCACCGCCTTCTGGTCAGCAGTAGACCAGCTATCCCAGGCCTCCCGCGATACAGCGAACAACAGAATTTCATTCATGTAATTCCATCGCGTCACGTACTTTTGCCCTAGCGTTTGCATCTTGGCAGCAAAAAAAAGTTCCATTGGATTTTCGCAACCATCAACTGCACCGGAGGACAAGGCCGGTTGGGTATCAGCCCAACTCATCACAGTGGGATTAGCACCCAATTCGGTGAAGACATCACTCATCATTGGGGATGGCACGATGCGCAGCTTCAATCCCCTGAGGTCGGCGACAGTTTTAATTGGCAGCTTGCTGTTGCAGAGTTGCCGAAAGCCGGTTTCTCCAATGGCCAGTGGCTCCGCACCGGCCTTGCGGACTGCGTCAAAGTACTGAGCCATAAAGGCCTTGTTTTGCAGCACTGCATCAAGGGCCTTGTGGTCCGGAAAAAGAAAAGGTAACGAGAAGCACCCCAACTCGCGGGCAGATCCGCTCCAGTTGCCGGGCGCACCGCAAATCAGATCAATCGACCCTTGACGAATACCAGTCAGTTCGCGCGTGGCGTCGCCTTGCACCAATGAGGCACCGGGGTAAACCTTTGAATTGATACGTCCGCCAGAATTGTCTTTTATCAGCTTAGACCAAAGCTCTGATGCTCGGCCCCAGGCAAAGGCCGGCGGCAGCACCGAGGACATTCGATATTCTGCTTTCAGGCTCTGTGCAAGTGCGGCACCTGGGAGGACCGTCATGGGCATAGCTGCCATCGCACAAGCTTGTGTCAAAAGGTTACGTCGATTCATTTCATCTCCTGAAAAAAAGTTTATTTCAATACTTCAGGATGCGTGGCAACCACAGCGCTAGCTCTGGAACCACCATCACTGAAAACGTTGCCACTGCGAAAGCCAAGACCAGCCAACCCACCCAAGGGATCGTGGACTCCATGCTGATGCCCGCCATGCGGCAGGCGACCAGTAAATTAACGGCCATGGGCGGTGTGAAGCCGCCTATGGCAATGGCCATGGTCAGCAAGACGCCGAACCAAACAGGATCCCAGCCAAAGGCCTTCATCATCGGAACCAGCAGAGGAAGGAACACCAGGAATATCGAAACACCGTCCAGGATCATGCCGACCAGCAGCAGCAGCAGAATGACGATGCACAAGGTTTCGAATGAGCTCAGACCGAAGTTCTTGATGCCTTCAATCAAGGGGTCAGCCAGCCCGATGGTGTTGACACTTAAGGCAAAAATACTCGCCAGTGACATGACGGTCATGATTACGGCGGAAGACAACGCCGCTTCCCGAAAAATCTCCGGCAATTGACGAAACGTCATGGTCCGATGAATGAACATGCCCACGAACAAGCCATAGAAGACAGCCACCACCGCAGCCTCTGTCGGTGTAAACCATCCCATACGCATTCCGCCAAGGATGACAACTGGCGCCACGAGACCCCAAATGGCTTGACGCAAACTGGGCCAGAAAGGGGGTCGCGGCATGGAACCTTCTTCAAGACCAAAACCTTTGATGCGGCTGATCAATACTGCGGGGATGATCAGTGCGAGACCCGCCAGAAGTCCAGGAATCATGCCCGCGGCAAACAGCGCGGGCACGCTGGCATTGGGCACACTGACGCTGTAGACAACAAAGGCGATTGACGGTGGGATGAGGATGTCAGTAGCGGCCGCAGCGCCCACAATGCTGGCCGAGAACGGCGGCGGGTAACCCGCACGCGACATGGCTGCAATCATCACCCCACCCACTGCTGCGGCATTGGCAACTGCCGAACCGCTGATTCCTCCGAGGACCATAGCCACTGCGATCGCTACCAAGGGCAGCATGCCCGGACCACGCCCTACACAAGCGATCGCAAAATCGACCAAGCGACGAGCAATGCCAGATCGATCAAAGATCGCGCCGACCAATACGAACATCGGTAAGGCCATCAAGGGATAGGAAGAGATCGACGCAACTGCATTTTGTGCCGCCGGCAGCAGCCCAAACCAAGGCTGACCTGCATTGGTCAACATCAGCGTGGCCATGCCTGCTGTTGCCAAAGCCACAGCGACCGGCACACCCAAGGCCATGCACAGGATGAACAAGCCAAATAGCACCAAGCCGGCCATCATCAAGCGATCCCTCTTCTGAGCCAGCCACCCCAGGCTGCACGCCAGGCCCCCAGACCGCATAGCAGTGCGAGCGGTAGGGTCAGCCACCATCTTGGAACATCCAGACTGGACACCTTTTCTTGATAAGCGTATTCACCAATCGCCGTCTTGATGAGCAGCAGCGCCACAGCCGTCAGCACCAAGGTTGTCAGCCAGACCGAGAGCATTCGCAATCGACGCCGTGTTTGAGTGTTTTTGCTGTCGTACAAGAACTCAACCCGTATATGCTGGTCATGGAATGCCGCTGCTGCCGCACCCGCAAAAACCAACAGCAACATCAGAAAAACTGAAACTTCCTCGCTCCATCCAATGGACACGTCAGAGACATAGCGCAAGACCACATTGGCGAAGGTGATCAAGCACATGAGCGCGATCGCAACCGTTGCCAAGACGTCCTCCAGTCGCCAGGGTCGCGATTTCACCTGTTCGACTTCAGTGCGCTTTGGTTCAGATTCGTTCGACATAATCAAAAATATTTTGGTTGCGTCCTTGCGAAGGTAGCCGGCCTTTGCCTTCATTAACCGGAGGGCATTAGCGCCAGTATTCGAATCCTGTAGCTCCAAGTCAAATGAAAAATTTTGACTGGTTTAGTCCATTTTTTCTGGACTGAAGTCGGTGCTTCTTCCCTAGGCCCTGGTGGGATCCATCCACACCAGTTCAGGTGATGACTCCTGGCAGAACCGCACGCAGACCTCGATCAAAAGATCGGACAGGATGCGTCGAAGCCGATTCTGCGGATCAGACAGATAGGTGACTTGCATTTCGAGTGGTGGAAAAGGTGCATCGACAGGGATCATCCTCAGGTTTCCTGACTGTAAATCCTCTTGAACCAATACACTTGGAATAATGGCCACCCCCAACCCATCCTTGGCGAGCCGAATCATGGTTGAAAAGGAAGTCCCGCAGTACATTCTCCGCGGACCGCCATGGGGTGCAAATACCGCTTCTGTATTTGTATGGGGTATGGACCCTTGGCTGAAGGAGAGGATTGGAAACTTTGCAAGGTTTTGTACGGTCATGGGCACATTATTTTGAATCAGCTGCGGGGATGCCACCCAATGACAAGCCATCTGAAAAAGCCGTTGATGAACCGCTCCAGGTGTCGTCTGGCCTACCAGTGTGACGGCAAGATCGATACTGCCAAGGGCCAGACGCTGCATCAGGTTCTGACTGGTGTCCGCCTGCAAATCCAATTCTATTTTTGGGTAGCGTGCTTCAATCGTTCGAAGAAATGGAGAAAGAATCGCATTGGCCGCCGTATCGATGATGCCAAGCCTAACGCGGCCACTGAAGGCATCAGAACCCCTGATCGTGGATTCGAAATCACTTTCAAGTTGAAGCAAACGCTCAGCGATAGACAGTGCATCTCGCCCCTGTTGGGTCAGGCGGATGTTGCGACCCTGGCGCTCAAATAACCTGACGCCCAATTCCTCTTCAAGGGATTGAATGCGAGCCGAAACCGCCGATAAAGTGGAGTTCATCCGCTCAGCCGTCTTGGTAAAACTGCCCAAGCGCGCAATCCAGACAAAAGTTTCAAGGAATCTGAGGTTCACATGCATCGGTCCACGGTCGGCTGGCACAAAGTTCAGGACCACCCAGCTTAAGGCGGCGTGTGAAGACTTCAATCTGTAAAGTTTGTTAATTTATCCACGACTTTAACACCCTTGTATTTAAATCGCAGGGTAAAGACTTTCTAAGGATTCTTCAATTAAATCCATGTCCCCTGTGTTTTGGACTTAGCCTATGCCAGCTGCTTTTCAGCAGCGATCCGATATTTTCAAGTTGTTCCAGGGGCTTTATTTGCTTCAGGTCTGACTGTCATGGGATGGGCTTGCGACAACGGGCCAACAGATTTACAGTCGGTATTACAAGGACAAGATATGTTCATGAATTGGCTGGAAGGAAGATTTTTACGGTGTATTTTCTGGTTCTGCTGTGGCTTTAAAAATGGACATTAAAGTCCCTGAACTGAGACAGGGTTAGCGGGCTTAGATGCACCACAGATCAAGCAACTCTTGGCCAAAATGAAATTATTTTGTGGTATCTGTGGCGCACTGAAATGCCTGTCGTTAAATGGGTAGAAGTCATGCCTTTTTGGTGAGTAGGCTGAAGTATCCTTATTTACCCTTTAATTCTTTTGCGGAGAATTGATAGATCAGTTGAGGGCGTGAATGGTAGCCTCTCAAAACATGACTCATTACATTTTTATCTACGGAACCTTATTGCCTGGGCTGGATTTATATCCGCACATGCTTGGCGGGACGTGGGTTGCTGATGCTCGCTGTAACGCGCATTTATATGATTTGGGGGAATACCCCGGGATAACGCGCTCTATGCCAGGAGACCCCTCATGCGTCACTGGTAAGGTGTATGCAGTGGATGAGTCTCACTTACATCGACTGGATGACTTAGAGGGTCTGGTACCCGGAAATGATGAGGCGTCTTTGTATTTACGCCAGCGCATTACCCTTGTAGACCCAGGAGATTTGTTGTCTTATGAGGTTTGGGGTTATTTCTACAACGGCAGTTTGGCGGGGTGTCCTCGTATTCATAGCGGGGACTACAAGGAATACTTGTCTTCCAAATCCTCTGGCCTAAGGGGAGGGGATGGGTCATGCCGAGATGATCCGTTTAAGGAGCATATCCAAAGAGGATAACCACTTCGACCCAGTATGCATTTGATACTGTCGTGATCGTGAAAACCCGAGGTGTGTAATGCCTAAACTTGATAGTGTGCGGGTAAGCGATTGATTAATATCTGTAGGACACTTAAAGACACTTTATGAACCTGCGCATGGCCGTTTTGCTGACCAACGACGACACCTCTGCATTTGCTACGCATTTTCCGAACGACGGGCAAAAGGTGTTGGAACTGCTGCAACCCCTGCGGCCCGACTGGTCGTATGAGGTGGTGCCAGTCAAGGACGGGGTTCTGCCCGCCAGCCTAGGAGACTTCGACGGCTACGTCATCACTGGTAGTCCCGCCTCGGTCAACGACGACAGCCTGCCCTGGGTGAGACAACTTATGGAGTTCATTCGGGCTGTTCACGCCGAGCGCCAACCCATGGTGGGCCTGTGCTTTGGTCACCAGGCGGTGGCCAAAGCCTTAGGCGGGGAGGTGGTGCGCAACGCCGCAGGCTGGGGCCTGGGCACCGCGCCCACGCACTGGCATGTAGATCGCCCCTGGATGACGCCACCCCAGGCCACCACCACCTTGATGGCCGCGCACAACGAACAGGTCATCCGCATGCCTGAAGGCGCGGTGTGTCTGGGCGGCAGTGACTTTTGCCCCATCGGCTCGATGCAGATTGGCCAGCACATCTGGACCACCCAGTTCCACCCTGAGATGCCACTGGTGTTCATGCAGGCTTTGCTGGGTTACCTGGCCGACAAGCTTGATGCCGACACGATGGCCCGTGCCCACGCCAGCCTGGCCAACGCCGCCGATGTGCCCCTGTTTGGGCAATGGATGGTGCAGTTTTTTGATGCTTTTTTTGAAAGAGCGCAATGACGGTTTGGAACCCAACCGACGACGGACACGCCGACTTGGCGGACCACGACAGCTATGTGAACGGCACGCCGCACAACACCTTCAAGCGCCTGCGCGATGAAGACCCGATGGCCTGGTGCAACTGGGCCGATGGCAAGGGCTTTTGGTCGGTCACGCGGCATGCCGATATTTTGGAGCTCAACCGAAACCACCAGCGCTTAAGTTCGGCCCAAGGCATCCGAATGGAAGACCAGACGCATGAAGAGTACCTAGCGCGGCGGACCTTTCAGGAGACCGACCCGCCCGAGCACACCCGCACCCGCATGTTGGTGGCCAAGGCCTTTTCCAAGCCCATGATGGCGCTCTACGAAGACCAGATCCGCGAGCTGTGTGTGGGTATCCTCGATCAGGCTCTGGCGATGGGCGAGTTTGATGCCACGCACCAGATTGCCCGCCAGTTGCCCATGCGCATGCTCGGACGGATTGCGGGCCTGCCCGAAGATGACCTGGATTGGCTGGTGGACAAGGGCGACGCGCTCATGGCCAACACCGACAGCGATTTCACCAGCCATGTGGTCGACAAGATGGACACCGAGGCCTACCGCTTCATGCCGTTTCGCTCGCCTGCCGGGGCTGACCTGTTCGACTACGCGGCGCAGTTGATGGAACGTAAGCGGGCAGCGGGCGACACCAGTGGCGTGCTTCACCTGATCACCCAGCCCGACGCGCAGGGGAATGTGATCAGTGACACCGAGTTTCGCAATTTCTTTTGCCTGCTGGTGGCCGCGGGCAACGACACCACACGCTATTCGATCGCTGCTGCTTTGCACGCGCTGGCCAACCAGCCCGGCCTGATGGCGCAGCTCAAGGCGGTGCAGGGTGACGCCGCCTGGGAGGGCGTGTCTGACGAGTTCATTCGCTGGGCCTCACCCGCCACGCACTTTCGCCGCACAGCGACCGAAGACTTCGAGTACCACGGCAAACAAGTCAAGGCAGGCGACAAGGTGCTGCTCTGGTTCATCTCCGGCAACCGCGACGAGCGGGCCTTTGACCGGCCGTTTGCCGTCGACCTGAGCCGGGACGTGAACCGCCACCTGGCGTTCGGGCAGGGTGGGGCGCATGCCTGTTTGGGCATGTGGCTGGCCCGGCTGGAGTTGCGCGTCTTGATGCAGGAGCTGATCAAGCGGGTCGACCGCATCGAGCAAACGGGTGAGCACATCTTTTTGCGATCCAACTTTGTCTCCGGTATCAAACGCTTGCCCGTGCGCATGCACCTCATCTGAAAGGAACCACCATGTCAAATGTTCAAGAACGCCTGCGGGTGCTGTTTTGTGACCACCTGGCCATTGCGCGGGGCAAATACGTCACGCTCAGGCCCGGTCAGGGCGGTGGTGCCCGTTTTTGCCGGGGCACTTTTGGCGTCACTTACGAAAAAGAGCTGATCCCGGCCCCGGGTGCGATGGTCATGGAAGGCCTGCCCGACATGGAGGCCGTCTACACCCCCGAGGACATTCGCCCTGGTTGGCAGCCGTTCACCCAGGTGGCGATTGGTGATCTGAAGGCCAACGACGGCACACCGTTGCCCATGTGTGGGCGCAGTGCCTTGAAGCGCGCCGTGACCGACTGGCAGGCCATGGGCTACGACCCGATGGTGGGCATCGAGCTCGAAGCTTTTGCCTTTCAGATCGAACCCGATGGCTCGCTCAAGCCCTATGACACGCCTGCGGCCCATGTGTATGCCACAGGCCCCTTTTCCGACCCCAGGGGCTTCACCGACGCGGTCTGGGAAAAAGCCACGGCAGCGGGCTTTCGCATCGACAGCATGAACACCGAATACGACGCGCCGCAGTTTGAGTTCACGCTCACCTACGACCATGCCGTCAAGGCGGTGGACGACATCTTTTTGTTCCGCTTGCTGGCGCGTGAAGTCGCTTTCCAGCATGGCATCGTGCTGACCTTCATGCCCAAGCCCATCCTCACGGTGGGTGGCAGCGGCGTGCACATCAATTTCAGCCTGCGCGATGGTCAAGGCCACAACGCGATCTCGGGCGGGCACGACGCCAGCCAGTTCAACGCCCTTACCATGGGTTGCACCGCCGGACTGATGCACCACCACCAGGCGCTGGCGGGCTTGTTGGCCCCCAGCACCAATTCTTACCAACGCCTGCAACCGGCCAGCCTGTCTGGCTTTTGGAAAAACTGGGCCGTGGACCACCGGGGCGTGACGGTGCGACTGTCGGCCGAAACCGGACCCGGCGCCCGCATTGAGCACCGCATGGGCGACGCTGCGGCCAACCCCTACACCCACACGGCGGCAGTGCTGCAAGCGGCGCGCCTGGGCGTGGCCAATGCTTATGCACTCCAACCCTTCGAAACTGGCGACTGCCTCGAAAACAAGGACGCCACCCAGAGCGTGCCCGTTACTTTGGCGGGGGCCCTCGATGCGCTCGAAGCCGACACGTCCCTCACCCAGGCGCTGGGCGAAGGCCTGGTGGCCAACCATGTGGGCATCAAGCGCCACGAGATTGAACGCACCTCAGGCCTGGAAGGCGATGCCCTGCGCGACCACTACATCCGATTCATCTGAGCAGAAAGAACCCCCCATGCCCCAAGTGCACTGGCTCATTCGCAACGGCGACCGCGTGAGCGACGACGTCAACGACGGCACCAACCTGATGGACGCGGCCCAGATCAACGGAATCCCCGGTATCGAAGGCGAATGCGGTGGTTGTCTGTCATGCGCCACCTGTCATGTGGTCGTGGATGAAGCTTGGTTGGCCGCCTGCCCGCCGATGGACGAAGTGGAAAACGCCATGCTCGACATTGTCAACTCGCCACGCCAGGCGGGCAGTCGACTGAGCTGTCAGCTGATGGCGTCTTCAACGCTCGACGGCATCGTGCTGCATGTGCCGGATTGAAACCTGGGCATACCTCTGGTCCATTGAAAGCTGGGAGAAAAAATGAAACAAGAACTCATTGACGTGCTGCGTCACCAACCCATTGCCGATCAAGGTTTGCTGATTGACGGGCAATGGGCTGCTGCTGCCTCGGGTCAGTCACTGCCCGTGGTCTCTCCCATCGACGGGCAGACGCTGTGCAGCATCGCCGCTGCAGGGCCTGCCGATGTGGATCGGGCTGTGCAGGCGGCTCGCCGCACTTTTGAGCAGGGCGTGTGGTCGCGCATGGCGCCTGCCGAGCGTAAGAAAATCCTGCACCGCATTGCCGACCGCATTGAGTCGCACCACGCTGAGTTGGCGGTACTGGGCGTGCGTGACAACGGCACCGAGATCGCGATGGCCTGGAAGGCCGAGCCGGGCAGCGCGGCGGGCACCTTCCGCTACTACGCCGAGTGCGTGGACAAGATCAACGGCGAGATCGCGCCCACGCCCGAGGGCACCTTGGGCCTGATCCACAAGGAGCCTGTAGGCGTGGTGGCGGCCATTGTGCCCTGGAACTTTCCGCTCATGATCGGCGCCTGGAAGATCGCACCTGCGTTGGCGGCGGGCAACTCGGTGGTGCTCAAACCTTCAGAAGACGCGTCATTGTCTTTGCTGCGCCTGGCGCAACTGTGCCTGGATGCGGGCTTGCCCCCGGGCGTGCTCAACGTGATCACCGGCCCGGGCGCAGAGGCGGGCGAGGCACTGGCGCGGCACATGGATGTGGACCTCTTGGCCTTCACCGGCTCTGGTCCTGTGGGGCGCTTGCTGCTTAAGGCCTCGGCCGAGTCCAACCTCAAGCGGGTATATCTGGAGTTGGGCGGCAAGTCACCTAATATTGTTTTTGACGATGCGGTAGATCTGGCGCAGGCGGCCAAGGTGTCGGCCATGGGTATTTACCGCAACAGTGGGCAAGTGTGTGTGGCGGGATCGCGCCTCTTGGTGCAGCGTTCGGTACACGACGAATTCGTGGAGCGCTTGCAAAACATCGCCGCCATTTTGCGTGTGGGGGACCCGTTGGATGTGACGACCGAGATTGGTGCGGTGAGCAGCGCCCGCCAATTGGCCAAAAACCTGGCGGCGGTGCAGACAGCGCAACAGCAGGGCGCCCGTCTGCGCGTGGGTGGCCAGGCTTTGCAACCGGTGGCCGGTGGCAGCTATATGGCGCCTGCTTTGTTTGACGGTGTGACGCCTGACATGGCCCTGGCCCGCGAAGAGGTCTTTGGACCTGTGCTCGCCGTGCTGCCCTTCGACGACGAAGCCGAGGCCGTTCGCTTGGCCAACGATACAAGCTATGGCCTGGCGTCTGCAGTGTGGACCGGCAGCCTTTCGCGCGCCCACCGCATGGTGCGCGCCATCAAGGCCGGCTTGGTGCATGTCAACACCTATGGCGGCCCGGACATCACCGTGCCGCTGGGCGGCGTGCGCCAGTCGGGCAACGGGCACGACAAATCGATGCACGCGCTGGACAAATACCTGGACCTGAAAACGGCCTGGATTCAGCTTTGAAAAAACCATGGGAAATCAATGAACAACGACCAACTCAAGGCCGACAACGCCCAATACCTGTGGCACCCGATGGCCCACCCCGGGGCGATGAAAAAGTCAACGCCCGACATCATTGCCAAAGGCGAGGGCTGCTGGATCTGGGACGTGGACGGCCACAAGATGCTCGACGGCGTGGGGGGCCTGTGGGCCTGCAACCTGGGCCACAGCAACAAGCCGGTGCGTGACGCCATCGTGGCGCAGATGGACGAGCTGCCGTTTTACAACGTGTTTCGCGGCACCACCCATGTGCGGGCCATCGAATTGTCCAAGCGCCTGGTCCAATTGATGAAGCCCGAGGGCGTGGCCACCGTGATGTTCTCCAACGGCGGCTCGGACGCGGTAGAGGGTGCGCTGAAAGTGGCTCGCCAGTACTGGAAGCTCAAGGGCCAGGCCGACCGATTCAAGTTCATCAGCCTGCGCCAGGGTTACCACGGCGTGCACTTTGGCGGCATGAGCGTCAACGGCAACACCAATTTTCGCCGTGCGTACGAGCCTTTGTTGCCCGGGTGTTTTCACATCGACACGCCCTGGGTGTACCACAACCCCTACACCGAGGACCCGATCCGCTTGGGCGAAATTTGCGCCGAACTGCTGGAGCGCGAGATTGTGTTCCAGGGGCCGGACACGGTGGCGGCTTTCATTGCCGAGCCGGTGCAGGGCGCGGGCGGTGTCATTGTGCCGCCGCCCAACTACTGGCCTCTTGTGCGCCAGATTTGCGACAAGTACGGCGTGCTCTTGATCGCCGACGAGGTGGTGACCGGCTTTGGCCGCAGCGGCGAACTGTTTGGCACACGACTTTGGGGGGTGAATGCTGACATGTGGTGCTTGGCAAAGGGTATTTCTTCTGGCTACATCCCACTGGGGGCAACGGCCATCAACCACCGCATTGCCGATGTGTTTGATGCCGACACCACGGGCACGGCTTCGGTTTCGCACGGTTATACCTACAGCGCCCACCCCGTTGCAGCTGCGGCGGCCCTGGCCACGCTCGACCAGATCGAGGCGTTGGACGTTACGGGCAACGCCGCCCGCGTGGGCGCGCACCTGCAGACCCGTTTGGGTAGGCTGGTGGACACCTGCAGCTTTGTGGGTGATGTGCGCGGTGTGGGCCTGATGCTGGGCATCGAGATGGTGAACGACAAGGCCAAACGCACGCCCATGACCCGCAGCAGCGACATCCCGGCGCGGGTGGCCAAGGCGGCTTACAAGGCGGGCCTGATGGTGCGCATCTCTGGCCCCAACCTGATTTTGTCGCCGCCTCTCGTCATCACCCGCGAGGAGGTGGACTTCATGTGCGGTGTGCTCGAAGCCGCCTTTGCCGCCGTGCAGGAGGGCCGTGCATGAAGAGTCCCGTCATCCTGATTGTGGGCACGGTCGATACCAAAAGCGATGAGATCGGTTTCATGCGCGAGCAGGTGCTGGCCTCTGGCGGTCAGGCGTTGATCATGGATGTGGGGGTGCTGGCCCAAGGGCGGTTAATCCCTGACATCGCCAACATCGATGTGGCCAAAGCAGCAGGCGTGACGCTGCAACAGGTGATCGACATTGGCGATGAAAACAGCGCCATGGCCTTGATGGCCCAAGGTGCATCAGCCCTGGCGGCCCAATTGCACCGCAAGGGCCGCATGGACGGCTTGTTGGTGCTGGGCGGCACCATGGGCACCGACCTGGCGCTTGACGTGGCCAGCAGCTTGCCGCTGGGTGTGCCCAAGGTGGTGTTGTCCACGGTGGCTTTTTCGCCCTTGTTGCCACCCGAGCGGATGCCGTCCGATTTGATGATGGTGCTTTGGGCGGGCGGGCTTTACGGGTTGAACAGCTTGTGCCAATCTGCTCTGGCGCAAGCCGCAGGTGCGGCGGTGGGGGCGTGCCGCGTGGCACGGGTCCCGCGATTTGAGCGCCCGGTGGTCGGTATGACCTCGCTGGGGTC
>Ga0214919_10005396_pt1 | contig 18190 bp, 14 predicted proteins | sample LL1503_MetaG_FD_177994 | JGI IMG/M metagenome (GOLD analysis project Ga0214919, IMG submission 177994) | Freshwater microbial communities from Lake Lanier, Atlanta, Georgia, United States - LL-1503 | ecosystem: Environmental > Aquatic > Freshwater > Lake | place: USA: Georgia | collected...
AACAATGCACAATGTACCTGGTAAGAATTCTTTTGGAGAGACAAATTCATTAGAATCAGGTGTTGACCCAAAAGAAGTGAACTCAAATGAAGATTGGAATGCTGTGAGAAATGGTCCTCGTAAAGGAAATTTTGGACCAATGCACAACCTACCTGGTAATTCATCATCTGGAGAGAAGAATTCATTAGAATCAGGATTTGAGCCACAAGGCGCTGAATCAAATGAAGATTGGAATGCTGTAAGAAATGGTCCTCGTAAAGGAAATTTTGGAAGATTAAAGAATGTACCTGGGGCTTCATCATCTGGAGAGAAGAATTCATTAGAATCAGGATTTGAGCCACAAGGTGCTGAATCAAATGAAGATTGGAATGCTATGAGAAATGGACCTCGTAAAGGAAATTTTGGACCAATGCACAATGTACCTGGTAATTCATCATCTGGAGAGAAGAATTCATTAGAATCAGGAGTTAACCCAAAAAGCCCTGACTCAAATAATGAATGGAATGCAGCAAGAAATGGTCCTCGCAGTGACTGTGAATTTGAACCTATAGATTTTATTCAGCAAAAACAAAATAAGGTTGCTAAAAATTTCTTAGCCTTATATGGAACATACTGTATAGATAATGAGAAACAAACAGAAATTGTCTATAATCCTGTTGGATTCTTATTGAACTTATCAGACTCTAAGTTACATACCAAAGCGGAAGGCGCAATGTATCTTTTATTAACAGAGTTTGCGAAACAGTTTAACGATATATTGACTTCAACCAAATATACAGATGATGATTCTAAACTTATACAAATTATTGCGCTCAGAGAAATAATTGTTCGTACAATTATCCATTCAACTGCGAATTTTGCAGTAGCCTGTAATGAGACTACACCGAATGATATGATTCTAAAAAACGAATTTAATGGAACTCTAAGTGCGGATGCAGTGAAAGCTCATTATTTTTCTGAAGCAAAAGACGCTTGTGATGTGTTAAAGAGATATATCTGGCCACTATTTACAGAGGACGCAGTAAATGCTTTTGTCAGTAAATTAGGAATTAAAAAGATAGAAGTAGAAGTTCTTGAAAATCGTGCGTATTCTTCAGTATTAGAAGCTTTCCTTTTACAAGAGCAAACTATTCTTTCTAAGGACGTATCTTCCGAATTATTACAAATTTTCACGTCTGCGCGTTCACAAGCAGTTCTTGAACATTTCAAAGATCCTATTAAGGGTCTTGCGACAGATGCTTCCCAATTATTATGGCCTGATATTTTATATTCTACTTCAATTGCGCCTGTAAGATTTACACGTTTAGAAGAACTCGCACAGTATATTAATACCAAGTTTAATGGAACAGTTACGCCACCAGTTGATCCTTTATCATCATTATTAGGTATGGGTAAACCTAATGTTCGTAATATTGCTCCTCCTTTTACAGAAAATAACGCAAGAAGGGCTGAAGAATTTTATGAAGGTAATGATGAAATCTAGGATAAATAAAGTTTCTTATATTTTTCAATAAACTCTTCAATATTATTAGAATTTGTGTTATTAAAGGCTGATTCTCGGTGAATTCTATGACCTATAAGTATTTGAGGGACATTATAAAATTTACATGATTCTGTATAACGAAGACGTAACCAGAGTTCATAATCTTCTAAACCAGTTATTTCAGATTCATTGTAACTCAAATATTTTGTTTTTAAAATTACTGAAGAATTAATAATTGGATTTCCTGAAAAGAAATTATATGCTGATATATTACCATATGGTATAGATGGTATTATTCCTTCCATATTTCCAAAATATTGACATCCTGTACCAATAACATCAAAATTCTCTAAAAATGGCATTTGTTCTGCAAGTTTACTTACAAGCCAAATATCATCTACATCTAATATTGCAACCCATTCTGTATTTACATATTTCAGCATAGCATTCATAGAAGCAGGTTTTCCTTTAGTATCTAATTGGAGAACTTTCACACGATTTGCACACCCAAGTTGAGAAATAATAGAAGTCACTTGAGTAGCCGCTGACGCATCAGGAGCGTGTCCATTTATACCAATAATCACATTCCATTCCTTATAGGATTGTTGGCATATTGAATGAAGAGATGTATGTAAGAACTCAATACCATTGTATAAGGGAATAAGAATAGTTATTTCTGCAGGTCGGCTAAAATAGATTTGTGGCCAGAACCATGGGTCTTTTGAAGTCAAGTCTGTCTCTACTAATTGGAAAAAATCTGGATCTTTCAAATACATAGAGGCCATTATATTTTGGTCTTTCCCCACATATAAATTTGCGTCAATATATTCTTTCATCATTTCATCATACTTTTGTGAATATTTCTGCCAAACATTTTTATGGGCAGCTAAATATCCTCCACCAATTCTTGCGCCATTAATTATTTTCAAATAATTAGCCTTATCTTCTTCCAAAAATGGAGAAATATTTAATAAGAAAAATCGTGTATCCGAAATATTATGGGATGAAGCAAATGTTTTTAGTTCAGGAAACCACTCTTTAACACGAAATCCTCCAGCATCTGCCCATAAATATTTATCGTGTCTAAATGGATTTCGTTCTATTGCTTTCAATACAAACTCTTTTTTCTCATACCAGATAGCATATAACTCTGGACTATGTATTTTCCGCTCTAAATCTTTCTCCAACTCTTTCTGCCAAAATTCATACCCATATTTTTTGAATGCTTCACATTGAGTAAAATTAAATGGTATAAAAATTGTTCTATCCATATAAGCCGCACGCCATTCAGAAAAAAGGCCAATAAGTTCTTGAGGAGCAAAAAAAACTAAATGGCAAGGAATATTTTCCATAAAATCTTTTATCCATGTCAAATATTGACTTGGAGGAAACTTTGAAGGTATTGGAAAATAAGCAGACACAATTGTTGCCATTTTATTTTAATTAATTATAAAATCCTTAGACTCAATTTAAGAACGGCTGCGCCACTGTGTCCCGCACACATTACAAATATAGAGAAACTTCAGATTCACAGGATCAGACTTAATAACAATAACATCTGCTTTTGTAACATTCTTTCTGGAAGGACACGTATCTGTTGGACAAGGGATGTTCGAAACGTGTGGCAGCGTCGGATCTTGTCGGGTAAACTCATTCAGAAGAATCTTATGACCCTCTGAAGCCTTTTCTTGAACAACTGTCTCAAGAACAAGTGTACCTTCAGTTTCCACCCTATTATATCCACAATGCCTACACACTCTTGTAAGGGTTGTATCAGTAATATCAAGAGCAAGATAATAATGGCATGTTGGGCAGAAATGTAAAGTAGTTGCCATTTTTAATTAGATTCTCTAATTGATATTAGAGAAATACATTTAATCAATTTTTATTCCGAGTTTTGGACCTGCCGCCAAACATTTTTCAAGCAAAGAAGGATACTCTGATATTCCATTCATCATACCATATGGGAGATTATTCCATATTTTCTGCGGTTCAGCAGCATATTTCTGAAGTTTTACAAGAGTATCCTTATAAACATTTGACAGTTCCTCACGCCACACGCTCTCAAACTTCTTCAGAGAATTATCCATTACTCCTTCAGAATATTTGTGAATTGTATGTACAATATATCGCAATACAGAATGTTCTATAAATTCCGAATACTGTTTTGAAATGGGTTTTCCCTTATAGGATGCATAACCGGGTTCGTGAAGAAGCGGCTCTTCATCTAACAGACCCATAATTGAAAGTAATACAGTTCTCAAAGTCATAACAGATGTCCAAGAAGGTCCTTGCCAAGTTCCAAGTATACTTAGACAAACTTTCCCTTCCACATATAAGTTCGGGTGAAAACGGGTCCTACCGTCTGAGGTGAGGAATTTTACTTTAGGATTTGAAAATGGGTAGTCTTCTGGAAATTCGATTTCAAGGAGTACTGGGAGATTATGATAAATAGTTTCACCTGGACCAAAGATAAGTGCTATTCCCTTATAGAGATTATCTTCATTCTGTTGATAAAATATTCGGAGAGATTTCGTCTCTTCACTTTGTATTACCTTCATATCCATCATAACTCTGCGGTTTGTTTGAGGTAGTCCCATCTTTCTTATGCTCTTTAGGGGTGAGGCAAAAATTGACCAATTTTTTCCTCGTAGTTGGACAGTAACGTGAAAAGATGGCTTCTGAGAAAATTAATGAAGCATATGCCAAGCATTCTATCAGCAAATTTTTAGGAGAGCGCTATGTTGAAAAAGGTGCCCCACATTCCCTTACAGGAATGGGGAAACAACAAGGGCGATGGCTCATTGAGGATAAGGATTATCCAACATTTCTCAATCTGCTTCACGATTATCTATATAAGCAGAAAAATATCCCTTTGAATCTTGTGGAACAGCGTAGTGGGAATAATCCATATCCTGTACTAATTGATTTGGATTTCAAGTATCGTCCAGATATGAGCATCAACCGTATGTTCACTGATAAGCATATTTATAACTTCGTAAAGGGCTATTCAAAGGGTATATTAAAATTCTATAAGGGATTTCCTAATGGGCCACATGTTCGTTTCTTTGTTTCTATTCGCCCACAGCCTTATCGCAATAAGCGTTCAAAGGACGGTGAGACATTTGCTGAGTTAAAGGATGGTATTCACATCCAGTCGCCTGATATTATTATGACAGCAGAGCGTCAGCGAATTTTGAGGCGTTGGGCTCTGGACAATGATATATTAACAGGAGCGTTTGATGAGACTGAATATATTAACAAACCGGATGATATCTTTGACGAGTCTCTAACAGTTAAAAACGGTTGGCTATTGTATGGCGAGTCTAAGCCTCCAATGGCTGGTACTGAATTCTCTCCGTATAAAATTCATAAGATTTATGTACTAGATACTGAGTCTGGTGATATTGATGAAGCGCCAAATACTTACACAAATCGCCAGTTAATGGAACTTCTCAGTATTCGTTACAATTTACAGAAGTCTATTGGGGACGAACACCAGAATAATGATACAGATATTGTGAATGATTACAAAGTTCTTCAAGCAGGCTGTGCTATGCCAAAGACTCCAGTACATAAGCCTCGCGCACCTGCTGTTGCACCTGAAATTCTTGATCTAGAGCCAATTGTTGCAGATTACCTTTATCCCCCACAGACTGAACGTGATATGGTAATTATTCGTCGTCTAGTATTAGAATGTCTAAGCGACGAACGTGCAGACAAGTATTCTACTTGGCGTGAAACAGAGTGGTGTCTTCGCAACATTAGTGATTCAGAAGAATTCTTTCGTCTCTGGATTGAATTCAGTAAGAAGTCTGGAAAATCTTCTAACATAAACGTGGACCGTGAGTTTCGTGAGTGGAAGCGTGGCGGAGCAATGACAACTTCTGGGAAACAACTCACAAAGCGTAGTCTACATTACTGGGCTCGTGAGGATAATCCACAGAAATATAATGAGATCATTAAGGGAGATGCTGTTGAGTGGGTTTCACAAGGTCGTTGTAAGAATACACACAATCATGTAGCCCAACTAATCAATCTTATATATGATGGTGATTATCGTGTCGCAATGGATAGTCAACGAGTTGTGTGGTATCGTTACAAGAAGAATATGTGGCAGCAATCGGTTCAGGCTGTTGATCTTCGTATCAAAATTAGTAATGAAGTTGCAGACATTGTAAGTGAAGCAAGAAAGGTCAGAAAGCAGTGGCTTACTCAGCAAGGCACAGAAGATCCTGGAAATGACCTAATTGTCAAGGAACTTCTTGCGATTGAGAAGAATTTATATACAGGTGGTTTTAAAGATAGTACAATGAAAGAGGCTGCATCAATCTTCTATGAAGAGGATTTTGAGAAGAAACTGAACGCGAACACAACACTTATTGGCTGTGCGAATGTTACACTCAATCTCCGTTCAAAACGTGTATTAGCAGATGGAACAACTGAGGAATTTGTAGAGGCGTGTGCTCCAAAGCCAGAAGATTATATTAGTTTTATGGCTGGAAATAACCCTCCTGATATGTTACCTATTGAGTATTACCCTTACAGTGCAGATGATCCAAATATTCCAGAGATTATGGAATTCTTCGCAAAGATCTTTCCTCGTCCTGAATTACGTGAATATGTATTAACACTTCTCGCATCTTGTATCGAAGGTGCGAATAGGGAACAAGCCTATTATATTATGACAGGTGGCGGTAGTAACGGTAAGTCCAAACTTGTTGAGTTAATGCGGTATTCTCTTGGTGATTATCTTACATCTCTGAGTACAACTGCTATTACACGTAAGCGCCCTGATTCTGGTTCAGCAAATCCTGACATTATTAAGATTCGAAACAAGCGTTCCATTATTATGCAAGAGCCTGACCCGAATGAGCCTCTGAATACATCCCGTATGAAGCAGTTTAGTGGAGAAGATGATGTAGAGGCTCGCGGCCTCTTTAAGGATCAGGAGACATTCAAGATTACTGGTAAGCTCTTTATGTCTTGTAACAAGTTGCCGCCAATTAACACGATGGATAATGGTACTTGGCGCCGCATTCGTGTCATTCCCTTTGAGACACGTTTTGTAGATACAAATGATCCTGCGTATGATCCTGCCAATAACGTATTCTATAAAGACTATAAACTTGATGAGAAACTTAAGTCCTGGCGCCAGTCATTCTTCAGTCTTCTTGTATATTATTATGAGACTCGTTATCTTAAGGGAGGTCTCAATCCTCCTCCAATTGTAATGCATGTGTCTAATCAGTATAAGTACACACATGATAGTTTTGCAAAGTTCTTTGAGTCCTGTGTTCGTAAAGAGCCTGAGGCGCCTGATGTGACATTTACAAAAGTGTATAAGATGTATTCGTTATGGTATGCAAATCTGGCCGGTGCATCAGGTACTAAGCTGAAGTCAGACGATTTTAAGAAACAACTCGAAGAGAAACTTAATATCGCCAACATCACAAAGAATGTTCGCGGTATTCAGTTGTTTGCGTCCGAGGAGGAAGCAGAGGATTTTGATAAGAATTCAGTAGGGTCTACGCGTAGTTAAGTCTACGCATATGACGATATTAGCGCATATACAAGTAATGACACCAATGCAAATCCTATCAAGGTTTGAACACCTTTTTTAGTATCACCAAGTGGAGGCATAAAAGCAAATGAAATGAGAACTGCGCCAAATAAGAGATATGCAAATAAGAAAAAACTTAAAGCACCATCCTGTAAGGACGCAGTTAACGTATTTGTAGTAACTTTTTCTCCAGATAAATTTTGGTCTTGTCTATCATCCAAAAAATCGTGTTCATGTGTAGAAATACGTCTTTTCAACTCCGCAAGTTCTTTTTTCAGTTCTTCTTTCTCTTTCAAAAGACTATTGTACTGTTTATTAACTGTTTTCTCCATTGAATCAGGTGAAGATTTATCCTTAATATTCAGAGAAACTTGATATAAATCATTAGCAGATATTGCTTCTTTTTCATAAGCACTAGCCGCGTCAGTTGATAACATCCTGTAGATTAGGCTGAAAATGTAGATTCAAATTTATTCAACAGCGCAGTTCCATAATCTTGCGCAACAGCCTTTCCACTTTGTAATGCATCTGATCCAGCCGAATATGCTTGTGATAGACTTTCACAATTTGGCACAGGAATTGGTGGCCCACCCTGTCTATCAAACTGGCGGCGATTCCAATAGCGCTGGTCGCGAGAGTAGAGAGTGTATTGAGCCCTTACAGCAATTGTTAGCGCAATTATAATAGCACAAAGAAACGCTACACCCGTAAGAATAGAAGTAGGAACCATTCCTTGTCGGGACAAATAGAGTAGTGGTGAAATTAACACAAGCGCAAGAAGAATCATCTGGAGAATGAAAAGTGTATCCAACTTATTTCCATAAGACCATTCATTAATTTCGTATTGGCGTTGAGCAAGATCCTTGTCGTGAATTATAGAATCAGCCTCATACTTTGTACGGTTATAAAGCTCTTTTTGCATAGTATCTAAATCCTTGTTGCGTGTGTGATAGTAAAAAATATTGTTCTGTGTATTTGAAGCACGAACAGCATCACCATATACCTTATTGAAAGTGTCTTCGCGTTGACCTAAAGCATCATTCACCAACGCATCACGATTTTTCTTAATATACCCTGACAGGTTATCCGGATTTGAACGCAAATCTGTCACAAACTGTTGAAGTTCAATCGATTGTGCAGTATTAAGATTGTTTATTGCGTCTGTAAGGGCCGGAGAACTCATGAGCGGCTCTATCTACAAGTAAGTATCAAAGTTAAACTATGAGCCAGTCACTCTATGTTCGAGCAAGAGCCACCAAAACACCTATTGCTACAATATTTAACACCGCGTATAATGTTAATAAATTACTTGTAGCATTATTCTTCTCTTTCGTATATTCTACCATCCGCTTACGCAGTTCTGCCGCAGATGAATCTGATGTAAGAATCTTCTGCTGTGCTCGGAGGTCATCCGCACGAGATGATAATGTTGAGTTTATAGCATTAATCTCTTGAGAGTCTTGGCGACTTAAACGATAGCGCTCAATAGCAATCGCATTTATAACCTGTGTGAGGTCATTCAACTTCTGATTTAGATTGCGTGTCAAGGGGAGATATATCTCAAACCGTGATTGACTTTGGGGAGACTGGGTTCCCTGAGCCGGAAGAGATGCCTGCGCAACAGAGTCAACTAGTACGCCGAGAGCATACTTGTAACGAGACTCATAGAAACAGTATTCTTTTTTGATATTATCAAGTAGTTTATTCTCTTTTTCAATATAGACTGCTAGAGGAGATCCTGGTTCACCAGTCTTAGCACCACCTTGTAATCGTTCCATAGGAGGCCTTACAGGTATTACTCCAGATGAACTGAGACTTGTAATATGCGCATTAATAGCGGCATCTGAAATAACTCCCTCAGGTGTACGTGATACAGTTGAAGGTAATAGTGAATTTGGAAAAGGTGCTTGTAGTTCTTGCGTTGTCATTGAGGCCGGAGTCGCACTTCCGCAAATTCCTGAACTGGCCATTCTCTAATTTAGGCGGGTAGAACTGGTAATTTATTAGCAATGCGAAGAGAAAGGAATAAAATCACTATCATAGATGCGCCAAACAGTGTTGCCCAAATACGAGGATCTTTTATATAATCCATAAAGGAAATTTGCGGTCCAAATCCTGTTGAACTAGAACCCAATGAAAGACCATTGAAAAAGTTTTCCTTCAATAATAATATACTAGCAATAACAAGAAATATACTTAGACCAAATAAAATAGGAACAGACGCAAATTTTAGCGGTTTAGTAACACCGAATTTTGTACTGAGCCCTTGATAATTACTTATTTCTGGAGGAGATAACTTCATTTGACTCTCTCTTTGTTCAGAAGTATCAAGATCTGACTTTGCGTTGCTAATTTCTGATTTTAATGTTGCTATATTTTGTTGAAGAACACCTATTTGTGAAAGAGTTGCTCCTAAGTCTTGTGGAGTAGACTTACGAATTGTTTCTGAAAGTTGTTTATTAACATTCTGATATGCTAAAAAATTACTCTTAATTCGGTTAGAAGCTTGTTTTGGTGTAACTGAAGCACCTGAAGTTGGTCTGCCAGTTCCCCAATATAATGATCCTTCTGAAACCATACCTCCTGCATATTCTACAAGTTTTGTACTATCAGGAACAACATTTGTATTACTAAACTTCGCAGTATATTGTAAATTTTTATATATTACAATATTGTCTTGAGTATAAGCAGTGCTATTTGACCATGGGCGATGGACAGTTGGATTCGTTTGATTTGCGCGTAAAATATCTCCTGGAAGATCATGGATTCTATAATCTTCCAGTCGTGTTATTTCGTCTTGCACAGACATCCTCTGTTTAGAGTTGCTGAATAATTCTTATGGTGTACACAGACGATACCCAATATATTCACCAGCAGAGGGTGATGGACGTGTAATTTTAACAATATCACCTGGCACAATACCCAGATAACGTGCTTGCATATCTGCGTGGAATCGGATTAGAGGTAGTTGCGTCTTATTCTTTAGAAACATCTTTTCAAGAAGTGCTGTATGCTCTTCTGCCGGAACTTTCTCATGTTTTGGCACCATTACGTGTTTGCTCGGATCATTTACAATTGTCTGAATCTGAAAGATAAAGACACGCATTTTATGTGCAATATAATGAGCAAGAACAGTTTGATGAAATGTATCCACAACTGGCTCAGATACAAGAATAATAACCTCTGTTGTAGCAGGATCAAGATACGTATCTGGCTTCTCAGGATCAACCATAGCAGCCAAATATCCCTTGAGTTTTTGCTTTAGTTTCGTAGTATAATAGTGTACTACACATTTTCTGTCAGGGTTTGTATGAGCAATATCCATACGAAGAGCCGCACCATTTTCAGAAGCCATCATATATGTAATTTCTTTAGGACTGAAATTCCTATAATTGGTTGTAATATAACCACGTCCATCAAGCATATCTAATACAGTCTTTCTTGAACGATAGACAGCATCCGTTAACTCAAAGTCCTGCATCTTTTCTAATGAGTCTCTGAAACTATACTTAGATCAATTTTTTAGATATTTCTAAACTTTTACAAACGTAAAAACTGAACAGGCTGTCCATAACTTCGTGGGGCTTGTTCATCTTCGCCACCTTGTTGTGTAGCAGGTCTCTTTAATTTAACAGTTTGTCTTGGTGCTTGTTGTTGTTGTGGCATCATTGTTGGCAAACCTTCTTGAATCATCGCAGGCGCAGTTGTATCAACCATTATAACTGGAGTAACTGCGCTTGGCGACATAAGAACCTGCGCAGGTGGCGCTTGAGTTGCTGGTGGTTGGCCAATAGTGCTTGCTATTAATTCTTGTGTAAGAGATGGTTGTGTTTGGGGTTGTGCAAATTGTTGCGGTATAACAAGTTTAACTTCTTGCATTACTGTGCCTTGTGGTTGTTGTGGTTGTGGTTGTGGTTGTTGTGGTTGTGGTTGTGGTTGTTGTGGTTGTGGTTGTTGTGGTTGTTCTGGTAAATTACCCTGATCCATTAAAATTTCTTCCAACGGTTTTATTGATTCAAGTACAGAAGGAATATGGGGTAATCCGCTCAAGTTTTCTGTAATAGATTCTTGCTGAACAGCAATCGCATTTATTACCGGTGCTTTATTTGTAGGATTCGTCTCATTAGAAGATTCACTCTGTAACACCTCCTGTTCTTGTGGTATAGGAATAGTTGTAACAGAAGGCGCTATGTATTCTGGTACTTTCCTTACAGGGAGTGGAGCATTCACTAAAGTAATATCCACCTTCTGTCTTTCACCTGTTACAATCTTCTTCAAGTGTCTCAGACTCTTCTCAGTTAAATATCTCATTGAAATGTTCATATATGATTCTAATTCCTTATTTAATAATGCTGTCGCATAAGGCATTTCAATCCTGGTGAATTGGGCTTTTGTTCTCTTTGTGGGAGGAATTAGTTCCAAACTACTTGTGCTTTCTCCTGCAAACTGAATTGGGCCATCACACATAGGGCATAAATATAGTCCTTGACGTTCATTATAAATTGGAATTGTTCCACAACCTTCACATACAATAAATGTTGTACCATCTGAACGTTTCATAAAACTCTCCTTTGTAAAAGCACTAAGCCCATGCGCAGTAATTGCGCCACTCTCCATTTCACCAATACGTAACCCACCCTGATTACCTCGCCCACCTGTCGGCTGGTGTGTAAGTTGTTCTCTCCGTCCTTCACCACGCGCATTCCATTTATCCTCTGTCATATGCTTGAGGCGCATAGCAAATACAGGCGCCATAAATATGGCACTTGGAATCTGTTCACCAGTTTGCCCATTATATAATATTTCATTTCCATATTTCTCAAATCCGAGTTGTTCTAATTGCGCGCCAATATCTCCGTGAGGTGATCCCTGATTCATAAAAGCAGTACCATTTCCTATTGCGCCAATGTTCGCAACAGATTTCCCTAACAGATTCTCTAGTAATTGTCCTATTGTCATTCGACTAGGAATCGCGTGAGGATTCATAATAAAGTCTGGAGTAATTCCTTGAGATGAACGAGGCATATCGTGTGCCCTTACAAGCATACCTATTGTTCCCTTTTGACCGTGTCTGTTCGAAAATTTATCTCCTAGTTCAGGAGTTCTATCCTGGACCACACGAATCTTTACCAAACGAAGCCCAGTAGGAGAGATTGTAACAGCAATCTTTTCAACTCTTCCGCGAGTCCATACTTGTCCCGTGACTGACGCATCACTAATCTGTCCTGAAGGGAGTTGAATATATTTACCGCAAATTACTGTAGTTTCGTCAACATATTCTCCCAACTTAACAATACCAGAATCATCCAACTTACTATAATCTACACCTGGCTTAATGTCTGTCCACGCAGTAATTTGCGTAGGATTTCCAATACGCGTCTTCGCCTTTGAAATTGCGTCATCTTCTTCAAATGCTTCATACGAACGGAAAGCCATTGAACGGAACAGTCCACGTTGTACTGAATCATAGTTCATAATAATACCATCCTCCTGATTGTAACCTGTAAACGCAGCAATCGCCAAAATACAATTCTCCCCATAAGACATTTTCCCATTTCCAATGTAATCATAATAGATTGTCCTTACAAGTGGTGCTTCACCATAACAGAGAACATGTGCCATATTATCAAAACGATTGTCGAAATTTGTCGCATATACTGACAAGCCCTGCTTCGATTGACTATCGCCAAGTTGATTTCTCGGCGATTGATTGTGATTTGGAAATGGGATTATACCTGTTAAGATTGAGAGAATTGTTGATGGGTGAATTTCCACATGGGTTGTTTCAGGCATAATATTATCAGGAAATGTCGCAATATAAGTCTGATTATGCTCATATGGGTCAATATACTCAATAACACCCGCCTTCGGACTCAAAAATTCAATATACGCATCTGGCGTCTTATTATTACCAGGAACATCCGCAAAAGGATCTACAAAATCTGTCGATGCCAATTGAACACCATCACGAAGAGAACCACACACAAGTTCACGCCACGACTTCAACTCTTTCATTCTCTGTAAGGGAAATTCTCCAGATCGTTCTAAAAATATTAGAGGTCTTAGAGGTCTTCCTTCATCAACATATAAGAATACGTTGCGATCACGAATATTGAACCCCACAGAACTCATTGGCGCAATACATCCTGTTCTCTTCATAAACTGAAGCGCTTTCGCAACTTTCACAGGTTCTGAACAATAACCAAGTAGACCACCATTTAGGAAAAATGGTACAAAAGAAGAACGCTGCTCATCTATTACAATAGCACAAGGGATAATCCATCCTCTTGAAAATAAGAATTGTGCAATTACTGTTGGGTCTGACGCAGTACTAATTGTTGTCATCATTGAGAGATTCTTTGTAATACCAATTGACGCACCACTTGGTACTTCACTTGTACAGAAATATCCGAACTGGCTCGGATGTAAATGGCGCGGCCCGGTTAGTTTCATTCCTGTATCAAAATCAAGAACAACACGCCGACAACTACTCATAAAATCCAGATAAGACTGGCGTGAAAGTTGTTGAATAAGACCAGCCTTATCTTCACCCAAGCCTGATCCCCATTGTCCCTTAAAGGCGCGCATAATACCGTCAGTAATTATAAGCGGCTTGAAAATAAGATTTGTGTTACCTGGTGCAAAAATATTAAGAAAATTAATTCCCGAATAGATTTTTTCATTATAATTATACTGTGTATCAATTGCGAGCGCAACAGCCTTAATCCACCCGTTATAAATACCTGAAAAAAGCATTTGTGTTGAGAATCCACTTACAAGGCAACGTTGATTACGAATATCATCCTTATCAGTCTTAAGATCAAGACCCGCAACAACACGTAGAATTCTGCGCACACAATCTCCAAGAAATGCTACACGAGCAGCCTGTTGCGAATCGTCAATATGAATGAAAAACTGATTTACAAGAACATCTAATACGTGCGCCTCACTGAAACCCTTTGTAAGGGTTTTTATATATTGAATAGCGGAATATGTATCTAAAAAGGGGTATGCTTCATTAATACTGGTAATTAAATATGGCTCAAGGAGTTTTGTTTCGGGCGATGCTGGATCGGGTAGAATTAGACGAATAATTTCTTCATCAGTTTGATATCCAAGCGCTCTGAACAAAATAAATATAGGTACTGGTTTTCGTACAAATGGTAGACCAACTTGTAGAGTCGCATACTGTCTTCTTATAATAGTCTCAAACTCCCGTAAGAAATAGAATGAAATACGCTTAACTTGTCTTGTAATTGGGGAAAGACAACTAATAGATGCGAAATGTGTGACTTTGGGATCTCTTTCCTGAGTATTTATATATAATGTGTTAAACGCCTGTTCCTGCTTTGTCATTAAGACCTTTTCAGAACCATCCACTATAAAATATCCACCATTATCCTGGGGATCTTCACCCGCTTCTTCAAGAAATTCCGCAGATTTTCCGTGAAGATTACAGTATCTGCTGTGAAGCATAATAGGAATTCTGAAGAGAGGGAACTTTGCAAATGTTCGTTCGTGTATTTGAACATCCATTAATCCTTGTTGTGTTTGAGTAGTAATGCTGATTTTACATACAACATCTGCAAGGACCAGGCTGGAATATGTTAAATTTCTGAGACGAGCCTCATTTGGAAATAGTAGACGCACCTCTTCCGTATTTTGTAGTGAAACAGTTGGCGACCCTATTTCAATATTAGAGCCGTCTTCTCCCCCTATGAAAATTTCCACCTTATAGCGGTAGTCGTCAGTATTTGGAATCTTATCTTTCAAAATTAAAATCGGGTTTTGAGCACGAATCATAGCAGAAAGATCCCGCGAAAGAAACTGATCATACGAATCCAAATGATGTTTTGTAAAAACATAAGGTTGTGTCTTGAAATATGTATCTAGTAAATACATTGCCAGTTGTCTAGCATCATCCCCTACAGGGATTCTATTTTGTAATTCAGTCGTCATATAACCCTATTTTTGCTTACTAAAATGAACATCTCTTAAGACGCTCATTTTAGCGAGTATTTAATTTGCTAAATTAGTTCTTGCGTGTCGAACGGTTCTTGCGGCTACGCTTGCGATTCTTACGAGTCACTGGTACGTTGTTGCCACCACCAGTCTTCTTGTAGGTCTTCTTCGCCATCTTCATAGCCTGGCCAAGTTTAATAGGCTTACCAGCATTCTTGGCCGCATTGAAATGTTTCATAACCTCTTCGTTCCAGGACTTGAGTTTAGGAGATAAGGGCATTTGTATTTCTAATATGGTACTGAGACATCTTTTACAAGGTTGCGGTCTAAAGGCGCAACATCAATTCCAGGAACTTTACCAATTACAGGGGGCATCCTGTATTGAAATGATGGAGTAGATGGGTCACCAGATGGTTGTGCTGGGAGACCTTTGATAGAATCTTGAACACCCGCTTGATAAGTAGGGGGTGTTTGAGCAATGAAAGGGCGCATTTCCGCAGCATATGGTGCGCCGGTAAGGACATTTAGTCCACCACGTTGCTTACGATTACGTCTTGTGTTTTTTCTATTACGTCTTAGACCTCCTGCTTGATTAGAACCCATATCAACAGGAATATTGGGAGTGAAGTTCTTCACACCACATTCAGCCTGAATGCCGGGTTCAGGTATTCCAACTGAGAATCCCTTACTGACGTAGTCAGGGAATGCGCCGTATGTTCCATAAGCACCGGGTTGTAATGCGTGATTAAGGGGAGCACCCATAAGTTGATAAGATCCTCCATTCATAGTAAACTTTTGACGCATATGCTGAATATAGGAACGTGCCGCGCCAGCGCTTAGATCCTTTTTAAACACTTTGCGCCATTCCTTTCTGAAACTCCGAACTACATCATCTGTCTTCCCCTTTCCATTCTTCAGTTGCGCATTTAAAAATGTTTCAATATGATGAAACGCCGTGCGTAACTGAGGAATACTTAATACTTTCGAAGATGAGCGAGTCTGTTTGCTCTTACGTGTCTTTTTCCCTGACACCATTGCTAATATTAGTCAAGCGAACATTTTTGGTGGTCTAAATTGGGGAAAAGTATGAGCGATTATTTTTAGTATTATTTCTTAGACCAAATGATTGATTTGTTCCAAATACGTTCTTAGGCATATTAGGAATTATATTTGGTAACACATTCTTAGGCATATTAGGAATTATGTTTTGACCTGCGCGAATACCATTGTTTATGGCTGCTGTAAGAGTATTTGTCGCAGTGTTGGCAGCAGGCAGATTAGGTGTATTTGGTAGTGTCGGTACGGGAAGAGAACTACCTGTTGACGCAAGAACTCCGAAATATGTGAGTACTGCTATAAGAAGCCCTGCAATCATAACAAAGGGAGCATAGAACTTTAGTTGTTCTTGCCATGTGCTTAACGCATATTCAGTTTTGAATAGAGTTACATGCTGGTAGATAGCGAAAGCAAGGATTGTAAGGGATACGATTACTAAAACAGGTGCTGCGAGCCGGGGTAATACAACAAAAACGATGGCTATTGCTATTATAAACGCAATCAACGACGGTAAAAAGAACTCCATCCTCTTCTTTTTATTTGTATTTTATATGTGGCGCAACTAAAGTTTATCCATCATATCTCTCTGTGTTAGGAAATGCTTCCTACAACAGTATTTCTTAAGACCAAGTTCATTTAGAACTTTCGCTTCAGGAGTATCTGGAATTGTCGTACCATCCATAAAGTAAGGTTGCGCAGCGGCTTCTGAACTTCCCTTTAGTTCACGAAGACGTTTCTGATAATATCTCCATTTGTCTGCGATAACATTTCCACAATTCATACAGCGAATAGGAATAATCATTCTTCTCTATACTTTACTACTAAACCATAAATTGTATTCAATTTTTGGCGCGTTCATATAATGAACATATTAGTAAAAATATAGTTAATCCAGTTGATATTGCTAGACACCATTCCATAGTAAATAATATAGTATCATCTAATCCCATTTCTACATTGTACTGCGTAATTCTGTCAATCAATCTCTGTTTCCCCGGTATAGAAAATATGTCATCTGTACTTGGCGGTGGTTTTGGCTACAATATTGGTGGTAATCAGGCTCGTACTGATATTCGCACACTTCAGACACGTGTTGATGCCCTTACAAAGACTGTAGATGGTCTGAAGGGACTCCTGCTGACTCTGAACCCTGATAAATCAGAGGCAATTAATGCGTATTTCAGTGACACTGATGCGACTACTACTGCTGCGCAAGCACCACCTCCCCCAACGCCTCGTCCAGTTAATCCTGCTGTAAATCGCGTTCGCCCTTAGTCTTTCTTAAAGATCCCTCTGTAATAACAATTTCATACTCCTTCAAAAGTTTATACTGAATCATTTTTAATGTTAAATTCGGAAAATCTATAATCATCTTCTGAACAATCTCTGTTTGCTCAGATGATAATTTATTTGCTCCCTTTGAACCCCTTACAAGGATATTTTCCTCTTTCTTTTCTGGAGTGCGTCGTGGCCCGCGAGATGTATTCATTAACGGAGAAATTGGTTTCTGTCCAGAATGATGTTTATCGTGACAACCTACGCATACAACTGCGAGATTTCTTGCTGAATCTCTGCTTAAGCCATCATCTTCAAACCTTCTACCATCCGCTTCCACGCGAGGACGAATATGGTGTACTTCTAAATCTCTGGAAATGCTCGCTCCACACATTTCGCATTTCCGCGCAACTATTTCGCGATTCCAGCCACTGCGAGATAATTCTTCTTCTACTCGTTCACCCTGTAAGGCTCTTCTGAATTTGGTTGCGTTGTCCAACACTTCAAATGGCATACCAAGCGCTTTAGCAACTTCAATTCCATAGAGTGTTGAACCTGGACCAGGACTCAGAGTTCGTTCATATATTAAAATATCTTCTCCTGGATCATACCGAACTTTCAAATGCCATACAGCGAGTCCTTTTGCGTCGCGAATTTCCTGGAGTTTGAAAAGATCATGATAATGTGTTGCAAATACGAAGCGACTCTGGCGATTTAGAAGATATGTAATACCTGATGCGACAAGCGCAGTGGCTGAAACAGATTCTGTACCTGAACAGAGTTCGTCTCCGAGTACCAATGTTTTTGGATCTGCTCGTAAGAAAATATCTCGCAATTCAGAAACTTCCACA
>Ga0214919_10005397_pt1 | contig 18187 bp, 14 predicted proteins | sample LL1503_MetaG_FD_177994 | JGI IMG/M metagenome (GOLD analysis project Ga0214919, IMG submission 177994) | Freshwater microbial communities from Lake Lanier, Atlanta, Georgia, United States - LL-1503 | ecosystem: Environmental > Aquatic > Freshwater > Lake | place: USA: Georgia | collected...
CCATCAATATACTCATGTATATAATGGAAGTTTTTAAACATAGTGGAATCGGGCGTGAACACAACCAGGGTGCCATTGGCCTCCGTTGTTTTAGTTTCTTTGGTTTCGCTAACCAAAACACCTTTTTTAAAAGTGGCAGTTCTTTGTTTACCTTCTCTAAATGCAGTGACTAAAAATTCTTCACTGAGGGCATTCACCGCCTTGGTACCTACACCATTTAAACCCACCGATTTTTGAAAGGCCTTGCTATCGTATTTAGCGCCAGTATTTATTTTACTAACTACATCTACAATTTTTCCAAGAGGAATTCCACGACCATAATCTCTTATAGTCACTTCTTTTCCTACAATACCAATTTCAATTTGTTTACCATAACCCATAGTATGTTCATCGATACAGTTATCAATGACCTCTTTCATGAGTACATAAATACCATCATCAGGAGCTGAACCATCTCCTAATTTACCTATGTACATTCCTGGTCTTAATCTTATATGTTCCTTCCAATCTAAAGAACGAATCGAATCTTCGTTATACTCTGATGGAATCTTTGTTTCTGCCATAATTATCAATGCTTTAGGGGCATAAAAAGGCCCTTGTCTGACTGCAAATCTAATGAGCGTGGTGGTTACCCCAATTTTACTTTTCACCAATTGGCCTAATTATGTGGATAAACGATTAATCTCTTATCTTTAAAGCATCAAAACAGACCCTAAATACCCCATTACAGACCTTGCTTACATAAAGCAGCAGGCTGAGGCATTAAGCACTGAAAACGATCAATTCCAGGCCTTTATAGCTTCAATAGATAGCGAAACCCTTGACACAGAAGCCTTTTCATTGTCAGAACAGATTAGTCCTAAGATAAATTGTACCAGCTGTGGCAATTGTTGCAAAAGTTTAATGGTGAATATTGACGATGCAGAAGCTTCTAATTTAGCCAAGCATTTAGGAAAAACAAGGGAAGATTTTGATACTGCATTTATTTCTAAAGGAGAATCGGGTCGTATGGTTATTAATGCCATACCCTGTCATTTTCTAGTAGGCAATAGTTGTTCTGTGTATGAACACCGATTTGCTGGTTGTAAAGAATTCCCTGCCTTTCATGTACCTCAGTTAAAAAAAAGAATGTTTACCACTTTTATGCATTACGACCGCTGCCCAATTATATTTAATGTTATAGAAAATTTGAAATTAAATTTAGAATTTAAGAAATCGGAAAATTAAGATGCAGATTCAATTTGGTGTAGATCATTTACTTGCTTTAAATCCAAAATGGAAAACTAAAAGGATCGCTTTTTTAACCAATGATGCTGCCACTACAATTAAAGGCCTATCCAGTAGAAAGGCATTGCTGGATGTAGGATTTAATATTGTACTATTATTTTCCCCTGAACATGGCATTAATACAAAGGGTGCAGATGGATCTAAAATTAAAGATGCAGTAGACCCAATTTCTAATTTACAAATCATAAGTTTATATAATAAAAAATTAGCACCTACCAAGGATGATTTAAAAGGAATTGATATATTACTTTTTGATATTCCCGATGCTGGCACTCGTTTTTATACCTATTTATGGACAATGAGTTATTATATAGAAACGGCAGCTAAATTCAAATTACCCATCTATATTTTAGACAGACCAAACCCATTGGGAGGGATGTTTAATTTGGTAGAAGGCCCTATGCTAGATAGTTCGCTCAGTAGTTTTATTGGAAGATTCTCTATTCCTATAAAACATCAGTCAAGTTTTGGTGAATTGGCTAGGTATTTTAATGAAAGTCAAAATTGGAATGCCTCTCTAGAAGTAATTACTTGCAAAAACTTAAAAAGAGAAAATTTATTCTTTGATTGGAATTATAAATGGGTAAACCCCTCCCCTGCACTTCAAAATTTTGAAGCTTGTTTACTGTATCCAGGACTTTGTTTATTCGAAGCCACCAATGTTTCTGTAGGAAGAGGTAGCGATTATTCCTTTGAATGGATAGGTGCATCTTGGTTTAATATGCCTGCCATTGTAATGGTTTGGCAAAATATATTGAAAGACGATATAAAAATTGAAACCCTTCGATTAACCATGTTAATTGACAATGAAATAGAAGATATTAAAGGCATTAGGATGAAAGTCATTGCTCCTAGTGCATTTAATCCGGTTTTAACTGGTCTTATTTTATTAAAGCTTATTAAAGATATTCACCCGCAAGATTTTAATTGGCAACCCTATCCCACCCATGTTAACCCATCTGGTGCCAATCATTTATCTTTACTTTTAGGAATTCCAGATGCAGAAAAATTATTCGACCTTCCTTTAAAAGATTGGTTAAATAAAGTAGTCTCTGAATTAAAAGTAACCCAATGGGAAAAAACCATGCAGCCCTATTTACTCTATGAATAACCATTCATTATGAAAAAAACATTTTTACCTAAAACCATTAGATGGACTTTATTTTTAGGATTTACTTTTCTAATAATAATGAGTTTGTTAAGATTCATTTTTGTTCATCGTTTTGCAGCACCTGTAAGCTCAGATAATGATTTAAATCCTTCCTATATTTTAGGCATACGATATGATTTAAGATATGTAGCTATTATAATGATGCTGATTCTACTTATATCCTACTTCAAAGCACTAGACCCTTTTACTAAAAAATTAGGAAATAAAATTGCTATCATTTTTTGGATGCTATTTAGCACGCTTTTACTCATTTTTTACACCACCGATTTTATTCATTACGCTTATGTGCATCAAAGACTTAATGCAAGTATCTTAAGCTATATAGACAACCCACTTATTTCTATGCAAATGATGTGGCAGTCCTATCCCATCATTTCAATTATTGTAGTTTTTTTAATTGTTGAATGGATCTTGTATAAATTCATCTCATTTACTTACCAGTTAAGTGATAAGTATGAAAGAACGGGTAGTAAAATTAAAAATATAATTACGCAGGCAGTATTTTTTATTATTCTTCTATATAGTGCCATTGGAAATATAATTTATGAAGGTGGGCAGTACCCATTAAGGTGGAGTGACGCCTATAGTTTAGGAAGCGATTACAAAGCCAATGTGGCTTTGAATCCAATGCAGTCATTTTTCAGTACTCTTAATTTTAGATCCTCCAAAATTGACACCGATTTAATTAAAAAGAATTATACTGAAATAGCTGACTATTTGGCTATGCCTTCTAATGAACAAGATGCACAAAATTTTCAATTTACTAGAGTTATAAGTCCAGTAGTTAATAATCTGGAAGCTTCTAAAATTAAAAACGTTGTATTGGTAATTTGTGAATCCTTTTCTGCTTATAAAAGCTCCATGATGGGCAACCCCTTAAATACTACCCCTTATTTCAATGCAATGAAAGAGCAGGGAGTATATTTCAATAGAGCCTTCTCTCCTGCTTATGGCACTGCTAGAGGCGTTTGGGCAGTATTAACAGGCACACCCGATATATTAGAAGGTAAAACTTCTAGCAGAAACCCATTAGCCGTAGATCAGCATACCATTATGGCCGATTTTAAAAATTATGAAAAATATTATTTCTTAGGGGGCAGTGCTAGTTGGGCAAATATTAGAGGAGTACTTACTAATAATATTCCCGACTTAAAAATAGTTGAACAAGGAAGTTATCAATCTAGTGAGATTAATGTTTGGGGTATTAGTGATAAGGATTTATTTTTAGAGGCGAACAAAGCTTTAAGCAAGAATACAAAGCCATTTTTTGCCATTATTCAAACAGCAGACAATCACCGTCCTTATACTATCCCCACTGAGGATTTAAAAGTATTTGTTAAAAAAACAGTACCGAAAGACTCCTTATTAAAATTTGGTTTTGAAAACAATGACGAGTACAATGCATTTAGATATACCGACTTTTGTATTGAGCAATTTATTGAAGCTGCCAAGAAAGAAAAATATTTCAATGAAACCTTATTTGTATTTGTGGGCGACCATGGTATTAAAGGAGATGCAGGCAGTATGCTTCCTAGTTCTTTTACAGAACAAGGCTTAACCAATATGCATGTTCCTTTATTGTTTTATGCACCTTCTATTTTGCAGCCTAAGGAATATTCAATACCTGTGTCTCAGGTAGATGTTATGCCAAGCATAGCCTCTTTATGTAATATTTCTTATACCAATTCCACCCTGGGTAAAAATGTTTTTAATACAGTTCAGCAAAATAATAACGCAATATTTTTATACGACGATTTTAATCAACAAATTGGAGTATTGAATAATGAATACTACTATGGGTATCAGCTTAAAAATCCTTCTAAACCTATATTTGAAAGTGTTGTCAATAATAACATAGTGAAAAACGATAGTGTACAAAAGCAAATGGACGTTTTAACCAAGACCATGTATGAAACATCGAAATACATGTTAATACATAATCAAAAGCTACCTATTAAAAAGTAGTTTCTATATTTATTAGACTTAAGAAAGTCTAATTTCTAGAGGTGAATTATTATACGCTTTCTGGCACTTCCTTTTTCTCCACTCGTTTAGTGCCTGCATACAGTTCGTATTCTAATAACCTACAATCAATAGTGGCATTGTAAAATTCTATGCGTCTGCTAGGTTTCAGTCTTACTTTTTTTGCTAGTTCTAAATTTCCTGTAAATATATAACCGGTATACCCTTTACAACTATTTTTCAAAAAGTCTCCCATTCTAGCATAAGTAGCTTCTAATTCCAACTCCTCTCCTAATCTTTCTCCATATTCTGGATTAAACATAACGACTGCACCATCAAAATTAGAAGGAACAATGGTCTGCTCAAAATCACAGTCTTGAAAATATATTAAATGATCTACGCCTGCCATAGTAGCATTGGTCTTTGCCGTTTCAGTGGCGCGCTTACTAATATCAGAGGCTATAATTTGTAGTCCAGGTATTTTAATTATTTGTTCTTTCAATTTAGCATTCTCTACTTCGTACATTTCTTTTTTATAACCAAGAATATGCATAAAAGCATACTGGGTTCTTAATAAACCTGGAACTCTATTTGTAGCAATAAGTGCAGCTTCAATAGCTAATGTACCAGAACCGCACATTGGATTTACAAAGGCACCTTTTTTATCCCACTTGGTAGAAAGTATAGTGGCGGCAGCTAAAGCTTCTAACATAGGAGCCGTACCTGGTAATTTTCTATAACCATGTTTCGCTAAAGTTTCACCTGATGTATCTAAGAAAACTTCTGCTTCATCATTTTTCCAAAATAAATATACTACTGTCCCTAATAAATCGGAACCAGTGGATGGACGTTGGTGAGTCACTTCCCGCATTCTGTCTACAATCGCATCCTTCACTCTTAAATTGGCAAATAAATTCGTTGATATAGTAGGATGAAATACATTACTAGTTACTGAAAAATAACCTTTTGGATCAATGACCTTTTCCCAAGCAATTTTTACTAAATTATTATAAAGCTCATTAGGGTCATTACAAATGAATGACTTTAAAGAATACATTACCTGACTGGCACATCTTAAGTTTAAATTCAACTTAATACAATCCTGCACAGTACCCGTTAGCTCCACGCCCGTTTGAAAAACCCTGTCTGGTGTAAAACCCAAGGCTACCACTTCTTTACTTAAAGCAGGCGCTAACCATTTATGACAGGTAATGATAATTTTATTGGGGGTGGTGAAAACTTGCATGCAGCGAAGGTATTTTAAAAAAAACAAAAGGGCTTCAATTGCTTGAAACCCTTTCTCTTATTCTGTGGGGGCACACGGGTTCGAACCGCGGACCCTCTGCTTGTAAGGCAGATGCTCTAAACCAACTGAGCTATGCCCCCTTTTGAGGACTGCAAAAATAGGGTTCAAATAGGAAATCCCCAAAAAAAAGGTGATTTAATTTAATTGTACCGCAGGAAGCCTAGTAGATTGACTATCATATACAAAAAGCTCTACAATTTCATAGTTCCAATACTTACTTAGAGGCGATTTATCCAAGATATCTTCAACTTCTTTTTTGGTATTGGCATTAATGGTAATCCATGAATTTTGCACTTCCATACTCACTGCATAAGTGTCTATAATACCCTTATTCAATAAATAATTGATATAAGTTCTATGAGGAGGCACCAAGGACATAAAATCCTCATCCATTTCAAAAGATATAATTGCTTGGTATTTTTTCATGCTTTTAATAAACTTATACTAAGGTACATTAAGTATTGAAAACTAAAAATCATATTTAGGGAATAGTGTAAAATCCAATTCTGCCCCCAGACCCTGCTAAAAATACTGACTTTGTATTCGGTTGTTTACGAACTACATGGAAGCTTTCAGTTGAAATTAAATCCCAACTTTCTCCTTTATTTTTTGAAATATCTACGCCTGTTGTTCCGCAAGCAATTAAAATATAATTAGTTATATACTCAACACCGGATCTATATCCGTTTGGATATCCAATTGTTTTATCAATTACCCTTAATGATTTTCTTTCTGATTGCCATTTTTGATCGCTATTGGGCTTCACCATTAATTTCAAACCCACTGCATTTTGTATTCTACTAGTATCTTTCATAAAATCTCCACCAACTATCATAATTCTATTCCCATTAGGTGAGATAGCCATACTATTGGCACCGGTCGATTTTCCACCTTGTATTATGGGAATATCCATGGCTGAACCATTTATCCAAAGTCTAGATATCATGCCTCCTGAAACTAAAAAATCTTCTTTACTAAGTTGTGCAATATTAGAACCACTTGAAGCAAAAAAAGCTTCCCCTTTTTCTAAAGGAGTTTTAAAATAATTAGAAGGAACTTCCTTCCAATTTTCTCCTTTATCATTGGTGCTTAATAAAAAAATTGAATTTCCAATGGGGTCTCCTACAACTAATCCATTAGAAGTATCTTTAAAATGAATGGCATCTAAAAACATAAGGGTATCGGCATTTTCATACACTTTATACCAAGACTTTCCACCATCCTTGGTTTTTAAAATAACAGCAGGCGCAGCCACAGCCACGATAATAGCTTCTTTTTCACTCCAAGCATGAATAGATCTAAAATCTCTATTTTCATATCCTTGTACTTGCATCCATTCAAAATTGGTTCCGCCATTTATAGATATTGCAATACTTCCCTTAGACCCACTTGCCCAAATAGTATTGGCATTGGGCACAGCCATTCCTCTTAGGCTGACTCCTTTTTTTTGAGTAAGTATTTTTATGGAATTATTATCCGAATTTTGAGCAAAACTTATTTGAAAGAAAACTGAAAAACAAATAAGCAATAAATTTAATTTTTTCATAGCGCCCTATTTTAATGACTTAAAGATACGATATGATACCTTATTGGATGAGTAGAACACAATTAATGTTAGGAGATGATCAAGTAACAAATTTAATGCAGAAAAATGTATTAGTAATTGGGCTTGGTGGTGTGGGAGGCATATGTGCGGAGATGATTGTAAGAGCCGGCATAGGCAAATTGACTATTGTAGATAATGACACTATTGACCCAAGTAATATTAATAGACAAATACCCGCTATGCATTCTACCATTAAAATGTCTAAAGCAAAAGTATTGGCAGCAAGATTATTGGATATTAATCCCGAGCTTGATTTAACAGTAAAGGAAGTTTTTATAAAAGAAGAAATAACTACAGCACTACTTGAGTCTGCTCCTTGGGATTATGTGGTTGATTGTATTGATACTTTATCTTCTAAAGTTTTTTTAATCAAAAAATGTTTCGATATGAAATTGCCCATTGTAAGTTCAATGGGTGCGGGTGGAAAATTAGATCCTTCACAAATTAAAGTCACCGATTTATCCAAAACCCATGAATGTAATTTGGCTAGATATGTGAGAAAGCGTTTGCAAGCCTTAGGCATTAAAAAGGGTTTGAAAGTGGTATTTAGTCCTGAAAAACCCGACCAATCTCGTATTATTGAAACAGAGAATGCCTTTCCCAAGAAGTCCATTATAGGAACTTTAAGCTATATGCCAGCTATTTTTGGCTGTACTGTGGCAAGTGTGGTAATCAGAGACTTATTGGCAATTGATTGATTTATAGGCTTGTTTTCTTTGAAATCAGGCTTATTTTTCATTAAATTTGCAGCCTAAGAAATAAAGAGGGTTCGGTAGCTCAGCTGGATAGAGCGTCATCCTTCTAAGATGAGGGCCATTGGTTCGAATCCAATCCGAATCACAAAGCCTCTCACGAAAGTGAGAGGCTTTTGTCATTTAAGGAAGCGTCACAAGCTCGCTTGTGTAAGCAGACGAGAATGACAAAAGCTAAGGATACCGAGTATCGGTATCCTTAAAAGGCTTTGGGTAAGCTTGAGGAAGAAGGATCACCGAGCGGAGCGAGGTAATCCTCTCGTAAGTAATATCATCACCTCAACTAACCAAAATCAGTTTTTCCATTTTATATTAATCGTAATCTTATAGTATTAAAACATACTATTATGAGAATCGATTTAACCAAATACCACTTATTTTCTCGTATTTCAATTTACATACTAGCCATTGTGCTTATTTGTATTGGTGTTTACCACTTAATCAAGCCAGATGATTTACTGGTTTATGTTCCAAGTTTTTTACCAGGCGGTATTAAGTGGGCCTATTTAGTAGGTACTTGCTTTATATTAGTAGGTATCTCCTTTATTACCAACTACTATGTAAAAATTACAAGCTATTTACTATCCTTCTTTGTTTTCTTTTTTGTATTTACAGTACATGTGCCCAATTTTTTCAATGCAGCCATGGCCGATATGCGCATATTTGCATTAATAAATATTTTAAACAATACTGCCATTGGAGCCTTTGCCCTTCATATAGGCGCAGGCGCACATCATCAACATTTACACTTTGACGAGAGTGATTAAGGATATTTTAGTTAATTTGGTTGTTTTTTTTCTTAAATTCATAGAAATTATTTCTATGAAAAAAATGATGCGCTTTGTAATACTAAGTTTCTTGACTGCTTTTATTTTTACTAGCACTAAGGCACAAAATACCGATGTAAAACATAAAGTAGTTATTCAATTAAATACAGCAGACACTACTGCCTGGTCTTCTACCATTGGCAATATTAAAAATTTACAAAAATTATGGCCGAATAATGTTGTTGTGGAAGTCGTGGTTCATGGCAAAGCTTTAGACTTATTAGTAGCTGCAAAAACGCATTTAGCTAATGAAGTGATTGAAATGTCTAAAACCAATGTGCAATTTTCTGCATGTGAGAATTCTATGCGCAAGCATCATATAGATAAAAGCGAATTACTAAGTATAGCGAATACAGTTCCTTCAGGTGTTGCTGAAGTAATACTAAAACAAGAAGCAGGTTGGTCTTATTTAAAAGCGGGTGTGAATTAATATTGCTTTTAAAAATCTACTATGCGTCGACGTATTTTTTTTACTTTATTCTTTATAGCAGCATTGGTTTCTACCTATTATAGCTTCCGTAGAAGTGCTAAAGAACAAGAAACTGCCATGTTTAAAAGAATTGAAGGCATGGATACTTCGGCATGGGTGGGTTCCTCCCCTTATCAGATTCCTGTTGAAACTGAAAAAGGAAAATTAATTCGTTATGGTTATGAATTAATTGCACATACTTCAAAGTATTTAGGGCCGAAAGGAATAGTGCAGCAATCCACCAATGGAATGAATTGCCAAAACTGTCATTTAGAAGCAGGCACTAAACCCTGGGGATTAAATTATGGTTCTGTTTATTCTACTTATTCAAAATTTAGAGAGAGATCTGGTAGTATTGAAACTATATATAAAAGAGTGAATGATTGTATGGAGCGTAGTTTAAATGGTAAAGCCTTAGATACCAACTCCAAAGAAATGAAAGCCATCTACGTTTATATAAAATGGTTAGGTGATGAAGTGCCTAAAGGAAAAAAAGTAAAAGGCTCAGGCATAGAAATTTTACCCTACTTAAAAACTGCTGCTAGTCCAGTAGAAGGAAAAATTGTTTATATGCAGAATTGTCAAAGATGTCATTTATCAAACGGTGAGGGCGTTATGGATTCTACTGGTAAAATGTATTTGTACCCTCCATTGTGGGGCAGTCATAGTTATAATGACGCAGCTGGATTATTTCAATTATCAAAACTAGCTGGCTTTATAAAAAACAATATGCCTAATGGAATAACTTATCATGCACCTGGTTTAAGTAATCAAGATGCTTGGAATATAGCTGCCTATATAAATGCACAACCAAGACCTAGTAAAGATAAATCCAAAGACTTCCCCGTAGTTGCTACCAAACCCATTGACTACCCTTTTGGCCCTTATACCGATTCCTTTTCAGAACAGCAACATAAGTTTGGCCCCTTTGAGCCTATTGTATTGGCTAAGAAAAATAAGTAATACAGTTACTAGGTAATTAATAATTAGAATTAGTTGATAATTAATTGAACTCCTTTTTATAATTTACTAAAATCAATTACGGGATGTTTCCTATTTAATTTCCGAGTGATAAAATCCCCAGCATCAATATTTTTTAAATGTTGGAAGCCTCCAGAATACATATAAAATAAGTTACCCTCTACACCAGCACCATAATCGAATCTTTGATGTCTTTGAGGATGTGCAGTTGTAGTAAACCTTGCTTGATTCAATTCTACCCAATTACCAGAGGGGGTAATAATCCACTGGTTTCCATAATAGGCTTTAAAATAATCTGTTCCATTGTTTCCAAAATTTTCTACAAATGCATATAAATTTCTAAAACCTGTTTTAGTATCTGTTTTATTTTGTGTCCACTGCGATAATAAATGCCAAGTATAATTATCTTCTGGCATGGCATAATAACCAATATAGGTAGCACTATCCCCAGCTATCGATTTTATACCTGTTAAAAACTTATAAGTTTGATTAGCCTTCCAAGGATATACTAAATGACTATGTCCACCTGAACCTTCATTACCAAATTCACCAGAAGATACATTAATCCCCTTGCTTTTTAAATTCACTGCAAACTGAGAAGGTATTTCTTTAGGGTTATCGGTTTTGTATAAGCTCCAAATGGAAAAAATAAATCTTCTTTCTTTTTCATTGTTAATTTGAATTCCTCCATAGCCACTATGAAAGCCATTGGTCTCATAATAAGCATGAATTGAATTTTCTACTTCTTTAGGCACCATTACTTCTGTATAAAACCATTTAACCACTGAATCTCCAGGTACTTGATACCTTAAATGAGTAGAAGGCGCTGCTAAATGAACGCTTTTATTATATTTAATTTCATTGGGGCTAATGGCGTCAATACTAAGAGAAGTAATTTCTGGATATAATTCAAGATCATCAGGAAGCTTTGTATTAGCGACTGAAGCTTTATTGGCTTTAATATTAAAATAATGATAGCCTGATTTATTGATAGTAAAATTTCCAATAGGAATTATAGTACTACTTGTATTGGCTGGAATTTTTATTTCAGCTTCTTTACCGCTATCTAAACTTATTTTAAATACCGATGTGCTAGTAATTGGAATAATATTTATCGCAGCTGCAATAAATCCTTTTTGCTGAGGATAGAAATATATTTTTAAGCTTTGGTCTTTATTTTCTAAGGTTTTTTGAATAATTTCTTCTTCCTCCTCATTTAACTGAACTTTTTTTTACCAGTATAATAGCCATTGCCTTTCACAGCTATAGTAACATTAGCGGCCTTCCACTTATCATGAAGTACTTTAATAAAGTAACCTCCTACCACACTTCTAGCTTGAAAACCAATTTGTTTCCCATTTAAAGTTTCATGCCAATCACTTAAAGGCACTCTTGTAGGTGTATTAGTAGCAAATTTATAGACTGGGTTAATTAATTTTTCAAAATCGCTTTGGGTACTTGATAAAGTGGCTGTCCAAGTAATCCAATCCGACTTGGTATAGGATTTACGGCTATCTAAGGGTAAGCCAAACTCATTTTGCTTGGTTAAATAATAAGCTACTTCTGCATCGTATACTTTTTGTGGGAATAAATGAAAGCCAAATAATTTATCCCAAACCATATTATACTTTTGACTCCATGTATTTTTATCGTTATAAGTTAAAGCATAATGGTCACCTGCATTGGCTAAGTCTTGCCATTTAGCAGCCATTTCAGTAGCTATTTGAGTATACTTAGTTGCAATCTCTTTCTTTCCTAGCATTTCAGCCATCATTGCATAAGACCTAATACCTACAATAGCTTTAATAGCTAAATTGGCATTACGCGCTAAATGTCCTGCAAAATCATCAGTACATAATTGATTCACCGGATCTAATCCTTCTTTTTCTAAGAACTGAACCCACTGCGTTAAGGTAGTCCAATGTGCTGCGGCATAACTAGCATTTCCCTCCGATTTTACAATGGCTCCCGCTAGAATAATCATATTACCCGATTCTTCAACTGGCATGCCTTCTGGATAAGTTTGCCCATTTGCTAAAGGATAAGTGCCTAAATCATGGGCAGCATAAGGTTGTTTGTATAATCCACTTTTCTCACTAAAATAAAATATACCATTTAACATACCCTTCATTAAAGAAGGATTATAGTTTAAAAATAAAGGTGCACTTGGATAAGTAACATCTACGGTATTAATACTTCCATTGCTAAAATTTTCTTTAGATAAAAATAAAAGATCCCCATTTTGTTTACTCTTCACTAAGTTATGCGCAGCCACTGCTTGTCTATAAGCAGTAATACAAAGTTTCGCATAGTTATCACCTCCGGCAGCTAAGGCGTCATTAAAAATTTGTTTATTGAACTTATCGCATTTAGCTATTACATCAGCATACTGAGTATTGGCTAATTGCAACATCTTATCCATATTCATGGAAGGATCTAATTTCCACCATGGGTCTAAGCTTTCTTTAAAATATTGAATTGCCTTAATTTCATCATAGGCTACTAATAATACATGGTCTGTTTCTGTATCGCGCGCTGTATCTGTATTAAAAATAGTGTTAATAGATAAATTACTGCCTTGCGTAGTAGATGACTTACTGGTTATTTCTTTAGCAGCATTTATTCCATTCGCATTTGAAATAAAATCCAAACTAGCTTCATTCATAGACTGTATAGATTGTTTGGAATGATATTTATTTGCTGCTATATAAGCATAGCCCCAATCAATTCTTAAATCGTCTCCGCTTTTTTGTAAGACGGGTTGTTCAACAGTCCCTATTTTTAAAATATTTAATTTTTGAGTACTGTACCCAGTCGCTAACATTGTTTCATTGCCTTTATTAGAAGCAATAGCAGAAGAAGCTCCTACATATATTTGAACTAAATGTTTTTTACCATCCTTAGACTTTGTTTTCATGGATATATAAGAGACAGGACGAGCAAGTATATTAATATCTGTTATAATTAAAGGAGAAGTAAAGGCAACAGATAAAGACAGTTCTCCACAATCGAATTGATAAGTAGTTTGTGTAGCCGACATATTTACCGACAATTGATTGGCTTGTTTAATTTTATCGTTCTTAGTAGTAAATTCATCTTTACCTAAGAATTTATACACTTGGTTGTCTACTTTAATTAGACCTAAGATGGACTGATTAGATCCTGTCCAGTGCTTGGTAGTAGATTCATTTAGATTATCTGTAAATGACCAAATACTAAAATAAGGATTATGGGTAATTAAAGGATAGGCAGGTGCTTTGGACACTTGCGCCATGGAACTATTTGCAATAAAATTCAAACTAATGATTAAAACAGCTGTAAAACGTTTCATAATTTCTTATATAAATTGTCAATAATAATAGCCTAATAAATATACTAAAATAGATGCATCTAACCCTTATTATCCTATTTTTTAGTATAAACATTTTATTATAATTTTAATAAATATGTATTTAATCTCCTTTATAAAATCTATTGGTAGTTTAACATTTAAAACCTTTACGGGTTTGAAGCAGTCCGAAAAATGGGCTACTTCCTATTTACATACAGTAGAAGAAAAGTTTAATGGAAAATTTGATAAAAAAACCTTGGAGAAAATTGTAAAGAGATATAGTATTCAGCAACATTTTATTAACGATAGTTTCAGTAGTTTATTCGGAAGAAATAATATTGAAAAAGAAAAGGAAAGAAATTTACTATATTTTATAATGGTTTCTGTCTACGACGATTTTTTTGATGACAAAACTTTAACCATTGAACAAATAGATTCTATTTTTTATCATCCAGAAACATTTAACCCTCAAACATTTTTCGAGAAAGTATTTATTTATACGCAAACCCGTTTATTAAATGATGTTGCTGATAAAGCACAATATTTCAAAGACTTCGAAGGTCTTCATATTGCACAAAAAGATTCTTTAGAACAGTTCAACCCAAATGTTACCGACGAAGCATTATTATCCATAACTACTAGAAAAGGGGGTTATTGTTTACTAATGTGTAGGCATTATTTAGAGACACTCTACCTTCCTGAAGCAGACGCCAGTTGGTATGCCTTAGGTGGAGTAATTCAACTAACCAACGACTTATATGATATTTACAAAGACATGCAAGAAGGCATTATTACACTTGCTATTAGAGCCAAAAAGTACGAAGCAATTTATGCACTATATCATAGCCATGCACTAGCCTTAAATAAAACCATCAGGCAATTACCTGTAACAAAGAATCGAAAAAGCGATTTATCTATTATATTAAATGTAATTGCTGCTTTTGGTTATGTAGCATTAGACAACTTAAAACGACTGCAAGTTAATAATTCAAATAATTCATTTTTACCTGAATTTGATACCTTAGCAAGAAAAGAATTAATTATTGACATGGAGAAAAATAGTAATCGATTTAAATTACTAAAGTTCACTTATCAAAATGCTTCTTTGTGAATTGTTCAATAACTAAATCAAATTAGTTATTGATTTTTTCATTCTTAAAAGTTGTAGGTAACCATACCTGCATGGCATTGCTTCCTCTATTACACCAAGTATAATATGGGATGGCTCTTACCTGTTTTATTATAGTTTGTGCCGATAAGCCGTCATTATTAATTTGTATAACGGGTAAATTAGCAACAAGACTCACTACTTTTTCATCTAATACTGAAAAATTCTCTGCAGTGAATGTGCTTTGAGCAGGTGCAATAAGATTCCATGCTTTGCCATTATTATCTGCTCCTTCAATACAATACACAATGGGGCCTCTTTGTAAAGCAACACGACCATTATCTTGTAAAAGTTCATCTCTTGCTTTAATTTTTTGTATAGTCATTGGTAATTGATACTCCACTACATCATTATTTCTCCATTCTTGATTAATAATAGCATAGCCATCTTCTATTGAATACACTACTTCTTTCCCGTTTACAAGCATAATTGGTTTTGAATTTGGAATTGTATTTTCAAAACAATACAAATTACCAGGTGCAGGTATTCCATTGGCCCAACCTGGTATTCTAAAAGCAATGGGTAAAGAAACTTTATTCTTCATAGTAAGGGTACACTTCATAGAACCTTCCCAGGGATAATTTGTTGCCATAGTAAACTGCATATTTCCATTAGGTACTTTAATTTGAGTATTACTACCTACAAATAAATTCACATAAAATTTACCATTTGAATAGCCATAAATATAATTACCTAAAGAAGCAATTAACCTAGCAATGTTGGAAGGACAACAAGCAGTACCAAACCATTCTTTTCTTGCATTTTTACCAGATGATGCTAAAGGGTTTCCGTAAAAGAATCTATCACCACTTAAAGAAAGTCCGTCTAATGCACCATTGTATAAGCTTCTTTCCAATACATCTATGTATTCAGCATTACCTGTTAAACTATTCATTCTCTGATTCCAAAAAACCATTCCTACAGATGCGCAGGTTTCACAATAGGCTTGCTCATTAGGTAAATCATAGTCATTGGTGAAACCTTCATTACTACCAGCAGAACCAATACCTCCTGTGATATACATATTTCTGTACACGACATCTTCCCAAACTCTTCGCATGGCTGTTACATAGTCTTTATCGCCGGTATGTGCTGCTACATCTGCAGCTCCTGTATATAAATACATGGCTCTCACTGCATGACCAGTGATATCTTTTTGTTCTTTAACAGGTACTTGATCTTGGGTATATAAAGTATCCTTCCACTCAGTCCAAGTATAGCCCTTGGCTAGTTTCTTCCCTCTTTCCGATAATAACCAATCTGCTAGGTTTAAATATTTTTTATCATTGGTTACTCGGTATAGTTTTACCAAGGCTAGCTCTAATTCTTGGTGTCCAGTTACCCAGTCTCTTTTACCTGGTCCAAATAAAGAATCAAAATAATTAGCCCATTTAATTACTACATCTAAAAACTTTCTTTTACCAGTAGCATCATAATAAGCAACAGCTGCTTCAATCATATGGCCTGCATTATAATCCTCATGCATACTCATATCGGTCCATCTTTTATCTAAACCAATTAAAGTATAATAAGTATTCAAATAACCATCTTCTAATTGTGCAGCGGATATTTTATCAATCCATTCATCGGCTTTTTCTTCTAATTTTTTATCATGACTTGTTTTAATAGCATATGCCATGGCTTCTAAAGCTTTAAAAACATCAGAATCATCATAAAAAACACCTTCGTGCGCCTCCCCTTTTTTTCTAGCAACCTTTTCGAAATTTCTAATTCTAGCTGTTTTTTGTTCAGTTTGATATATACAAGCATCTAAAGTAATAGTGGCTACCTTATCCATCTTAGGTTTCCAAAATGCATCTGTAACATTCACATTGGAAAAATTAATTGGTTCAATTTTTACTTTATTAGTTTGCGCTTGGCAATTCAAGGCTAAGCTCATTAAGCCAATGAAGAAAATATTTTTTTTACTACTTATACTATTCATATTTCTAATTTTTTAATTTTTAATTGGTCTATTTGCCACACATCTAAAACCTACTGTTCCATTTCTTTCAAAACCTTGGCTCACTCTTAATAAATATTGTACATAGGTTAATTCTCTAGGGCCAGCCTGTACATACCACCAACTTCCAGATGGTTTAAAATAGCTGCCGCCTTTCATCATAATATATTCATAACTACCTGAAATATATTTACTATTGGTTAATTGCCACACTGAACCTACTAAATCGTATAACCCATTTGCATTCACCCCTTTTGGATAAGACCCTACGGTATCTAATAACCCATTACCTAAATTACAAAAACTAGAATCAATTCCTTTAATTTTTACAGTACTTAATGTTCCTGTAATTTCCTCCACTTCTCTTGTTACGGGCTGCTCCTGCTTCCAAGGCCATTCATTTAAAGCAGGTGTTTGAGCAGCATACTGCCATTGAATTTCTGAAGGCAATGATTTATGATTCCAATTGGCATAGGCCTCGGCATCTTCATAACTTATATACACAACAGGTTTTTTTTCATCCGATTTTAGCGGTTTTCCATTCACCCAATGTTTTAAATAATTAACTGTATCAGAGGGCTTATAATTACTTAGTTCTATGAATTTATAAAAATCTGCATTAGTGACTAAATATTTATCCATCCAATAGCTGGGCATATTTATAAAATTAGAATCGCTCATTGTGGGATAAGCTATAAAATCGTCACCATGGGTTTGTTTAAATATAAAATTTCCTTTTTCAATTTTAACCATATTGGTAGTATCCAATATCTTGGCACTATTTAATAAATTATTCTTTTCGGGTTCAATATTCTCCTTTAATCTTGGCTTGCCTGCACTTAAGTATAATATTTGCTCGTCTAACAAACTTATTCTATTTGATTTATTACCAAAAGCATCTTTTTCATGTTTAATAACTTGTAATATTATTTTACCTTCAAACCTTTCAGCAATTTTATTAATATCAATTGTTTGATTTTTAAAGGGCAAAACTAAATTTGGCTTACCCCACCCTACTTCGCTAGTCCAAACATTCATTTCTAGCTCATTATTATCTAATAAAGCATAATCTCTCTTTATAATATTATTTTTTGTAACCTGTATTTGGATATTATTATTTAAGATCGTTGCCTCCAATAATTTTGGCACCTGAATAATACAATCTATAGCTCCTTCATTATTGGTACCTAAATATTTCTGATGAAATGCATCGGTTTCTGCTTCAATATAATATTTGCCTTTCTTATAAGTAGGTTTTAAAAGCTTATGATGATATACGTCTACAAAATGCCAATTGTATTTTTGACTTACTTCAAATAAATCGTTTTTATAGCCTTGCGCAATAGTTGAATAAATGGTATATA
>Ga0214919_10005398_pt1 | contig 18187 bp, 15 predicted proteins | sample LL1503_MetaG_FD_177994 | JGI IMG/M metagenome (GOLD analysis project Ga0214919, IMG submission 177994) | Freshwater microbial communities from Lake Lanier, Atlanta, Georgia, United States - LL-1503 | ecosystem: Environmental > Aquatic > Freshwater > Lake | place: USA: Georgia | collected...
CGGAAAGGATAGGTTTTGGGGAGAACGATGGGTCTCGAACCCACGACCTACAGATCCACAAACTGTCGCTCTAACCTACTGAGCTACGCCCTCCATTTAGGGTCGCAAAAATACGTTAAATAAGGAATCAAAGAAAGAAGTTTTCCATGTTTTTATAAATTTGTCACAAAAATGATGGCTTTATTTCATTTATAGTCCTATGATAGGCATTTTATACTATTTTTGAAATACTTCATGCTTGAAATTATGACATATTTAAAACAAAATAAGTGGAAATTCTTTGCCACTTTAGTACTTGTAGGGGGGTTGTTTTTTGCATTTAATACATTTAATACAGCTAGCTCAGAAACTTCAGAAATTAGACATAGGAAACTATTATCTACTGTAGGCCGATTATTAGAAACCGAGCATTATAGCCCAAAAGTAATAGATGATAAATTTTCAAAAGAAGTTTTTGATGCTTATTTAAAAACCTTAGATCCTGAAAAGAATATTTTACTTCAATCAGATATAGATTCTTTAAAAATTTTTGCTACAACTATTGATGATGAAATACATGGTGCCACTATTCAATTTGAGCCAGCTGCGAATGCTATTTATGAAAAGAGGGCAAAGGAAATAAAAGCCATTTTTGAATCAGTCATTGATAAACCATTTGATTTTACGATCGATGATTCATTAATAGTAGATATTGATAAAATGAATTATGCAGCGAATGAAAAAGAAAGAGTAAAAAGATGGAATGATGCGATTAAGTATAAAGTATTGGACCGGTATGTTAGTTTATTAGAAGATAAAGAAAAGCATGCTAAAGCAAAGGCTGAAAAAGCTATATCAGATAGTAGTAAAATAAAAGATACTGTAAAGGATAATTTCATAGTGAAAACAGATATGGAGTTAGAAGCGGATGCTCGTGCGACAATCAAAAAAAGTTATCTTAAAAGATTTAGTCTTTTAGAAAAAACTTTTGACAAAGAAAAAAGATTTGAATCTTTTTTAAATACCATTACTGGTTTAATGGATCCACATACCGACTATTTTGCACCTGTTGAAAAAAGATCTTTCACCGAGCAAATGAGTGGTACTTTTTATGGTATTGGTGCTCAATTAACACAAGACGATAATGGAGTGAAAATTGCAAGCATACAGCCTGGTGGTGCCGCTTGGAAGTCGGGGCTCTTAGTGGTAAATGATGTTATTGTAAAAATTGCCCAAGGGGCTGAAGAGCCAGTGGATGTCACAGGCTATGAAACTACAGAAGCGGTAAAATTAATAAGGGGAGACTTAGGCACTGAAGTTAGATTAACTGTAAGAAAGCCAGATGGTACTACTAAAGTTGTATCCTTAATAAGAGAGAAAATTGTTTTAGATGAAGGTTTTGCAAGAAGTGCGATTATACAAAATGGAAATGATAAAATTGGTTACATATTATTACCCGATTTTTATGCAGACTTTGAAAGAGAAGAAGGCGCAAGATGTTCTAAAGATATTGCTAAAGAAGTAGAAAAATTAAAAGCAGAAAAAGTAAAAGGTATTATTATTGATATTCGTTATAATGGAGGAGGTTCATTATATGAAGTGGTACAAATGGCTGGCTTATTTATAGATAAAGGACCCATTGTTCAAATTAGAAGTAAAGAAGGAAAGTCTCAAATATTATCTGATGAAACACCTGGAATTTTATATGATGGCCCACTAGTAGTAATGGTGAATGAATTTAGTGCCTCTGCTAGTGAAATATTTGCAGCTGCCATTCAAGATTATAAAAGAGGTTTAATTGTGGGAAGTACTTCTAGTTATGGTAAAGGAACTGTCCAAAGAAATGTAGCTTTCGGAAAACCATTAGATGCCATGGGTATTCAAACTGAATATGGTGCAGTGAAATTAACTTTTCAAAAGTTTTATAGAGTAACAGGTAGTTCAACACAAAAAAAAGGAGTGGTGCCTGACGTTGTATTTCCAGATGACTATGAGTATTTGAAATACCGTGAAAAAGATAATCCTTCTGCCTTGCCTTGGGATGAGATGGAGCGTGCTAAGTTCTCTCCCTGGACAAGTTCAAATGAAATAGCCACTATTGCTGCTAAGGCAAATAATAAAATCAAGAACGATACAGCTACTATTCGATACAAGAAAAACTTACAATGGGTATCTTCACAAGTAGATAAGTCCGTTGCTTTAGAGATTAATAAATACAGACAATATAAAAAAGAAGTTCAAAATATCATTCAACAAAATGAAAACATCTTGAAGTTAAAGACACCTATGACAGTGAGTGCTTTAAAAGCCGATTATGATAAGTTTTATAATAATCCAGATAAAACTAAACAAGATAGGTACCAAGCTTGGTTAAAGATGGTTGCTAAGGATATTCAAGTAAGTGAGTCTAGTAAATTATTAACAGAGTTTGCTAAAACTAATTTAATAGCTAAAAAAGGATAGAGGATTATGAAAGTAGAAACATCGGCCAATGTAAAAACTTGGCATGTAATATATACAAAGTCTAAATGGGAGAAAAAGGTAGACGCCTTATTAACTAAAAATGGTTTTGAAAGCTGGTGCCCTGTGCAAAAAAGAGAAAGACAGTGGTCTGATCGAAAAAAAATTATTGAAGAGCCTTTGTTTAGATCTTATGTTTTTATTAAAGCTAGTAAAGAAGACCATAGTAAAATATTATCTACCATGGGGGTAGTTAATTTTTTATACTTTCTTAGGAAGCCTGCTATTATTAGAGATAGTGAAATTGAGGCCATTCGTAAATACTTAGGACAATCAGATGCGACTATTCAGGTAGTGGATATGGCGAATATTCCTCCGCAGACAAAAGTGGAAATTAACCAAGGCTTATTTATGGGACAGAAAGGGGAAGTAGTGAAGGCGAGTAAAAAATCGGTGTTTGTTAAGTTGGAAAGTATAAATATGATGATGATTGTAGAGTTTAAGGCTTCTGAAGTTTCTCTACAATAATTTCCAATCTATAATTTGATTGCTCCACTCGGCTCGATGCGGAGTTTCTACTTTTATATAATTATCGGTAAATCCTTCTAACATTAAAATTCCCTCATTTTCTTTTTGCTGCTTAGGCGACTCAAATAAAACTTTTCTGGTGGCACCTCTTTGGCTTTCTGTAAAGTATTGTAATTTTTGATAAGATAAGTTTCTAAGTATTTTATTTCTTTCATGACGAACCTGCATAGGTACTATGGGCTTAATGGTCAATGCTTTTGTAGCAGCCCTTTCCGAATAAGTAAATACATGTAAATAAGCAATTTCTAATGCATGAATAAATTCAAGGCTTTCTTTGAAATAGGCTTCTGTTTCTCCAGGTGAGCCTACAATCACATCTACTCCAATACAAGCATGAGGCATTATTTTTTTAATTAGGCTTACTCTTTCTTGGTATAAATCGCGTTTATATCTTCTTTGCATTAATTTCAAAACTGCATCAGAACCACTTTGTAATGGAATATGAAAATGAGGCATAATTCGCTTACTACTTGCAACAAACTCTATAATTTCATTAGTGAGTAAATTCGGTTCAATTGAAGAAATGCGGTACCTAGGTATGGTGGTCTCTTTTTCAAGAGCCTTCAGTAAATCAAAAAAGTTTTCTGTATGTTTTTTCCCACTCTGTTCACTTTTTCCAAAATCGCCTAAATTAATTCCAGTTAAAACAATTTCTTTTACACCCTTGCTTGCAAGCGTTTGTGCATCAGCTACCACATTTTCAATACGGTCGCTTCTACTTTTTCCACGTGCCATAGGTATGGTACAAAAAGTACAATTGTAATCACAGCCATCCTGCACCTTTAAAAATGTGCGGGTTCTATCATTGACTGAATAAGAACTTTTAAAATCGTTAACGGTTTCAATATCGCAACTACAAATTTTAGTCGCATCGCCTTTGGTTAAATTGGATAAATGGGGTATGAGGTTAAATTTTTCTGAAGCGCCTAGTACTAAATCTACGCCGGGTATTTCAGCTATTTCTTTAGGTTTTAGTTGTGCATAGCAGCCAGTAATAACCACAAAGCTTTCTGGGGCTAATCTTTGAATTCTTCTAACTAACTGACGACATTCCTTATCTGCATTTTCAGTGACAGAGCAGGTATTGATCACATAAATATCGGCTACCTCTGTAAAGGCCTTTTTTTCAAATCCTTCCTTCTCTAATTGTCTAGAAAGGGTAGAAGTTTCTGAAAAATTGAGTTTACAGCCTAAAGTATGAAATGCGACTGATCGATTTTTGTTCATGAGGGCTCAAAGATAAAAAACCTAGGGGTAACGGGGAAATCTTAAAATATACTTAAAGCACCTAATAGGGGCCCATTAATTTCCCATTTTGGCTAGTTTCAATTAAGTTTGCAACTAATAAAACGCTAAAAATGGACTTTAAGAAAATTAATAATTGGACGGGTTGGATTGTCACTTTAATTGCATGTACAGTGTATATTATGACAATTGAAGCAACTGGTAGTTTTTGGGACTGTGGTGAGTTTATAAGCAGTGCCTATAAATTACAAATTCCTCATCCTCCTGGAGCGCCTATGTTTGTATTAATGGGCCGTGTATTTATTATACTTTTTGGAGACAATCCTTTAACGGCAGCAAAGGCAGTGAATACAATGAGTGCACTTGCTAGTGGATTTACCGTTCTATTTTTATTTTGGACCATTACTCATTTTGCCAAAAGAATGGTGGAAACGAGCAAAGGGGCAGCCTTAACTACGCAACAAATTATTTTAATTATGGGTGCTGGTATTATTGGTGCCTTGGGATATACTTTTAGCGATACCGCTTGGTATAGTGCAGTAGAGGGGGAAGTGTATGCATTGAGTTCATTTTTCACCGCCTTGGTTTTTTGGGCTATTTTAAAATGGGAACATAATGCCGATCAACCTGGTGCAGACAAATGGATCATTTTTATTTTCTATATCATGGGTGTATCAATTGGGGTGCATCTATTGAACTTATTAACCATACCTGCCATTGTAATGGTGTATTATTTTAGACAATATAAGCCTAGCTTAATGGGGGGTTTTGTGGCATTTTTAATTGGTGTTGTTATTACAGGTTTTGTACAAGTATTTTTAATTCAATATACAATTAAGTGGGCAGGAGCATTTGATGTAAATTTTGTAAACTCATTGGGTCTACCTTTCTTTAGTGGATTTATTTTCTTCTTTGTTTTAGTGGCAATTATTTTAGCATTGGGTATTCGTTATGCAGATAAGAAAAGAAAATATTTTTTAAAACTAGGTATTTGGTGTACCACCTTTTTCTTATTAGGCTATACTAGCTATTTAACCACCATGGTGCGTTCAAATGCAGATCCTTCAGTAGATATGTACAATGTAGATAATCCGGTTACTTTAATGGGTTACTTAGGAAGAGAGCAATACGGAGATTGGCCAATTTTATTTGGGCCAGACTATGTTGATAAAGTAGAGAATGTAGAAAACGGAGATCAATATGTGAAAGCAAAAACCACTTATGAGGTTGCTGGAAAAAACTATAAAAGAGATTGGACTTCTGCACCCTCGGCGCATTTGTTCCCAAGAATGTGGGACTCTGATAATGACAGAGGTCAGATGGAAAGCTTTAAAGCCTTTGCAGGTGTGGAAGACGGAACGCCACCAACATTAAGAGATAATGTCAAGTATTTTACTAATTACCAATTTGGGTTTATGTATTTGCGTTATTTCTTATGGAATTTTGCGGGTAAGCAAAACGATTTACAAGGTTTTGGAAATGTAAGAGACGGTAATTTTAGTACCGGTATTTCTTTTGTCGATAATTTCATTTTTGGCGACCAATCTAAATTACCAGATACTATTAAGAATCAAAATAAAGCACATAATTCTTTATTTATGTTGCCTTTCATTTTAGGAATATTAGGTTTTATTTTTCAATACCAAAAAAATAAAAAAGATTTTATAGTTACTGGACTTCTTTTCTTCTTTACTGGAATTGCAATTGTTATTTATTTGAATCAACAAAGTTTGCAACCACGTGAGCGTGATTATGCTTATGTAGGTTCCTTCTATGCTTTTGCTATTTGGATTGGACTAGGTGTATTGCAAGTAGCTATTTGGTTAGAGAAATTCTTAAATAAAAAAACAGCTGCTATTGCAGCCACAGTTATTTCTTTTTTAGCAGTACCCGCTTTAATGGCACAACAAGAATGGGATGACCATGACAGAAGTCAAAAAACATTGCCACGCGATTTAGCACGTAATTATTTAGAAAGCTGTCCTCCGAATGCCATTTTATTTTCTTTTGGAGATAACGACACTTATCCTTTATGGTATGCGCAAGAGGTAGAGGGTATCAGACCAGATGTACGTGTGGTAGTAAATAGTTTATTAGGTTCTGATTGGTATATGAAAGAGCTTAGATATAAAGTTAATAAGAGTGATAAATTTGATCTCATCTTTACTGAAGAGCAGGTTTCTGGCAGTAAGTTAAATGTAGCTTATTACAATGCTGTACCTGGTTTTGGAGAAGGCAGTTATCATGACTTAGATTCTGTTTTTAGAAATGTCATTGCAGATCCTCTAGGTAAATTTCAGGCTTCTACACAAGAAGGACCTGTTAATATTTTTCCTACACATAAGTTTAAAATTCCTGTAAATAAAGCCAATGCATTGGCATCAGGTATTGCTAAACCTACCGATAATATTGTAGATGAATTATTGATTGACTTTAACCCTAATAGACAATACTTGCTTAAAAATGAAATGGCTATTTATGCCATCATTGCTACTTCTCAATTTAAGCGTCCAGTTTGTTTTACATCAACTCAGGAGTTAAAAGAAATGGGCTTAGATAAATATGTGCGTCAAACAGGTATGTCTTATCAATTAGTACCTACCATCGGACAAGGTATTGATGCAGATGTTTCTTATAAAAACATCATGACTAAATTTACTTATGGAAATGCAAAAAATCCAAATGTTTATTATGATGAAGAAAACCGCAGGCATTTGAATTCAATTCGTTTAACAGTGGCGCAAGTGGCGCAAGCCTTAGTAAGTGAAGGTAAATTAGACAGTGCTAGACAACTTATTAGAAAATTAGATAGTGAAACTAATGAGAAGAGTTTCCCTTATGGTATGACATCAAATAGAGGCAATCAACATAACTATTTCTCGTATATTTTTTTACAGTCTTGTTATGCTGCTGGTGAAATGAATATTGCAAAGAAGGTATCAAGTTCAGTACTCAAAGACTTAAACCAAGAAATTGCTTATTACAAATCTTTGGGTGAACCTATGTCGGAAGATCAGTTTATGCAAAATCTTGAGAATGCTTATCAAAGCAAACCTAACAGTTTAAGCAATAAGCAAATAGTGTTTGTGCAAGATGCTTTAACTACTTATCAACTTATTGCTGCTATTAATAAAATGGACCAAGATTTTGCAGTAAAAAAATAGTAGAAAAGACTAGAAAAAAAGGCTTGTACAAAAGAATGAAAAGTTTGAATATTTCAAATTCATAATAAAAAAAGGTCCTTCGATAATTTGAAGGACCTTTTTTTTGACTAAGTTTAAAAGAATTACTTATAAAATAGTTAATAGGGTAGCTACTACTTTATCAATTTCAGCTTTTGTATTGTGTTTGCAGAAAGAGAAACGAACAGTGACATCATTGCTTCCTTTGTGAAGAGCCTGTATAACATGAGAGCCTGTTTGTGCCCCACTAGAACAAGCGCTGCCACCGCTTGCGCAAATATGTTGAATATCTAGGTTAAATAAAATCATCTCTGTTTTTTCTGATTTTGGAAAATTAACAGATAAGGTAGTGTAAAGACTATTTCCAAAAGGATCCCCATTAAAACTTACTCCAGGTACTTTATTAACCAGTTTGTCGTGCATGTATTTTTTTAATTCGGCAATAGTAGCACTGTCTTTTTCAAAATTTTCAGTAGCTATTTCTAAAGCTTTGGCTAAACCAATAATGCCATATAAATTTTCGGTACCAGCGCGCATGTTTCTTTCCTGTGCACCGCCATGTAGTAAAGGGTTAATTTTTATATTCTCATTAACATATAAAATACCAACACCTTTTGGTCCATGAAATTTATGTCCAGCCCCTGTAATAAAATCGACGGGCGTATTGGCTAAATCAAAAGGGAAATGACCCACTGTTTGAACCGTATCGCTATGAAAGAAAGCATTATACTTTTTACAAATAGCACCCACTTCCATTAGGTCAATCATATTGCCAATTTCATTATTTGCATGCATAATGCTTACAATGGTTTTCTCGGTACTTGCTGCAAGAATTTGTTCAAGATCTGTAGCGTCTATATGACCATTGGGAAGAATATTAACTAAACTAAGTCTTGCATTGTATTTTTTAGCCAAATAACTTACTGTATGTAAAGTTGCATGGTGTTCAATTGGAGAACTCACAATATGCTTACATTCCAAGTTTTCCATGGCGGCATGTAAAACAGTATTGCTACTTTCAGTACCCCCACTTGTAAAAAATATTTCAGCAGGTCTAGCACCTAAAATTTTAGCTACTTGTTTTCTGGCTTGTTCAATAGCCATTCTTGTTTCACGCCCATAGCTATATATAGAAGAAGGGTTGCCAAATTTTTCGGTCATATAGGGCATCATAGCCTCTAAGACTAAAGGGTCTAGTGAAGTGGTAGCGGCGTTATCAAAATAAATTCTTTCCATTGTATCTATATGTAACTAGTCTATAATGTAGATTTTAAACTTTTTCTAAGTTAGTTAATTGTTCCTATAATTGAAATAATCTCGTCTGCTAATTTATCCGCAGCGGCTTGCGAGGGGGCTTCGGTATAAATGCGAATAATAGGCTCTGTATTACTAGATCTTAAATGTACCCATTCGTTTTCAAAATCAATTTTAAAGCCATCTTCTTTATTTATTGGAAAGGCTGCAAATTTTGTTGACAGCGCATCAAATATTTTAGTAAGTGATATAGAGGCGTCAAGGTCCATTTTTTTCTTACTCATATAATAAGCAGGATAGCTGGCTCTTAAAGTGGAAGCGCTCATTTTACTTTTTGCTAAATGTGATAAAAATAAAGCAATACCTATTAAAGCATCTCTTCCATAATGTAAATCTGGTACAATAATGCCGCCATTTCCTTCGCCCCCTATAACTGCTTTCTCTTTTTTCATTTTATTTACCACATTCACTTCCCCTACTGCACTAGCAAAATAAGTACAGCCGTATTTTTCAGTAATATCTCTTAAAGCACGGGTAGAAGATAAATTACTAATAGTTGAACCTTTTTTATTTTGTAAAATATAATCGGCTACTGCTACCAGTGTATATTCTTCTCCAAATAATTCTCCGTTTTCACTTACAAAACATAAGCGGTCTACATCAGGATCAACGGCAATGCCTAGGCTCGCTTTTTTACTTACAACTGTATCGCAAAGTTCAGTAAGATGTTCTTTCAAAGGCTCTGGGTTATGTGCAAAGTTGCCATGCATATCGCCATTTAAAATTGTAATATTATTTACGCCAATGGCCTTTAATAAAGCTGGTACTGTAAAAGCACCTGAACTGTTAATAGCATCCAGTACCACAGAAAAATTAGCCGCTTTTATAGCATTCACATCTACTAAGGGGTAATTAAGAATTGCTTGAATATGTTTTTCAAGACTATCGTTATTAGGAATTATTTTACCTAAATAATCTATCTCTGCGTAATTAAAATTTTCATTAGCGGCTAAGGTCAAAATAGTTTTTCCTTCCTCTGCGCTTACAAACTCTCCTTTTTCATTTAATAATTTTAAAGCATTCCACTGTTTGGGATTATGACTAGCAGTTAAAATAATACCACCATCTGCTTTTTCAAAAACTACTGCCATTTCAACGGTGGGCGTGGTGCTTAAACCAAGATGTATAACATCAATACCTAAGGATAAAAGACTTTGTTCTACCAATACTTCTACCATTTCTCCGCTCATTCTTCCGTCTCTACCCACCACTACTTTTTTCTTGCCAGGTGCTTTATGCAAAAGCCAACTGCCATAGGCAGAGGCAAACTTAACAATATCGATAGGAGTAAGGTTGTCATTGGGTTTACCTCCAATGGTACCCCTAAATCCTGAAATACTCTTAATAAGTGACATAGCTGCTCTTTTTTACTTTATAAATTGGTTCGGCAAATTTACTTTAAATTTTTGCACTTCCTTGTATCTTTATGGCATGATACTAGACATTTGGGCCTCTTTGGAGAAGGCAGACCAAGCCTTATTTGAGCTTATTAATGGACATTGGACATTGCCATTATTTGATCTTTGGATGCCTTGGATGCGAACATCTGAGCATTGGTTCCCTTTATACCTATTATTAGTAGTCTATTTATTTTACAAAGGTGGGTGGAAGGCTTGGAAATGGTTACTTATGGTAGCTATTACTATTGCACTAACCGATCAGCTTAGTAGTTTTTTATTTAAACCTTTTGTTCATCGTTTAAGACCCTGTGCCGACCCTGCAATTCTAACACATGTAAAGTTATTAATTCCTGCTTGTCCAAGTAGTTTTAGTTTTACCTCTTCGCATGCAGCAAATCATTTTAGTTTGTCCATGTTTGTATTTCTAACTTTGCAACCACTGTTTAAAAAATATACCTATTTATTTTTTCTATGGGCAGGCCTAATTTCATATGCACAAATTTATGTAGGGGTGCATTACCCTTTAGATATATTGGCAGGAATATTCATAGGTCTTGTAATGGGCTATGCAGGTGCAAAATTATATTTAAAATGGCTGCCTGTTTTTTAAATATGAATGGCTAGGAATTTATTATTGATTAGCCGAAGCTTTATAATTTTTCCATTTTTCGATTACTGCTTGCATATCGGAAGGTAGAGGGCTGTCAAAACTAATTTTCTTTTCTGTGGTAGGATGTATAAAACCTAAAGTTTGTGCATGTAAGGCACATCTTGGGCAGGCCTCAAAGCAATTATCTACAAACTGTTTGTATTTAGTATAAATAGTACCTTTTAAAATTCTATCCCCACCATATTCAAAATCGTTGAAGAGTGTATGACCTATATGTTTCATATGCACTCTAATTTGGTGTGTCCTTCCAGTTTCTAAAATACAAGAAACTAAGGTAACATAATTATAACGCTCAATAACTTTATAGTGTGTGATGGCATGCTTCCCAATTTCTTCATCCGGATAAGCATCAAACATTTTTCTATTAGATTTATGACGAGCAATATTAGCCACAATAGTTCCTTCATCTTGTTCCATGTCTCCCCAAACAACGGCTACATATTTTCTTTCTACAGTGTGATTAAAAAATTGTTTGGCTAAATGACTTGCTGCCTCTGGTGTTTTAGCAAGAACAATTAAACCTGTAGTGTTTTTATCTATACGATGCACTAGTCCAAAACGAGGTAAAACTTCTTCGTTTAAATTAGGATTTTGTGAAAGTAAATGATGTGCTACTCCGTTTAGCAGTGTGCCCGAATAATTTCCAATGCCTGGATGCACTACCATATTGGAAGGTTTATTAATTACCATTACCGCCTCATCTTCATAAACAATATCTAAATTCATGGCCTCAGGCTTGAGGTCTGTGTATTCAGGATTGATAATACTCAAGTAAACTACTTCATCACCTGGCCTAGTTCGGTAATTACTTTTAACTACTTTGCCATTCACAGTTAAAAAGCCACCATCAATTCCGTTTTGTATTTTATTTCTGGTTATACCTTCAATTCTTGCTTGTACCCATTTATCAATACGCATAGGGGCTTGGCCTTTATCTACGGTAAAAGAAGACCTTTCATAAAGTGACTCACTATTTTCTTCTGCTATGGGCTCTAATTCTTCAGACATGATGCAAAAGTAGGATATTGCTGCTTAGTTTGTAACTTTGCTTTATGCGTCAAAAAGTTTTTTTCGAAGATATGGGCATTCGTTCCTATCAGCCTAGTTGGGATTACCAGGAAGAACTGCTGCTAAAAAATACGCAAATCAAATGGGCGGCAAGGCAGAATGAGCAGGATGTAAAAACTTCAAACACTGAACATAGATTATTGCTAGTTGAGCATAATCCTGTATTTACCTTAGGGAAAAGTGGTAAAAGAGAACATATTTTAGTCTCTGAGGATCAATTAAAGAATTTAGGTATCGAGTTTTTTCATATCAATAGAGGGGGGGATGTAACATACCATGGCTTGCAACAAATTGTGGGTTATCCAATTTTGGATTTAGATAAATTTAAAACCGACCTAGGTTGGTATTTAAGAAGTCTTGAACAAGTAATTATTGATGTAATTGCAGAATATGGATTAAAAGGAGAAAGAAGTGTAGGAGAAACTGGTGTTTGGTTAGATCCTACTGACCCCTTTATGGCTAGAAAAATTTGTGCGATGGGAATAAAATGTAGTAGATGGATAACCATGCATGGATTTGCCTTAAATGTAAATACCGATTTATCCCACTTTGAATTCATAGTTCCTTGTGGTATACAAGGCAAAACAGTTACCTCTTTAGAAAAAGAATTAGGGCATAAGGTAAATTATGAAGAAGTAAAAGAAAAAGTGAAAAAGCATTTCCAATTAATATTTGATTGTGAACTCGTTTAATAGAATAGCGCCAGTAAAAGTGTAATGGTACGCGTTTTAATATAGTAATGTTCCAAAGGGCAATGACCTATTGCCTTGTAAGCCTCCGCTATGTATTACTAATATTTTACTTCCTTTTTTGAAATAGTTTTTTTTCAATAAACTATCAACTGCATATAAAAGTTTGCCTGTATACACTATATCGGTTGGTATTTTTTCCAAAGTCCAAAATTGGTTCATAAAAGCAAAAAGAGCTGAATTCGTTTTAGCGTAACCTCCCTGATGGTATGAATGTAGCAAAGTAAAAGGGGCTTCTTTATTAATAAGTAATGATTTTATTTCATCTTCAATAGTATTTTCATTTTTTAAAACAGGCACACCAATAACTTGTTGATGCGCTTCTGCTGCATTAATTAAACCTGCAAGCATAGTGCCTGTACCTACTGCTGCTATAATAGTAGAGTAGTTTTTAGTGGTGTAGTCTTTGTTATGCGCATTTAAAATACTAGCTGCTCCCTTTGCTCCCATTAATCCATAGCCTCCTTCGTCAATGAAGTATGCAGAACTTTCATCAATTCTCTTATGCTGATTGGTTTTTAGTAAGTTATTTTTTATTTCTTGAAAATGAGTTCTTCCAATAAATTCTAATTGCATTCCATAGGAAATTGCTTCTTTTAAACTTGGAGTAATTATATCTTCTTTACTAGAACGCACATAACCTATACTTTTTAAATTATTTTCTTTAGCAACAAATGCCAGGGCTACTAAATGATTAGAATAGGGGCCACCAAAACTTGCAAGGGTGCTGTAAGATTTATGAATAGCATCTTCTACATAATACCTAAGTTTAAACCATTTATTACCACTCACAATAGGATGTAACTTATCCAATCTAAGAATACTAATTTCTATATTTTTAGTACTTGAGCTATAAATAGGGTCAATGGTGAGGGGGTCTAGTGTAATGGAACCTTTCAATGTTTTTTTATTTAAGAGAAATGGGTTAATTTTACCTGCTTATTTATACCAAGTATTCGTCAGTAAACTATCCTAAAATTAGGACTTAATTAGATTCAAATTAATTGAAAATATATGGCACCCACCTTAGTGATTTTGGCAGCAGGTATGGCAAGTAGGTATGGTAGTATGAAACAAACCGAGGGTTTTGGTCCTGCTGGAGAAACGATAATGGAATATTCCATTTATGATGCTATTCGTGCAGGCTTCGGGAAAGTTGTATTTATTATTCGTGCCGACTTTGCAGAGGCCTTTAAGCAAGCATTAGAGCCAAAATTGAAAGGCAAAATAGAAATAGAATATGTTTTTCAATCTTTAGATAAATTTACAAAAGGCTATTCTATTGCAGCAGACAGAGTGAAGCCTTGGGGCACTGCCCATGCTTTATTATGTTGTAAAGAAGTAGTTAAAGAAGCCTTTGCTATTATAAATGCCGATGATTATTATGGAAAAGAAGCCTTTGAATTGGCCTATACTTTTTTAAATAAAGAATGCAACGAAAAAACGAATTGTATATTGGGTTATGAGTTATCTAATACATTAAGTGAGAATGGTACAGTGAGTAGAGGGGTTTGTGCTATTGATAATGATGGATACTTAAATCAAATTAATGAGCGCACAACTATTTATAGAAGGGCAGATGGTCAAATAGTTTTCGAAGAAAATGGAGTAGAAACTCCTTTACAAGAAGATACAAGAGTAAGTATGAATTTTATGTGCTTTGCACCAAATTTTATTGACTTATGTGAAAAAGAGTTCGACTTATTTTTAAAGGCCAAGGGGCAAGAATTAAAATCAGAATTTTATATACCTTATGTAGCGGGTAGATTCCACGAATTAGGATTAGGGAAGGTGAAGGTAATTCCTACTAATGCAAAGTGGTTTGGTGTTACTTATAAAGAAGATTCACCTGCTGTCAAAACAAGCATACATGCACTGGTGGATAGTAAAATATATCCTTCTAATTTGTGGCAGGAGAAATTTTAATTATAAGATCTAATACTGTAAATGTAATTTTTTAAGTTACTTAGTTGGCTTTTTCTATTGTTTAAATTAGCAGTATTTTTTTTAGATAATGTAATTTTATCAGCCTTTTTATTTTCTTTCTCGTTGACTATTTCAATTAAGTCAAATATTTTATTAGACTTCACTGCAAAGGCTACACCTTCGGCTTGTTTTTGTCTTGTATTGATAATACCAATAATTTCTCCTTTATCATTAAATAAAGGGGCTCCAGAAGACCCAGGGTTGGCACTAATTTGAATTTGGTAAGAATTACTATCTCCATTGTATCCTGTTTGTGCACTAAGATATCCCTTGCCATAAACAATATCATTATCACTTCTAGGATAACCTAAAGTAAAAATTTCTTCTCCAAGGTCTGTTATCTTTTTACGAATAATAAAAGGAATATTTTTTGGCGCTGTAAAATCTTCATCATCTATTTTAAGTAAGGCTAGGTCTGAATTTAAATCACTGTAAATAATATTAGCATGTAATTCTTGTCCTTCACTATTAATAACTATGGCCCCATTCCCTTTAAGTACATGTGTATTGGTTACAATAAAACCTTTAGTGTCAATTAAAAATCCTGACCCGCCACTTATTAATTTAGCATTTTCAGGCACTTTAGATTTTACTTCATTGATTAAATGTCCTTGTACTTGTTGGTTTTTCTTAATGACTTCAATATCATTACTTAATTGTAATAATTGATTGCCATTTAAGCTGGGAGATAAAGACATGACAAGTATAGTCGTTGTTAATGCAATGAAGCCACCTACAGAAGCAGCGATTGCAGCGACTCTCTTATATTTATTCCAAAGTTGAATTACTTTCGTTTTTGTGCTAATACTATCATCGGTTATCCATTCGCCGGCAGCTAATAATTTATTAAATGTTTGGCTAGTTAATTTTGCAAAACTGCGCCTATGCGCATATGCCTGCATATGATCTAAGAATAATTTATGCTCTACTACTAGCTGATCAATAGTAGGTGTATTTTTTCTTAGAATCTCAAATTGAGTCTTTTCTTGGCTAGACATTTCATCTGTCAAGTATCTTTCAATAGTTTCTATTAATTCTTTGTCTTCCATTTTCTTATTTTTCTCTAATTTATATTCCACTTATTCTCCAATATTATATTGCGCAAAAAATAATTTTTTTAAACGCATCAAACATTTGTATTTCTGATTCTTTGCATTGTCGGCATTAGTGTATCCAAAATCAGCAGCCAATTCCTGCATTCCTTTTTTATTTAAATAATAACCTTCCAATAAACTTTTACATGGTTCTCCTAAACTATGTAAGGCCCTATGCATTATTTCAAAAGAAGCCTCTTTTTTATCAAACTCCCTCATCTCTTGTTCAACGGAAATGCTTTCTTCCTGACTACTTAATGGTCCACTATACTTCCCTAATTGATGCAAACGTTTTAACCATAAATGCTTACAAATAGAAAAAAGATAGGTTTTAATTTGACAGGTAAGTACAAATGAATCGGATTGCACCTTTTCATATAAAGTAATCATTGCTTCCTGAAAAACATCCCTCGCGTCATCAAAAGAGCCATTGTTGTTGAGAACAAAGTGCTGAATAGAGCTAAAATGACTTTTATAGAGGGTTTCCACCGCTTTGGAGTCATTTTGGGCTAAGCCTTTTAAAAGTGCTTGTTCGTTCGGTTCAGCTTTCAAGAGATTAATACTTAATTTGATCAAAAGTAACCCAAATTGAGGTCTTTTTTAATTTTTTCAGGTGGAAGGGGGTTACCTTTTCTTAGATGGGGTATTAAGAGTATTAATTAATAAAAACAAACCCAAATGAAAAAAGTAATCGCAATCTTCGCTATCGCTGCATTAGCTGCATGTGGTGGTGCTTCAACTGAAGCAAAAACTGATACAGCTGCTGCTGCAACTGTTGATACAGCTGCTGCTGCTACAGCTGATACAGCTGCTGCTGCAATGGATACTACTGCAAAAGCAAAATAAATTATTGCGCTTCCTACTAGAATTTTAAATTCTAAACAATGCATTTTTTTAGATAGGCAAGCAATATTTCTGAGCCCTTGGTTTCGACCAGGGGCTTTTTTTTACTTAAATCAAAACCTTAAAAACGACTATCTGTTAGTTTTTAGACCTAAAAATGGAAACATTTTTGACTAATAGCCTACAATTGCTTATCTTCGTTCTCCGATGAAAGCAAATATTAACAATTGGTTTTACTGTTTCTTTTATTTCTACTTTAATCAAAGTAGCCGGGTTGTATTTGTAAAAGCGTAAAGAAATTAAATAAATATACAGTCCCGGCCCAACAGCCGGGATTTTTTTTATGAATAAAAAAGTAGCTATACAAGGGTACGAAGGAAGTTTCCACCAAGTGGCAGCTAGGCATTTTTTTGGTAAAAATGTAGAGGTGATAACTTGCGATACTTTTAGAAAAGTAGTTCAATTGGGCGGAGATGCTAAATTATCTGATGGAGCGGTGATGGCTATAGAAAATTCAATTGCGGGAAGTATTTTGCCTAATTATAATTTATTACAAAAAAGTAAGTTGCAAGTAATTGGTGAAGTGTATTTATCTATTAGCCAAAACCTGTTAACCTACCCGGGGGTGAAATTAGAAGATATTAAAGAAGTGCATAGTCATCCCATGGCAATATTGCAATGTTTAGATTATTTAGAAAAGTATAATTGGAAATTGGTAGAATCGGAAGATACTGCGCTGAGCGCTAAAATAGTGCATCAAAATAAAAGCAAGCATATAGCAGCAATTGCCAGTAAATTAGCTGCGCAAATGTTTGATTTAAATATTATATCACCAGATATACATACTTTAAAAAATAATATTACTCGTTTTTTAATAGTAAGCCCAGCAAGCGCTAAGTCTTTAGTGGAGAATGCGAACAAGGCTTCTATTTATTTCCAAACCGATCATTCAAGAGGTATACTTGCCAAGGTACTAGCCAAAATTGCACAAGGCCATGTGAATTTAAGTAAACTACAAAGTATGCCCATTCCTGGTAGTACTTTCAAATACGGGTTTTATGCCGATCTAGAATTTGATACCAAAAAACAAATTGAAAAAGTATTAGAAGAATTAAAAGGGTTAACGAACAGTATTAGAATATTCGGTATGTATCAAAAAGGTAAAGTTGTAAAAGGATAAAAATGAATTGGACAACCGCAAATAGATTAGAGGGTATTGGAGAATATTATTTTTCCACCAAACTACGCGAAATTGATGAACTCAATAAAGCGGGTAAGGGTATACTTAATTTAGGCATTGGAAGTCCCGATTTGCCTCCGCACCCTGAAGTGGTTCAAACTTTACATGAAGAAGCGGTTAAAGAAAATGTCCATGGCTATCAATCTTATAAAGGTTCGCCCCTATTAAGAGAAGCGGTAGCGAATTGGTATAAAAAATATTTCAATGTAGCAGATTTAAATCCTGCTACTGAAATACTTCCATTATTAGGAAGTAAAGAAGGGATCATGCATATATGTATGACCTATTTAAATGAAGGAGATCAGGTATTAATTCCAAATCCTGGTTATCCTACATATACAAGTGCAGTTAAATTAGCGGGTGGGACCC
>Ga0214919_10005399_pt1 | contig 18184 bp, 11 predicted proteins | sample LL1503_MetaG_FD_177994 | JGI IMG/M metagenome (GOLD analysis project Ga0214919, IMG submission 177994) | Freshwater microbial communities from Lake Lanier, Atlanta, Georgia, United States - LL-1503 | ecosystem: Environmental > Aquatic > Freshwater > Lake | place: USA: Georgia | collected...
TAAACTAAGAATAATTTTTTTCATTATCAATCCATATTTAAAACATACTCGATGTATTTGATTATCTTTATTTAACCTGATTAACACTATTTGCTGCATTACATAGCATCGGTGCTTCCTGCTCTATCCCATGCGGGTAGCCACGATAATTAGCTTGATAAGTAGAATTTAAATAAGCTAAAAACCCCTCTTTACCACACCCCATTCGATAACTTAATGATTGCCAATTAGGTTTGCCTCCAATGTCCGTCACTGATTCCGCACTCCAGCTAGCCTCGGCCAGCCCTGCTAGTTTAGGTAATGCCATATATTGCAGCTGGGTATAATCTGGTATTACATCGGTCCATAGTGCACCCTCTAAGCCAATAATATTATCCGGTTTGCGGCTTTGTTGCTGGGTATTAGTTGCTGCAATCGCAACACTCAAGCTAGCATCGCTATCACCCAGCTTACTCGCCCAGTAAAACCCTGGTTCTTTTAACTGTGGTGTATAAGTCATATCAAAATAAGAGTAATCCGCATATTCCAAAACTACCGGATAGTCATTATTAGCCAATGTGACTGCCTTACTTTGCACCTCAGTGCTTTTGCCCCATACCCAGACATGTCCGGTTTCATTGGGTTTAATGCTATGTTGAGAATTAATTTGTCCATCATGGGTTAGAACAAACTCATGCCAACCTGAGAGCTTAAGCTGATTAATCCGTGGATTGTTATTAAGTGCATCTAAGAAATAATGTTCTTTTTGTAAAGAAGTCATTTTATTCCATGGCGCAGTTTGACAAGAAGGTGCATCATCCCACGTTCCTTTAAATACCTCATCACCACCGATACTTAGTTCATTATTTATCGCATAAAGAGTAGTCTGTTGGTTAAATAATTGAGCTGTTTGGGTGAGGATATTAGTTAAATCTGCAGTAAATTTTTGCCCTAATGCCGAATTACTGTTAAATTCACAAACTGGGATACTATTATTACCATAACCTGCATATTCAGAATTATCTCCCTCTTCATGAAAACTGCCTGGCAATGCTTTCATAAGTGCGCGTGAATGTCCCGGTATATCAATCTCGGGAATAATCGTGATTTGGTGTAAATTGGCATAGCTGATCAAATCCTGAATTTGTTCTTTGGAGTAGCTACCTGAGTAAATACTACCCGCATCGGGTAATTTATCGCTGGCTTGTGAGAGGTTTTTTTGTGGCCATGACAATGGTCCAATCGGTAAACCCAATCCTCGGCTGGCAGCAATTTTTGTCAGCTCTGGGTAGTCTGCTAATTCAAGCCTAAATGCTTCATCATCGGATAAATGCAAATGTAAGGTATTTAGCTTGGCTGCCGCCATAATATCAATAAAATTCTTAATTTGATCGGGCGTAAAGTAATGGCGTGCCGCATCCAGCAAAATGCCCCGATATTTAAAGCGTGGTGTATCCTCTATGGTTAGCAGTGGTAGACTGTTTTGTTTAAACCACAGTTGGCGCAAACTCTGCAAGGCATAGAAAAACCCAGCGGGATTACTCGCTTGAACTATGATTTGCGTCGCTGTAATCTGTACGCGGTAGGCTTCGGGGCTAAGTTTAGAGTCGTAGTTAATCGTTTGTAACAGGATTCCAGCACTTGTTTTTTTCTGGTCTATTGGCGGTGATAGTTGTAAATCCTGTTGTAATGCTTGTGACCACAGTACGGTTTGTGCTGCTGAATTATTACTTAAATCATGAATTACTAATTGCTTATCTAATACAAATTTACCGGATGGATCGTTGAATGTGACTTGGATTGGTAACGGTATTATTATCGCGTTAGTTTCAGTATTGGCTGCGGAATTGCTCCAGTTGTCTTGTATGCGTTTTTGGGTTTGTGATTCTATAGCGTCAGCATCAAAATTAGTTATCTGGTAGCTTTGTGCTGTGGTTGTTAACTTAACTAATTTGTCTGGTGTGCGTAGGAATAAATTCTGCGGCAGCGAGGAATAGTTTAGCGGTCCGCGTGAGCTATTATGCAATAAACTGATTGTGTAACTCTTGCCTTTGCGCAGGGTGAAATCAGCCTCTGGTGCGACTATTGTTGTAAATACGGTGCTTAAATCATTATCGCTAAATGCGGCTTTTTGATACTTGAGTGCTCTGCAGTTTTTTGTCAAGCTTTCACACACTTGCATTTTTAGTTTGCGATTACTGGTGCTGGTCTGGCGAAAATTACGTGGCATATAAAAACCAAATTGCCAATCGTGGAAATTATCACTGCGATTGATAAAAGTTACTTTGATTGAAAAATTAGTGCTGCTATCTCCAGCTTGTGGTCCGACAATGACTTGCTTGACTTTGATTGATTCAGTAGCGAATGCAGATGAGTTTATGCCAATTAAATTTAGCAGGGATAGAGTAATTAGAGTTGAGCGTTTGATTTTCATGATGTTTCTGTCGAGAAGGGATTAGTTAAGTGCTTATTTTACTGGATTTATTAGTGTTAGTGAGTAAATTTATTTTCTGCTGCATTGCATGATGTAACTACCAGTGTTATCTGCTACAATGCAGCTGTACACTTCTCCATTAAACGTGAAACTATTGATAGCGTTGTGAGAGTAAGGTATTTCAAGACGGAGGTTATTACTATGAGTGAAAATTTATTTATTCGTAAGGTGGCAATTTTAGGTGCTGGAGTGATGGGAGCACAAATTGGGGCGCATTTTGCTAATGCCGGAGTTCCTGTAATATTATTTGATTTAAAAGCTAAGGACGGGGCAGCAAATGCGATAGGTGATAAAGCGCTAGCTAATTTAACTAAATTAAAACCAAACCCGGTTGCATCCGCTAAATCGTTTGCATATCTGAGCGTAGCTAATTATGATGATAATTTAGATTTATTAGCGCAATGCGACTTGATTATCGAAGCGATTGCCGAACGCATGGATTGGAAAGTTGATCTATTCTATAAAATTGCGCCCTATCTAAATCCGCATGCGATTATTGCGACCAATACTTCCGGACTAAGTGTTGAAGAATTAGCCAATAGTGTGCCTGAGTCACTTCATTCTCACTTTTGCGGGATCCATTTTTTTAATCCACCACGTTATATGCCATTAGTTGAGCTAATCCCAAGTTCTAAAACCGATCAAGCTGTTTTAACCGCGCTGGAAACATTTTTAGTTAGTGGGCTTGGCAAAAGCGTAATTGAAGCCAAAGATACCCCTAATTTTGTGGCAAATCGGATCGGGGTTTTCTCGATGATGGCGGTTTTAGAATACGCTGAGAAATTTAATATACCTTTTGAAGTTGTTGATCAATTAACCGGTAAAAATCTGGGACGCGCTAAATCTGCAACGTTTCGGACTGCTGATGTTGTTGGTCTGGATACTTTTGCTCACGTTGTTGAAACGATGACGGCTAAATGTAAGGATGGATTTGAAAGTAGTTATCTTATTCCTGAGTGGTTGGATAAATTAATTAAAGCTGGTGCACTTGGACAAAAAACCAAGGCTGGGATATTCCGTAAAGATAAAGACGGTATTAAAGTAATTGATATTGCTTTGGGTGATTATCGCCCTGCAGATAAGAAAGCCGATCCTGATGTATTAGCAATATTACAAAAAAAATCCTGGGCAGAAAAAATGGCTGCTCTACATGATTCAACGCATCAGGAAGCTCAATTTTTATGGGCTACTTTCCGCGATTTATTTCACTATTGTGCGGTTTTAATCGGAGAAATTACCGATACTCCGCGAGATATGGATTTAGCCTTGCGCTGGGGCTTTGGTTGGAAAGAGGGACCTTTTGAAATTTGGCAGCAAGCAGGCTGGTTACAACTAGCCCAGTGGATAAAGGAAGATATTGCAGCCGGTAAAACTATTTCGCAAAAGCCACTTCCTGCATGGGTATTTAAGCTAAGTGATGGTGTATATGTCGCTGGTAAGCACTATGATCATAGTGTTGAGAAGCTGGTTGAACTGGATTTATTACCGGTTTACAACCGTCAATTATTCCCTGAATTACTTCTTAATGAACGGATAAAAATAGAGCAACATACTCTCTATGAAAATGCCGGCGTTAAACTCTGGCATAGTGGTGATAATATTGGCGTACTTAGTTTCAAATCCAAAATGTGCGCTATCGGTATGGAGGTTTTAACTGGGCTGGATGAAGCAATTAGTGTGGCAGAAAAACAATGCCAAGCATTGGTAATCTGGCAGGAAAAAGATGTTTTCTCGGTTGGTGCTAATTTAGAAGAGTTTGGTTTTTCGATTATGATGAATGGTGCACAAGCAGTACAGGAAATTATTTCTGCCGGACATCGAATCATTGCCAATAAATTGCGCTATAGCCAGATTCCGGTGGTTGCCGGGGTGCGTGGCTATACTTTTGGTGGTGGCTGTGAAATTATGCTCCATTGTGATGCTGTAGTAGCGGCTCTGGAATCTTATATCGGTTTGGTTGAAGCTGGAGTCGGCTTATTGCCAGGTTGGGGTGGCTCAACCGAGATGGCGGTACGTGCTGCAGCCGCGCAAGATCCATGGACGGATTTAACCAAACGTTATCAGAATTTAGCAATGGCGAAAGTTGCAACTTCAGCTTATGAGGCACAAGAAATGGGCTTCTTACGTGAATCAGATACTATTGTGATGAACACTCGCGAAGTTTTATTGATTGCCAAAGAACGGGCTAAATTTATGGCGCAAAGTGGCTACCGACCACCAATTAAGCCGAAGGTAAAAGTTTTTGGTGAGCAAGGAATTGCTACGATAAATGCGCTTTTAGCCAATATGATTGCGGGGAAACAAATTTCTGAGCATGATTTATGGATTGCCAAGAATATAGCCGAGGTTATGTGTGGTGGTCTGATTGATAAAAACAGTATCGTTAGTGAAGATTGGTTGCTTAATCTGGAATTGAATAAATTTACCGAATTAGCGATTAGTGAAAAAACCGCGGATCGGATTCAACATATGTTGAGTACCGGTAAACCTTTGCGTAACTGAGAATGGAGAAATCAAATGACTAGAGAAGTTTATATTGTTGCTGCTAAACGTAGCGCGTTGACTAAAGCTAAAAAGGGTAGTTTTGCTAATACTCGTCCGGATGATTTATTAGCGCAATTAATGCAAAAAACCGTCGCGAGTTCTGGAGTTATGCCAGAAGATATCGGTGATGTAATTATTGGTTGTGCTTTTCCTGAGGCAGAACAAGGTTTAAATGTAGCGCGGGTAGCTGCCCAATTAGCTGGTTTGCCGGATAGCGTTCCGGGTATGACGATTAACCGCTACTGTAGCTCTGGGTTAAATGCAATCGCGATTGCCGCAAACCGGATTCAAACAGGTGAAATTGAGGTAGCAATTGCTGGCGGTGTCGAATCAATGAGTATGATCCCAATGGGTGGCAATGATTTTTCAGTGAGCCCGGCAGTTTTTCAAAATGATAAACATATTGGTCTAGCTTATGGCATGGGGATTACGGCTGAGAAAGTGGCAGAGCAATGGCAAGTGAGCCGTCAAGCACAGGACGAATTTGCTACTGCCAGTAATCGTAAGGCGGATGCGGCACAAAAAGCTGGTTTCTTTGCTGAGGAGATTACGCCGATTGAAATTAGTCGCAAAAAAGCGAATGAGAAAAGCGGAGAGATTATTAGCACAACTAAGATAGTAGATAGCGATGAAGGAATTCGTGCCGATACCACTCCTGAAGGCTTGGCTAAATTAAAACCAGCTTTTGCTGCTGCTGGCTCGGTTACGCCGGGTAATAGCTCACAAATGACTGATGGTGCAGGGGTATTAGTCTTAGTTAGCGGTGAATATTTAAAGCAACATGGTCTAAAAGCACTGGGTAAATTTCATGGTTTTGCGGTTAGTGGTGTTGCGGCAGAAATCATGGGGATAGGTCCGATTAAAGCGATTCCGCAATTGATCAAACAGCAAAATCTTACATTAAAAGATATTGATTGGATTGAATTAAACGAAGCTTTTGCAGCACAGTCATTGGCAGTTATTAATGAGCTTGATTTAGATTCAGGTAAAGTTAATCCTTATGGTGGTGCGATTGCCTTAGGGCATCCGCTTGGTGCAACTGGAGCAGTATTAGCGGTGAGAGTATTACATGGACTGCGTCGAACACAGAAAAAATATGGGATTGTTTCAATGTGTATCGGTGCAGGAATGGGTGCTGCTGGTTTATTTGAAGTTTGCTAACTACTACTCAATCAGATTCATCATACTGGGTCGTTGATTTACTCCTCACTGACAGCTAGTAAGCTTCGTCGTAAATCGCCTACCAGTATTTCCAATCTGTTTGAGTATAACAATTAAAGAGAGTCAATCATGGAAAAAATATGGCTTAAAAATTACAAACCTGGGATAGCGGCAGAGATTAAGCTTGATGATACAACGCTGGTTGACTTGTTTAATCTAGCTTGTGAAAAATACGCGTCTAATCGTGCGGTTAGCTGTCATAAAGTAGCATTAAGCTTTGCTGATGTCAAGGAGCGCTCCTTACGTATGGCGCAGGCGCTTGCTGATTTAGGGGTGAAGAAAGGTGATCGGGTAGCATTAATCCTACCCAATTGCTTACAGTATCCTTTGACGGTATTTGCCGTGCTGCTATTGGGCGCGACAGTGGTAAATATTAATCCCTTATATACGCCAAGTGAAATTGAGTATGTAGTGAAAGATTCTGAGCCATCTATCGTAGTTACATTAGACATGTTTTCAGAAAAGCTAAATGGATTTTATAATAAATTTGGCATTAAACATATTATCAGTACTAAAATTGCCGATCCATATCCGACGATAAAGCGTAGTATCATTAATCTATTGCTGCGTTTTGTTGCTCATGTTAATCCTAAACTAGTTTATACACCATTATCATGGCGCGCACTCTGTGAAAAATCTTCACCACTAGCTACACCAGTTAAAGTAGTGGCAGATGATATTGCATTTATCCAATATACCGGAGCGACTACCGGGCATCCCAAAGGTGCAATGTTGTTACACCGCAATATTGCTTCAAACATCAAACAGATTTTTATTTTGTTGGAAGCTCAGGTTGATGATATGTCAAAACAGGTGGTTATTAGCGCGCTACCAATGTATCATATTTTTTCGTTAACGGCGAATTTCTTTACTTTCTTTTTTCATGGTTCAGAAAATGTCATGGTGCCCAATGCCAAGAACATTAAAGATTTGGTTAAAACCATGAATTCAACGCCATTTACGGTGTTTAACTCATTAGACACACTCTACCACAAATTATTGGAGTATAAACCGTTTATCAATGCCAAACATCCGCACTTTAAGTATGGAATCTGTGGCGGAATGGCAATTCGCCAATCTGTGGCACAACGTTGGTATCAACATACTGGTTTAGTCCCAACTAATTGCTATGGTTTGACTGAGACATCGCCTTGCGTTAGCATGAATGATTTGGGAAGTCCGTTTAATGGCTCAGTCGGCTATCCAGCACCATCAACTGAGATTGATATTCGCGATATCGCAACTGCTACACAAAGCTTGGCTCAAGGTGAAATTGGTGTTATTATGGTGCGTGGTCCGCAAGTGATGGCGGGTTATTGGCGTAATCCTGAGCAAACCAAGCTGGCGTTATCTGCTGATGGTTGGTTGAAAACCGGTGATATCGGTTATGTTAATTCGGAGGGCTTATTATTTATTAGTGGTCGTGAAACCGAAATGGTAATTGTCTCAGGATTTAACGTTTATCCTGCGGAAGTCGAGATGGTTATAGATCAGTTACCGGAAATTGCTGAAGTTGCGGTAGTTGGTTATCCTGATGAGGAAAGTGGTGAAGCGGTGTATGCTTATATTGTATTAACCACACAACATACTATTACGGTTGAGCAAATATTGTTACATTGCCGCAAAAATTTAACTCGCTATAAGATTCCGCATTTTATTACAATTGTTGATGAGCTGCCAAAAACATTGGTGGGTAAAATCGACAAAAAAGCGCTAGTCGCACAACATTTAATTAAAAACAAGGAGTAATGTCATGGTTCAATCAGTATTTATAACCGGAGGAACTCGCGGAGTAGGGCTTGAGATTGCCAAGAAATTCGCAGCAAGTGGTGCGCAAGTAGCCATTGTCGGTAAAACAGTCACACCGCATCCCAAACTACCGGGTACTTTGGATAGTGCTGCGGAAGAAATTCGTCAGGCTGGTGCATCTGAGGTGCTGGCATTAGCTTGTGATGTGCGCGATCTTGAAGCGTTGGAGCAAGCAGTCAAAACTGCTGGTGAGCGCTTTGGGAAAATAGATTTGCTGGTAAATAACGCCAGCGCACTTTATCTCTTGAGTGCGCAAGAAATTACGCCTTCAAAATTTAACCTGATGCATGAGGTTATCGTTCGTGGAAGCTTTTTTGCCACTCAATATGCACTGCCATGGCTTAAGAAGTCAGCTAATCCACGAGTTATCCATTTGGCACCTCCAATTGATTTAAAACCAAAATGGTTTGCCGGGCATACCGCTTATACGGTCTGTAAATACTCTTCAGCGATGCTGGTGATGGGCTTGGCAGAAGAACTGGCTAAAGATGGCATCGCGGTTAATGCTGTGTGGCCACATACGCTTTTGGCTACTGCTGCGGTACAAAATCTCTTAGGTGGTGATATGGCAGTTAAACATTCACGCCATCCACGGATTGTAGCTGATGCCGTTGCGTATTTAGTTGCTAAAGAGAGCAGTTATAGTGGGCATTTCCATCTTGATGATGATATCTTACGTGACAATGGTGTTGATTTGGCGCAATATAATTGTGTGCCAGGTAGTAAGTTGATAACTGATCTTTATGTGGAGTAGTAGGCGCTAAGCTCAGTGAAGTTAATTAAATGTATAGGAATTTCAATGTTAAAACTGCCACCTCATAAAACTGATTAATGTCTGGCCTTTATGTGGTGGACAATAGAGCATTTGATTAATTTTTATTAAAAAGGAAACGTATGAAACTAAAAAATATTATTATCATGTCAGCTGTATCGGTAGGTGCAATTGGGGTATATGGCTGTAGTAGTGGTAGTAGTTCATCGTCAACTGCAAGTGGAACTTATGCCTACATATCAGATTTTGGCGGCAATAAACTATTGCAATGTTCGGTTAATTCTAACAATGGTCAGCTGGTAAATTGCCAGAATATCGCACAGCCCAATACCTTAAATGCTCCGACAGGTATTGCACTTAATAATGGCCAGATATATGTTAATAATAGTGGATTTAATAGCGGCTTTCAGTCTGTACAAAGTAGTAGCATACAATGTGCATTATCAGGCGGTATTGCCACCCTTAGCGGATGTTTGGTCTCTTCCCCAACGGGAGTAAGCAATCCGATTGGTTTTACAATTAATGGCAGTTATGCCTATATTGCCAATTATTTCGGCGGACCCGGATACACTAAACCCGGTAGTTATACCTGGTGCAGTCTTGAACAGTCTACTGGTAACTTGACGAATTGTAATACTGAATCCGCGCCAGGTATAGCGATGGAAAGTAGTGCAACTCCTGAAGTGATTACTATTAATAACAACACAACTATTGGCAATAGCGTTGCTTATGTTACGGATCAACAGAATGCAGGTTATTCTTACTGTAAGGTTAGCAATATTGATGGTAGTTTAAATAGCTGTAGCTTTGAGAGTTTAGTGGCAGGCAGCGGTGGTATAACACCAATTGGACCGCGGCAAATGACGATTATTAATGGTTATGCTTATTTTGCTGATTCAGGAAATACAGGTGGTGGAACAAAACAGTTTGATTCTGCTTATACGCTATGTAATGTAAGTCCTACAGATGGTAAATTAAGCCACTGCTCTACCCAGCAAACTTCACCTGGTCAATTAAATAGCCCTACAGGAATTGCAATTAATGGTAATTATGTATATATTACCAATGAAAATGGTCCTGCTGGTGAATCTGTCGGTTATAGTTATACTATGTGTAATATTAGCGAGTCTGGTTTCCTAGCTAATTGTAATAATTATGTACCACAAGGAATTACTAATCCAAATTATGCACCTCCGGGTAAAGGCGTTTATCTTACCTATATTGCATTTGGTAGCAATTAGGGTACCCGTTAGCGGATGACTCAAAATATGGCTTTTAGAACAATTACATTTTACAATACTTACCAAGCTATGCTTAATTTCAAACCATAAGCATAAGATGTGCCAGTCAAACTACTTTGATTTAGCCCACCTTGATCAATTGCCAATGCTGCATTGGTATCAGGATTATTTATTGTAACGGTGTATTGCCAATATGGCAGTAAAGTCACTGCATTCGTAAGCTTCATCCCGAAGCCAATCTGATAGGTAATCGGTATCTGATTTAAAATACCGCTCACTGGAGTATTGCTCTGAGTTTGAGAGTTCGGGTATGCTCCAACTAAATAATTACGCTGTAAGCCACCCCAAATATTAATATATGGTGAAAGTACTTCGCTTGCTCGAAAACTCAGTTTTGCACCAATTAAAGTGGCATAGCTAGTCGAATTAACATAATCACCATTGGAGTCATCAAATACCGCTCCAGAGATATTATGCGATACATTCAACCGCAAATATGGTGTAAGATTAACTTTTTCTGTCGGATGAAAATTATACCCCAAAAACCAGTTAGTTCCATAACCCATCGGTGGAGTAAGTTGCGAAGCTGGAATACCCGGGATATTAGGATTAGATGAAGCATAATTATATCTACCTGAAAGCCGTGCTTCGTAATAGAGGTCATTGGCAAGAGTTTGAGAAAAGAAAACATAAAAGGTAGTTCCATTGGGTGATGCGGTAAATCCCGTGCCTGCAGCTGAAATAGTTTGACGGCTAGTTGAAGAAGTACCGACTACCCCGCTATAATCATCTAGTTTTATTGATTCACTAAGTATAATCTCAGACTCTACAACCATTAATGGCAATACTGCCCCAATACTACACGAACTAGACAGACTTAGGAATGCCAGTAACTTTTTTCTCATTATTCCCCAACGCCGCCATAGTTTGAATACGATAAATCATCCTGAGAACTACACAAACTATTATTTGACATTTTAATAACCCCGCATCATAAGCTGCATGAGCTGCTTTATCCCAAATTCCTCTATTGCATGTTTTTGGCATCTTCCAGCACAAGTAACCTACTCATTTTTACACAGTCCGACCGTTTATTAAATATTGACCATAGTTTTATGGTCTTATGCTCAACTACTGCAGCAAATAACGTCTGCAGATTTTTTTATGGCAGTTGCATAATGCAACTTCTCTGTTAGAGATTTTAGGTAATTTAGTGTGCTATCCATGCGGTGTTGTCCTTATTTAATGCTTTGATGGCGCTTATTTATATGCGCGCGAATTTTATCATTTTAGTTTTGTCATTGTTTAATTAACTTTGTGTAGTTCTCAGTACATACTAGCACTTATCTATAAGTTGCTACCTTAAATGTTTATGGTGTTATGAATAATTATATTAGAAATATATCTTATTTTAAAATAGCTAGATTATGATACCATCTATCGTAAAATGTGATAGATTGATTGAGTAGTATGGTAATTCTTGATATTTATTTCCAATGACACAGCGCTACACATTTGCAGCACGAGCGACTTTAGTTAACACCAAGCCCATACGTGCTGCTCTGGCTATCAAGTTTTTCTTTATTGACTTTTTATCTAGCTAAACATAAGCGTTTATTTTGCATCGCATGATGTAATTTATCAGCATATGTATTACACTCTAACATTGTACGGAAAATTGAGCCACAAGGCTTAGAAGGTTCAGTGCTTTTGCATTGATTAAGTAGGTTTTTATGAGGGTGAATTATTATGAGTTACTTATTCATTATCGTTTTATTGCTGTTAAATTTACTCGTGATTTATCATAAGCCACGGATTTGGCTATGGTCGCTGGTAATGCTTGCCTACTTTATTGGAACTTATCCATTGGTAGGTGCTTCAATTAATTTAATTCTTTATGCGCTGCTGGCAATAATCACTGCGGTGGTAATCATATTTGGTAATATAACATTTCTAAGAAGATTGATTACAAGACCAATCTATAATCGAGCTAAGAAAATTCTGCCATCAATTTCGGAAACCGAGCAATTAGCGCTTGATGCGGGTGATTCTTGGTGGGAAAAAGATATTTTTCAGGGTAAACCTGATTTTAATAAACTGCATGGTTTACAAAAATTTACGCTAAGTCAGGAAGAGCAAGACTTCCTCGCTAATGAAACTAATCAATTATGTGCGATGGTTAATGACTGGGAAGCAACGCATAAGGTTAAAGATTTCCCGAGTGAGGTCTGGGACTTTATGCGGACAAAAGGCTTTTTTGGCTTAGTTATCAAAAAAGAATTTGGCGGTAAAGGGTTTTCAGCCGCTGCTCATTCTGAGATTGTAATGAAAGTAGCTACTCGCAGTAGCTCTGCTGCCGTAACGGTAATGGTACCTAATTCCTTAGGTCCTGGTGAACTTTTATATCATTATGGGACGGAGGAGCAAAAAAACTATTATTTACCACGTTTGGCACGTGGTGAAGAAATTCCTTGCTTTGCACTTACCGGGCCAACTGCTGGTTCTGATGCGACTTCGATTCCTGATCTGGGAATTGTTTGTATGCAAGAATTTAACGGTAAAGTTATGCTTGGAATTCGTCTGCAAAATGTAGACAAACGCTATATTACCTTAGCTCCAGTGGCAACATTGGTTGGCTTGGCATTTCAATTAAAAGATCCGGATGGTTTACTTGGTGGTGTGGGCAGGATCGGGATTACTTGTGCTTTATTACCCCATGATCATCCTGGTTTAGAAATTGGTAATCGCTTGCTTCCACTAGATCAAATCTTTATGAACGGTACTGTGCGGATAAAAGATTCATTTATCCCGATGGACTGGGTTATCGGTGGACAAAAAATGGCTGGTGAAGGCTGGCGGATGTTAGTTGAATGTCTCTCAATCGGCCGTGCGATTTCTTTACCTGGCTGTGGCACTGCTAATGCTTTATTATCAAGCGTAACTACTTCGGCTTATGCCTTGGTGCGTGAGCAATTTAAAGTGTCAATCGGTAGCTTTGAAGGTGTAGAAGAGGGGCTAGGCAAGATCGGTGGCTTAACTTATATGATGAATGCTACCCGTCAATTTACAGTCGCTGCGGTTGATGGCGGAATCCGTCCATCAGTTGCTTCCGCAATTGCCAAATATCATTTAACTGAGAATGGTCGCACGGTCTTAAATTGGGCAATGGATATTCATGGTGGACGTGCAATTATTCTGGGACCAAATAATTATCTAGGGCGAATGTATCAGGGAGTACCAATTGCGATTACGGTCGAAGGTGCTAACATTATGACGCGTAATCTGATGATTTTTGGGCAAGGTGCAATGCGCTGTCATCCATGTATTCGTAAGATTTATGAATCATTGATGCAAGAAAATGGCTTAGCTAAATTTGATAAAGCTATTTTGGGGCATATTGGCTATTTTGCGCAGAATAAAACCCGAGCTTTATTTCATGCTTTCACGGCTGGGAAATTTGCAGCTGGCTATAATTCACGCTTTAACAGTTACTATAAACAAATTACGCGTTTATCTTCAGCTGCCGCAGTGGTTAGTGATATGGTGTTAATTGTATTAAATGGTAATATAAAAATTAAAGAGCGCATTTCTGCCAGACTTGGTGATGCGATGAGTTATCTTTATATGGCAAGTGCAACCCTTAAATATTTTAAAGATCATGGTGAGCCTGCTGCTGATGAAATATTTGTTAAATGGTCATTGGAGAATTGTTTATATTTAGCGCAACATGCGTTAGTTGATACTTTGGCTAATTTCTCTGTGCGACCTTTAGCGAAGTTTTATCGTTTTGCTTTATTTCCATATGGTTTACCACATAGTGCTCCCAGTGACTATTTGGAGCATAAGATTGCTAAGGCTTTACTTAGTGATGGTGAAACGCGTCAGCAATTTAAACGTGAAATTTATCTAAATCCGGTTATGGATGATTTGGTTGGGCGTATGGAACAAGCTTTCCAAGCCGCTCTTGCTGCTGCGCCGGTTAAAGCTAAAATTATTCAGGCAATGAAAAACAAACTGTTACCTAAAGTAAACCCTGCAAAGAATGCGGCTAAAGCATTAGAACTTGGGATAATTACACCGGAAGAACTTGAAAAATTGGAGTTAAGCGCTAAATATAGCGATGAAGTGATTCAAGTTGATGAATTTAGCCCTTATGAGCTAGGTCCGAAGAATGCCCATCCGTCTTGGAATGCAACTAATTAAATGGAGATAAAGAATGAGTGATTTAGAACAAAAATTTAATGAAATGGTAACTGCCGTACGTGAAGCAAGTATTGATTTTCAGCCAAACAATACGCAAAAATTAAAATTATATGCTTTTTATAAGCAAGCCACAGTTGGGGATGTTCAGGGGGAATGCCCGAGTGTTTTAAATATGGTCGAACGTGCTAAATGGAGTGCCTGGAATGCCATCAAAGGCTGGGATAAAGATAAAGCAATGTCTGGATACCTAGCTATTTTTGAAGGTAAGTAGCTTATATGTCTTTAGAAGCTGTTCTGGATTATCAGTTAATCAATACTAAAAATGGGCAAGTTGGATATTGTCAGGTAGGCAGTGGTACGCCGCTGCTTTTGATTGTGGGATATTCTGGAACGCTTTATCACTGGAATAAGCATTTTATTGATGAATTAGCTAAACATTATTGTGTCTATCTGCTGGATAATCGTAAAGTGGGGTTGTCAGACTCACGCAATGAGTATTCTATGCAAGGAATGGCGCTAGATGTAGTTGATTTTATTGAGGCTAAAGGGTTAGTTCGCCCCTTAGTTTTTGGCTGGTCGATGGGTGGTATGATAACTCAGACAATTATGCAACAGTTTCCTGATTTGTTGGGTGGGGCTGTATTACTTGCGACGGTGCCTCATGCCAATTATACCAGCCCTGATTTTGTTGATTTAGTTGCCAATAGCGAACATATTCCGGCAAATGAGTTTCGTCGCAAACTCTATGGCATGTTTTTCTCAAGACCTCCCCGTGAAACACTAAAAGATCTCATTACTCAATCAGCACCAACAATCAGCGATTATCAGTATCGCTTTAATTTTGATGCTAAGGAGTTGCAGGATTATGCGGTTGTGGCGTGGCGTGGTGTTGACACACAAGCTTTGGCATTGATAAAACTTCCCGTTCTCGTACTATGGGCGCGCAATGATTTAGTTGTGCCTCGCTCTGCTTGCGAAGTTCTGTCTAATTCAATTCCTAATGCCAAATTAGTAGTTTACCCAGATGGCGGGCATTTTTTCCTCCATGCTAACCCTAGAACGATTGCCCGCGACGTAGTAAATTTCTTTCTTAGCTAGCTAGCTCTAAATTATGGTAAAATCACTCGCTTATGTCAAAACTATTCAGATATTAACCTAGGGTACACCCTCATAACCAGATAAGATTAAGATTATGCTAAAAAAATTAGTTTATAAAGTTTTCGGGACGCGCAATGAGCGTTTATTAAAGCAATATTTCCGTGTAGTGACACAAATTAATGCCTTGGAAAAAGATGTTAGTCCGTTAAGTGATAGCGAATTGCAAGCTAAAACTGAAGAGTTTAAGAAACGGCATCAGGATGGTGAGGGTATTGCCAAGCTTCTACCTGAGGTCTTTGCTGTTTGTCGCGAAGCTTGTAAACGGGTGCTGAATATGCGCCATTTTGACGTACAGTTAATTGGTGGTATGGTTTTAAATGACAATAAAATTGCCGAGATGCGTACTGGTGAGGGTAAAACCCTAGTGGCAACTTTGCCAGCTTACTTAAATGCAATTACTGGTGATGGTGTCCATGTTGTAACCGTAAATGATTATTTGGCAAAACGCGATGCCGAAACCGTGCGTCCGTTGTTTGAGTTTTTAGGTCTAAGTGTTGGGGTAAATCTGCCGGATATGGATCATGATGCTAAAGCTGCAGCTTATGCTTGTGATATTACTTATGGTACGAATAATGAATTTGGTTTTGATTATTTGCGTGATAATATGGTTTTTGAAGCTAATCAAAAAGTACAACGTAAATTATCTTTTGCGATTGTCGATGAGGTTGATTCGATTTTAATTGATGAAGCGCGAACTCCATTAATCATATCTGGCCCGGCTGAGGGCTCAGATGATTTATATCGTGCACTCAATAGTGTACCTCCGTTGTTAATTAAACAAGAAGCAGAAGATAGCAGCGAAGGTGATTTCTGGGTTGATGAGAAACATCATAACATCGTCTTATCTGAAGCTGGACATGTTAGAGTAGAAGAAATTTTAGCCGAAATGGGCTTAATTAAAGAAGGTGATAGTCTTTATAATGTTAACAACATTAGTTTGATGCATCATTTGATTGCAGCAATGCGTGCACATTATGTTTATTTCCGTGATCAACATTATGTAATCCAGGATGGTGAAGTAGTGATTGTCGATGAATTTACCGGGCGTTTGATGTCCGGTCGTCGTTGGTCGGATGGTTTACATCAAGCGGTTGAAGCCAAAGAAGGCGTTGAGATTCAGCGCGAAAATCAAACCATGGCATCAATTACCTTCCAAAATTATTTCCGGATGTACAAAAAACTCTCAGGTATGACTGGTACTGCCGATACAGAAGCATATGAGTTCCAACAGATTTATTCTTTGGAAACTGTAGTAATTCCAACCAATAAACCAATGGTGCGTAAAGATTACAACGATAAAATCTACATGAATGTCGAAGATAAATTTAACGCAATCATCGAAGATTTAAAAGAATGTGCCGCCAAAGGTCAGCCTTCATTGGTTGGTACTACCTCAGTTGAAAATTCTGAGCTATTATCAAGCCTATTGACTAAGGCTGAAATGAAACATTCAGTGCTTAATGCCAAACAGCATGCGAGTGAGGCTGAGATTATCGTTCAGGCTGGATATCCAGGAAATATTACCGTTGCTACCAATATGGCGGGTCGTGGTACTGATATTATCTTAGGCGGTAATCCTAAACCAATGATTGCAGCTGTAAGAGCAGATGAGAGCTTGAGTATAGAAGAGCAGCAAGCTAAAGTCGACGAGATTATGGCACAATGGCAAGAACGCAATGCGCTTGTTTTGGCGGCTGGTGGTCTGTATATTGTTGGTACTGAGCGCCATGAGTCACGGCGGATTGATAATCAATTGCGTGGTCGTTCAGGTCGTCAGGGAGATCATGGTGCTTCGCGTTTCTATCTTTCATTAGATGATTCATTGTTACGCATTTTTGGTGGTGAACGGATGCGTGGCATGATGCAGCGTCTTGGTATGCAGCCAGGTGAGGCGATTGAACATCGTTTATTATCACGCTCAATTGAGTCTGCCCAGCGTAAGGTCGAAGGTCATAATTTTGATATCCGTAAACAATTATTGGATTACGATGATGTGGCGAATGCTCAACGTAAAGTGATTTATACTCAGCGTGATGAAGTTTTAACTTCTGATGATCTGTCACCAATGAGTAATAATATGATTAATGGTGTGATTGGTGATTTATTTGATGAGTATATTCCACCCAAATCAATGGAAGATGCGTGGGATATTGCGGGTCTAGAGAAAGTGTTAAAAGATGAATATCATTTAAATTTTGCCGTTAAAGCTAAAATTGATGGAAATTCTAGTTTTGATGAAAATGAGCTTCGTGAAGAATTAGTTAGCTTTGCTTTGGATAGTTATCATGCTAAATTAGATAACTTTAAAGCTCGGATTCGGCTTGAGGTTGAACAATTTGCGACGACTATGTTACCCGATGCTCGTGAAGAATGGAATTTAGCGGCCTTAGATGGGTTTGTTTTACAAAATGGCGGAACTAGTGATGGTTCTTTTGTTGAGAAATTTGCTGAAACAGATAGTCGTGATGAAGTTATGGCGATGTTTAATCAAGTGGCCGAAACGGTGGTTAATGCGCAAGCTACTCGCTTTGAACGTGGCGTTTTATTGCAGCATCTGGATCATTACTGGCGCGATCATTTGACTCAACTAGAGCATTTACGTCAAGGTATTGGTTTGCGTGGTTATGCCCAAAAAGATCCAAAACAAGAGTACAAAAAAGAATCATTTAATCTATTTGCTCAAATGTTGGATGGGATTAAGCAAGATATCGTTAAAGTTCTCTTTACGGTGCGCTTACAAGGTATGGATGATGTGCCAAATGA
>Ga0214919_10005400_pt1 | contig 18183 bp, 27 predicted proteins | sample LL1503_MetaG_FD_177994 | JGI IMG/M metagenome (GOLD analysis project Ga0214919, IMG submission 177994) | Freshwater microbial communities from Lake Lanier, Atlanta, Georgia, United States - LL-1503 | ecosystem: Environmental > Aquatic > Freshwater > Lake | place: USA: Georgia | collected...
CTGGAGCCGGTAAGTTGTCAATTGTTGCACCTTATACTACAAATATGGCTGGCCCATTAACAATTTCAGCTGGAACGTTTGATGTGGGAGGAATGTGTAGCTTTCCTCTCAGTTTTACAAGTCAACTACCACAACCACCAATTAATACAATTGCTAATAATGCAACCTTCTCTTATTCGTCAAGCGTTAATTCAAACTGTTCTAATTATGTAATCAGCGGCACAGGTAATTTAATTAAAAGTGGAACATCGACATTGACTCTGAGTGCTGACATATGTTCTTATATAGGCTCTACATCAATTATTAACGGAAGTATTATAATTACAAAAAACATAGCCACAGCAACATTTACTCCAACTACTTTAACTATTAATTTCTCAACACCTCCAAATATTGGAGATACATTTAGATTTTTTTCTGGTTCGACCATACAATCTTATTCTTCTGTGTCGCTAATAGGAGCACCAGCAAGAACCGCTAGTTATAATTCTACAAACTCAATATTAACAATAAATTCATAATTATGATAATAGAACCAAATGAACAAGGGTGGTCGATAAGTAATCAAGGACCATGGCAATTAATTTTTAATGAACAATACATTATTAAATTAATCGAAGCTGGTGTAGGCACTTCTACACAAGAAAAACTTTTTGTTGGAACCGAAGAAGAATGTAAAAATAAAGCAGCTGCTCTAGGACTACCTTTAGCATCAAATGATTCTTTAGGAGAAATTCAAAAACCCGCATTGGTAGTTCCACCTCTACCTGATGAAAACTTTTAATTTTGTTTTATTTTTAAAGTTTAAACATATAAAATAATAAATATTGTATATGTTTTCTTTAATATTAGGTTTAACTGCTTTTTTATTAGCATCGTGTGGTGCATTTTTTTCAGTACAAGGATTAGCCACACTTTATTCTGGTCATTTTATATCCGTGTGTATAATGGCGGGTTCTTTGGAATTGGGTAAGCTAGTTTCCGCTAGTTACTTGCATAGGTACTGGAATAGAACAAATTTTTTATTAAAAATATATTTGGTTATAGCTACTTTATTATTGATGGGTATTACATCATTAGGTATATTTGGTTTTTTAACATCAGCATATCAAGAAAGTCATGTGAAAGTAGAAATGATAGATTTTAAAAAACAAACATTTATTGATAATAAAATTGTTATCGCAGAAGAAATTAACGCAAACAAAAAAAGAATAGATGTTTTAAATGAAATACGAATAGCACAAGAACAAAGAGTTAAGGAAGCAGGAAATTATAAGTTGCCCAGAGAACAAGCATATCAAGCAATAGAAAAAGCAAATTTGGAATTAACCGAAATACAAGAAAAAAATAAAAATTTTTTATTGCAAATAAATGATATAGAAAAATCTATATTAGAATTAAAATCAGAAGAATCCAAATCAAAAGATATAGGAACTCTAAAATTTGTTTCCAGTCTTTTCAATTTACAGGTCGAAACTATAATTAAATGGTTTACTATAATAATAGTTTTGGTTTTTGATCCGTTGGCTATTTCATTGGTATTGGCTTATAATAATAGCATAATTAAAAAAGAAATTAAATATGAAGAATCTTTAAATGATTTAGATGGCTCTCTTGATATAAAAGAGCCATCTAAAATTAAAAAAAAATTTAAACCGTTTAGTGTGAAGTACCAAGATAAATAACTTTATGCCTTACTCTAAAACGAGAATTTATAGAGATACTTTCTCAGAAAATTCTGATATGGTTTTTCAAAAAACATATAAGAAAAAAAAATCCAAAAAACGGTTTATAGATTTTTTGATGTCTTTTATTAGGCGATGTATTTCTTTCCTAATGTTGAAATGGTAGCCGAGTTATTTTCTACTCTAACTTGTTCCACACCATAACTAGAATCATTCAAAGATACTATACAGAAACCATTCTGCCAATTTGGAGCAGAACTGTACACGGGAGATAGATCGCAAGCGCAACCATTCTCCCATGCAAAGATTTGAGAATCTTTTCTAGATCCAATTCCGGGAATTCTTCTAGCTGTTGCTCCAAATCTATGTGTGTGATTATGAATAATAGATGTCATCCATTTATCCATATGAGCAAACGCAGAAAATCCTCCGTTTTTGCGAACAATATCACCATGCAAGACGATTAAATCTTTTGATAGTTCTACACAATCCACCAATTTAACCGAATCTTGGTATTGTCCTAAGAACACATTACTATAAGAAAGTGTTTCAATTACATCTGGTAAACTTGCCAATTCACCAATTCTATCACTTAGATATCTAAACCATCTACCGGTTAGGTCATTTCCGCTGTGATTTGCATTTGTTTCGAAAATCTCCGCCCCATTAGAAATATTCAAAAGTTCACTTAGGAATTTATGATATTCTATACGTTCTTGTAAAAGGGTATAGTTGGTTCTAATGTCTTTGGGGTAACGAGAGATTGCAAACATATCCAACGTATCACCATTAAGAATGATTGTCTTCGGTTGTAATTCTCTAATGGTTTCAAAGAAAATGTCAATCGTTGGTTTATGTTGACACGGAAAATGCATATCACCAATAATCACACAATAATCAGACAACTCTTTGTTTATTTTGATTTTATCGGTCTTACAAACAATTGGAGTTAGATTACCCAAAAATTCATATAAATCTTCTTTTTCTATTTTGGAACTTCTAGATAGATTGTTATTAACAAACCCCGTAGGTTTTACCTTGGCTCTAGATACGTCATTATACCAATATATAGCTGTAGTTTTACCAATATTTAATCTATCGGCTATTTGTTGGTATGTGTACCCTTCGTTACGAAGGCGTTTTACTGTGTCTGGTGTTTTTGTATCCATGTTCTATTAGATATATTCTATTTTTTTAAAAAAGTCAAACATTTTTTTAGCTAATTGCATATTTTTAGAATAAATATACAGTATATAGACATGCAAAATGAAGTAAACGAAACAGATTTTTTGAACAAGCTTAATAAATTCGAAGAAAAGAATAAAGCTTTGATAAACTTGATATTAAAACCAGTTTTAACATTAACTGTTTTTTTGGCGGTTGGTTATTATACATTATGGATGTCAACGAGTTACGTAAAACAAGATAAATTTTCGGCATATATAGATAAACAAATTGCAGCAGATAAAGAAAAAGACGAGGTTTTTAAAAACAGATTCGATTTAACTCAAAACAAATTGGAAACAATAATCAATCAACAATCAATTTTCACAGAACAGCTAAAAACTTACAATACTCTAATGATATCAAACCAAAAACAAATGGATTCTTTCGGTGAAAGACTTCTTTTTGTGGAAAGAAAATAATTGAAAAGACTAGCACACAGAGAAGGAAAATTGATAAAAGACGTAAATGAAAAATTTAAGTGTGGTCAATATGTCCAGATAATAATGGAAGAACATGACAAGTATGTAGTTAGAAAATGCTATGCTTCTCCATTAGAGAAAATAGATAAAAATTCAATAACAACTATATGATGTATGATTTATTAGTTGAAAGAATGTTAAATGGTTTGGCTAAAAATAAAACCATAAATGACTTAGCAAAAAAACACAAAGTATCAGTAGCAATATTAAAAAGTCAATTGAAAAAAGGAATTAAGGTAGAAAAAGAACATACTAAAAATTCTAATATTGCTAAAAAAATTGCAATGGATCATCTATTCGAGAATCCTAAATATTATACCAAATTAAAAAAAATAGAAATTGTTAAACGAAAGAGATAAGTATTTAAAATATGAAAAAAGATGATTTAATGTTAAACGAAGCATATAACAAAGTTATAAATTCACAAACCGTGAATGAAGATTTAGGTGCTCTTTTAAAAACCGCTGGTGGGGATGTGTTAAGAGGGATTGGTGGAGCAGCTAAAAAATTAGGTTTCGGTGCTCAAAAACAATATTCTAAAATTAAACAAGCCGGTTTAGGTGCTATGGCAGGTGCAAGCGGAAAAAACGTTAGATCCGAACCAGGACAACCGGCTACTAGCTACGAACAAGAAACCGCAAACAGAGTAGACATTGGAAAAAAATCAGCGGCAATACCAAGAGAACAAACAGCTGCTAGAATAAGTCAATATTTGAATAATATTTTACCTGCTATTAACAGAGATTTGAAATTATTAAAAATGAATGTTTCGGATCAAGACACATTGAAAAAAGATTTATTCAATGTTTTCTTGAAGCATTTAGCGGCTGGTGGAACAATTGCTTCAGCAACCGGACAAATAAAACCCGGCACATCTGAAAAAGTTACTTTAAAATAAAAAATACAAGTAAAAAATTAAATTAAAAAATACCGGCGATTTGCCGGTATTTTTTTGATAAATGTGTATTGACAAATTTAGATCATAAGAGTATCATGTTTAAAAATGAAACTTGCATCTGTTGAAAATATAAAGAACCTAGAAAAACACCCAAATGCTGATCTTTTAGATATTGCAGAAGTTTTAGGGTGGCAAACGGTGGTTAAAAAAGATATTCATAAAATAGGAGATAAGGTAATATTCATACCAATAGATACTATTTTACCTAAAACTTCTTGGTCAGAGGATTTCGCTGATAAAGAAAACTCAGATAAACCAATTAGAATTAAAAACATAAAACTGAGGGGACACTATTCTTCTGGTATTATATTACCGATAGAATTATTTCCAGAATTTATAAATTACGAGGTAGGCACTGATGTTGGAAATATGTTGGGAATTCAAAAATATATAAAAGAAATTCCTGCTAATTTATCTGGTGAAAGTGCTGGAGATTTTCCAACAAGTATTATATCCAAGACAGATGAAGATAATGGTTTATCAAATCTGGAATTGGTTGAAAAAGTATTATCCCATAAATTTATCACAATAACCCAAAAATACGATGGAAGCAGTATTACTATAATTGTGGAAAATGGAGAAATAGTAAATGTATGCAGTAGAAATCTTTCAAAAAAAGATACTGAAAATAGTACATTTTGGAATGCGGCAAAAAAATTGTCTATACCATCGGGTTGGACTGGATGCATTCAAGGAGAACTATGTGGTAACGGTATTCAATCGAATAGAATGGGGTTGGAAAACATTGAAATTTATGTATTTCAAATCATGTGTGAATATGAATATTTTCCATATGAAAAAATGAAAAATTTTTGTGAGAATGAATTGAAATGTAAAGTAGTACCATTGGTTTTAACCCTTGAAAACGAGGCTAATGTTAAATTGTGGACCAATCCATTAAAAAAATTACAAGAGTTGGCAGATAAACAATTATATCCTAATAAAAAACAAGCAGAAGGAATTGTTGTTAGACCGTCTAATTATCCTAGAGGTTATTCATCCAGAAGACCACTTGGATTTAAACTTATTAATAGAAATTACAAAGATTAAAAATATGTATAAACTAGAAAGAAAAGAGTCGAAAAAATGTTCTTGGTATGAAGAGATGTTATCTCCTTTTAAAACAAAAGAAGAAGTTAAAGCATATCATGAAAAATATAGCAAATATTATCCACATACTAATACTAAATATAGATTAACCAATCTAGAAACCGGTAATTTTAAAATATTTTAATGAATATATTTAAAATTTTATCGGAATTGGAAGAAATGAGAGATAGATCTAAAGATCAAGCAGATATGATATTAGACTATTATAATAAAGATCCAATAAAAGCAAAAAATCTTTTATTGGAACTATCTGAAATTGAAAAAGAACTTGATGAGTTGGAAAAACAATTTATAATTATACAAAATGAAATTTGTTGAAATAATCGTAGAAAATAGCTCGGTTAAAGAGGCGAAGTTATATGCTCCCGCAAAAAAAGCATACGCAAACCCAGATACCGGAATTACCATTCAAAATAAATCAGCATACCATGTTATTAAAGATTGTGCTCTTATGACAATCAATTATCTCCCACTTTGGGCATTTGGTAATTATAAAAATCCTTTTGATGAACTAAAAGGAAAGTTCCAAAGAAAAGATGTAGAAGAGTTTGTTTCATCAACCGAAAAGAATGTGATGTCTAAACAATTACTATTAGCAATTTTAGATAAAGGTGGTGAAATTATTAACGATAAACAAGAAGATAATAAAATATATAACAATGATGTAGAATCTATTGATCCTTATGGTGAATATGGTTCTGTATCTGAACAAGAATTGATTATACCTGATACTATTAATAATTCATCTATTGTAGATGTTTTATGTAAGATTTTTGATATCAAGTAAGATAAGTAATTAAACAATGAAAAACAAAGACGATATTCTATTAGAACAAGCATATTCAAAAGTATTGAAAGAAGATCATGATGAAGATGATCATAATCGAGATGATGATAGCAATATTTTCCACTCAGAAGATACTTTGATATTTAATGATCCTATGAATTTACCTTATTCTTATGATGTTAGTTATGAAAAGAAAATGGAACGTGGATTTTATGATGATTCCGTAGTGGGAGTTGAAATAAACTCAGCTAAAGCATATAAAAAAGATTCCGATGAAGTTGAATTTCTTTTTGATGTTACCGATGAAACAGAACCAAATTTATCAGATATTCAAGATTGGGTTTATAATTATGAAATCGGTGATACAAAATTAGATATTTTATAATTAAAGTTGACATTTTTATAAAACTAGTATATATTTTTAATTAGATAGTTGGTTCCCGATGAGCCAATGGGACTGGGAATACTCGGTCGAAAACAAAATCGGAAATTGATCTTTGATATTTTACCAAGCGCAGAGCCTCGAAAACTCTACCGCGATAGATGACAATGCAATGTTTCCGGAAACAACATTTAGTCTATAGGGAACCTCTCCTTTCGTCAGTGGTAGCAATGTCACAAAACGATGGAATGAGAAGTCTTGGTGATAGTTTTGATAAGTCGGACGGGAATAGTGTGCTGTGCTGTTCTTAAAAAGCTCACCGTTGCGGACTTATCACCAGACTCGATTAGGCAGGGGGTAACAAGTATCTTCGTCCAACGTGCTAAAAACACGGTAGCCAATGAAGACCTTTCTGGTAAATATTTTAGATCTCTGCCAAAGGCAGGAATCCTACAGAGGCTTGACCGTTGAGCCAGCATAGCAAAACAGCGGTAATGATCTTTGAAATTTATGGGGGGGTACTGGTTTTCGATTTATAGTTGAAAACTAAGAGTGCATGTAGAGGATAATAGTTGGCCTCTTTAAACATCTATTAAAAAACTAAATGCAGAGGATAATACTTCTGATCTTTTAGCCGAAGCTGAATACATCTTCAACAATGCCGACGAGTTTCTCGCCGGTGTTGAGGACTACGCACTCGCCGCTTAAAAGCCTAATACTGGATCCTCTAAAAGTATTTTGAAACGCAGAGGTTTTGATGAACTGTTAGAGATCATAGAAAAAATGACACAGAGGTAACACTAGACCTTTCACTGGTGTAGGCAGACTTAAAAAGTAAAAGGTCAATGAGCCAAGACAGCCTTTAGTCAACAAATGTCAAAATCATTAAAGCATGTAGTATCTTTTAGTGGATATTATAAAGACAGGGGTTCGATCAAAGGTCGACCTAAGTAGCAATATTTAGTGATAAATTGGAAGAATTCAGTGAAACCTAAACGATGTAAAAATCGCAAGGCAATACTGAGCCGAGCCTCGCAAGAGGAAGGTGCAGAGACTACCTGAGTACAGGCAAGAGCATCCAACATCCTTAAAGGATGAAGATATAGTCCACGCTACAAAGAAATTTGTAAATAAAGTGTCCCCTCACCTCCACCATTTTAACAAACACTAATACATGAAAGTGTATTAGTGTTTGTTATTTTCTATTATTATTTTTATAAAATTTAAAGTTTGTTCATGGGTCATAATATTTTTTGCATAATTTATATTTCTACTAACAAACTGTATATTATTTTTAGTATATGGTTCATTTGAATCTATTCTATCAACTGATGCTATATTGTAGCTTACGTCTGGATTTGGATTAGTGCTTGTAGGTAAAATTAATTTTATTTTACTATATGGACAAATTCCATTTTGTTTATACCATACATCTTTTAAATCTTTTATTGTTAGATATGACTGTTTTCTATTGATCCCATTTCTTATTTTTCTTAATAAATATTTAAACCCTCTATCTTCTTTTGGATGAAAATCTCCTCCTTTATTTAAAATACCCTTTTCTAATAAATTATATGCTCTTATCTTAGCCAATTCATTCAATTCTGGTGTATTTCTTCTACATCCACATCCTTTAATTTTTTCTCTTTTTAAATCTTGAAAATTGCAAACTTTCACATTACCACAATCGCATTTACATTTAACCTTACCAGCATTTAATGTTTCTAATATTTTCATGCTATTATATTTTTTTTCTATTTGTTCTTTGAGTTTCATGTTAAGATATTTATCTTAAATAATGCACAATATATAAAACTCCCCTCACCTCCAATTTTTAAACGGACAGATGGCAGAGCTGGTCTATTGCATCTGACTTGAAATCAGAAGAACCTTAACGGGTTCCGTGGGTTCGAATCCTACTCTGTCCGCCATTTATTACAAAAATATATAAATATACAATATGAACAATGTTAATAGATATTTAACACAATTAAAAAAAGACGATCCTTCAATTAGAAGTAGATTTAATTCTAATAATTCAAAACCATATAGTGAAAGCTATTCGAATAGAATTTTAGAAGAACAAAAAATTCTTCAATATAGAAGGATGCGAGAAGAAGAAATATCGAATGCAATAGGTGGTGATGGCGGCGATATTATAAAACCAAAAATAGTCGAATATGTATTTGTTGATCCTTTACCAAGTCTGCCCAACGATGACGCATGGATTAGAATGAATGGATGGTGCTCCGGCGGGTATGGTGTAGGAGGAAATTCTGAAAGAGTCCTAAGACCAAATCATCCAGACTTTCTTGGAGAAGTAACAGTAAACGGAAGGTTGGCATACTATACAGAAATAGGCGGTGAAAAGTGTATCTATAATGATACGCTCAATAGATGGGAATTGTTGGCAATGTGGTATGGTAACGGAGATCCAAATAATCCATTATTAGGTATCGGCACGGGATCAAATATTCCATATCCTTTTTATGCAACATGGACAACATATATAGATCCAGTTTTTAATGCAAGTATAGGATCAATAGAAAAAGTTGCTATTGGAACAACTAAAGCACCCGATCCTGGACCGGCTTGTATATAAATATATTGAAATATTAACTAGTGTGATAAGTTATTATTAGAAGTTTTAATGGGTGTGCGGCGAAGTTGGAGAGTCGCGGAAGACTGTAAATCTTTTGCCATCGGCTGAGTTGGTTCGAATCCATCCACACCCACCATTTTAATGCCGTAGTCCCATAGAGGTCAATTGGATCGGTTTTGTAAACCGACGAGTAATCTTCGTGAGTTCGAATCTCACCTGCGGCTCATCTATTTCTTTTGCTAATTTTATTTAATGCTCTAAAGTTTGAAGTTAAACTGTGACAATTAGGACAAACTAGTTCTAAATTTTCTTCTTTAGAATTTGAAGCATCACCATCAATATGATTGACTTCTAATGGTATTTTATTTGTAATCGGATTTTTTTCACACCAACCACATTTACAACATTTACAATTAAATTTTTTAAACATATATCTCCTCAACCAAGACGGTACAAGCATATTTTTACCACTGTATCCTTTAATTTTACCTAGTTTCCAATCAGTAATGGTTTTTTCGGTTTTAAATTTAATTTCACATTCTTTTGAACAATATTTTGAAACTTTGGGTTTTGAATGAAAATTATTATTGCAATATATGCAAGTTTTTATTTTTTTTTCTTTTCTTGTGTTGTTGAAAATTGCACTACAAGATTTTGAACAAAATTTGTTAAATCTTTTATCATAAGAAATTGATTCGCTACATTGAAAACATTTTTTTGGGTTATTGTTATATTCTTTTATTCTTTTTTGAAAAGCCGCTTTATGTAGTTCTTTTGTTTTTAACCAACCAAGCATACCAGCATATTTCATACTCATTTTGCCTTCTTTATTATTTGAATTGTTTATCACTTGCATATATACATACTTATAATGCATTTCAGAATTTTAATAAAAAAACCTTGCAATATATTAAATATAGTCTAATATATATTATAGTTGTCTCTATAGTGTAACGGTTAGCACAGTACCCTTTCACGGTATTAGTAGGGGTTAAAATCCCCTTAGAGATGCCAAATTTTGCGGAGTCGAACCAAACCCCTTTTGGGCTACCAACCTGAAGGGGTTTACTTCTTTTTACTAGCTCCCTTTTGAGAAGATTTTGATCCATCTTTTTTTGGTTTTTTTGTTTCTTTTTTGTGTGCGTTATTTCCTTTTGCCATAAAAATATTTATCTGGTTATGGTATTTTTTTAGTTAATTGTACCATTAATTGTTTAATTAAATTTAAATCGGCTTTTATTTTATTTCTTTCTTCCTTTGCATCGTCTAAATCTTTATTTGTTTTTTTATCTAAAATTATATCTTCTGACACTTTATTTAAAACCTCTGACATATTTTTTAAAATAACACCCGCTTCTTCATCTAATTGCAAGTCTCTTAAAATATGTTTTCTATCTCTTTCTGATGATCTATTACTAGACATTAAAATAAGAGGAGTGGCATAAGCAGCTTCGAATGAAAGAAATAAATTTAAAAATATAAATGGATAATGATCAAAATCTACAATATGTAAAGTGTTTAATATAATCCAAAGTGTTAATATAGTAGATTGTATTATTATAAATTTCCAAGAGCCGATGAAATTGGTGATTTTATCGGCTAATAATATGCTGAAATTTTTCATATACTTTATACTTAGTATATAAAAGGGTAAGTATTTATATGATATTTAAAAAAATTTTAATATTTTCGTTACTATTTTTATGTTTAAATAGTTGCACTGTTTATACTGAAAAACAATCAGAAGCATTGTCTAAGGTTGTATATGCCTCAAAAGACTCCATGGAGGCTGCTAGAATCGATTTAGCGGACAAATATATAACAGAGACCACAAGAATAGTTAGACCGCCAAAAAACAGAATTAAAATAGATCCTGTTTATAAACATATCAATACGGTTTCATCGGGTAGCAAACATGATCCTATTATAATCAATAAACAACGAATGGTAATCATTCCTGAAAAGTATAGAGCCGATACCGTTGTTGTTGTTAGTAGTGATGAATATCAACAATTATTAAAAGATAAAGAAACATTTGCTCAAATTGAAAAAGATAATATAGGATTAAGCGATGCTAAAAAATTAGTTGATGAGGAATTGATACGACAAATGGATAATAGAGACAAAATGGTGAATGATCTTAATATAATGCAAAAGAAACTGGTTGAGAAAGATCTTGCTATTTTACAAAGAAATATAATTATTTTAGCTCTAGTTGCAATAATGGGTGGTGCGACATACCTAAGAATTAAAGGAATTTTATGAACAATATTGAAGAAAAAATTAAAGAAATAATATGGAACCATCCAATTAAAATTTTATTCACGGCTGGTTTTATTTTAGGATTTATAATTAGAAGTTTGATATAATGGAAGAAATAATAAAAAATCTTTCGGAATTGTACCCACAATTTGAATTTAAACCTTCTATATATTCTGAAGTAACCCAAAGACCCCCATCTCAAATATATAACGTATTGAGTTGGTTAAATGAACAACCTACCGAATTAGAAACTTTATCGGATAAAGAGTGGGATAGTATAGAAGTTAATGAGGTTAATATTGGTAAGCTTTGGGATTGTTTGGTTATGAATAGTGGAGAAGTATCATTTGATGGTGATATAAATTTCGATGCTTCGTTGGACAAATATAATAATTTTTAAAAAAGTAGTTGACTGTTTAAAGAATATAGTCCATAATCTTATAAAGTAACCATTCTTTATAGGAATATGAAAAAAATAAAATCTAAAAAAATTGCGATTGAGTTTGATGAAAAACATCTATCTACAATAACTACTGCATTGGAGGTTTATAGTCGTTTAAGATATCTAGATGGAGAGTCGATTGAAAGTTTCGTTAGAACTGTAGTTTTCTATAAAGAAAAAGAAATAATCGAAAATAGAAATTCCTATTACGGTGTTGGTTGTAAATCTATGAAAGATGGTACTGTTGCTTGGGAGATAAAAAAAACAATAGATCAGTATTTACATTATCAAAGAAATGATGGTTTCAGAATGATTTGTGATGTTTCTGGAGATGGACCATTCCAAAGTTCCGATGTTCCTATTCCTAAAATCATTGACACCATTTGTACTCTATCACCATTGAGATATTGGAAACCACAAAAGCATTTTAGAATTCCTCAAAGATATCAAGAAAAAATGGATATTTATATGAAAGAGAAAAAATTTGATAAAGTATGGGAATTAGTTGATAAATCTTTTAAAAAGAATCCTATACCTAAAGGCAAATTAACAAAAATAGATGAACTCAGTGGAACTTATTATGTTGTTGTCGAAGAACCTTATAAATTATGAAACCAAAATACTACACAAAAAGCGGAAATCATCCAGACGATGTAATTAATAAAGTTAAAACGTTTATTAATGAATTGCAAAAAGTACAAGAAAAGTATTTGAATGATTTAATGGATGATTTAAATCTCAAAAATGATATTTTAGACGATTGGATTTTTGACTATGTTTTTAACGAAGATTCCGATATAGAGGAAATGTTTACCGAATATTTGGAAGATAGAGGAAAAAATTACGAGGATTTTGTTAAGAAAAATTAAACAATTTATTTTTGCTTTCGTGTGGATAACAATACTTTTAGCAACATTTTCTATCTGTATTGTTATCTCACTAATTGGATCTATTAAATATAAAATATGAAAGAATTAGTTGATGATATTACAAAATTAACAAATGAATGGTATGCGTTGATTGGTTCGGATCATCACAAAGATCATGATTGTCACTGGTACATAGAAACTAAATGGAGTTACGGAAAATCTCCATTATATACCATTCAACATTTTGGATATATTCTCGATGATATTAAAGAAACTTGGTCAACATATGAATTGGCTTTGGAAAGATTAAAAGAAACGTTGACAGAAGAAATAAAACAATATAGGATGTATGTAACAAATGAAGACGAAGAAATTGGATGGTAATAAACAATTATTATTTTTTGGGGATAATCACGGAAACTGGAACGATTTACTTTATGAGGTAGAGTCGGGTAATATTTCTGATGCAAATATTATTTCCGTTGGTGATTTGGGAGTTGGTTTTAGACCTAAACGCGACTTGGAACAATACCAGTCTCTAGATAAACAATTTAAAGATAGCAATATTAATTTTTATGGTATTCGTGGAAATCATGATGATCCATCTGCGTTTAAAGGAGATAGTAGAATTTGTTTAAATAATTTTGAATTAATCGAAGATTATTCAATTTTTGAATATAATTCCAAACTAATTCAATTCATCGGTGGTGCTATTTCAATTGATAGAACCGCAAGAAAAGTTGGAATTTCTTATTGGGAAAATGAAGGTGTTGTTTTTGATAAAGACAAACTCCAAAACGTAGATATTTTAATTACTCATACTGCCCCGTCTTGGTGTTTTCCACAGACATTTAATGAAATGGTATATGGTTGGGCAAGGGAAGATGCTTATCTATTAGAAGATCTAGTAGATGAACGTGCTATTATGGATGAAATATTTAAAAATTGTAAACCATCTTCACATATTTATGGTCACTTTCATTCTTCTTGGAATGAAGAAATTAATGGCTGTAGACATAGATTATTATCAATTAATGAAACTTGGGAGTATAGACATTAATCTATCAGGGGTATAAAATCAGATAAATATAATGCTGTATGTTTTTACAATTACTAAATTGTCTATATTAAACCTTTTTAATTTTAAAAGTTACACCCAAGCATCCCAAAAAATTTGAGTATTGTATTGTTCATATAAATCTAAACCTAAATAGTCTACACAATTAACAGTAGTTTTTTCCAACTTTGGTTTAATCTTATGGAGATTTGGATGAGATGTTGCTAGATCATTATATACTTCGGTTTGTTCAATTTTTTCAAAATTATGTTTAAAATCTGGAAGCTCGAAAAAGTCATAAATTCTTTTAAGTTCAGTTTTTGGTGTATTGCAAAATTTATTGTAATCAACAAAAAGAAGTCTGTCCAAATATCCTGACGTAATAGAATCTTTAATCGACGCATGACTCAGCCCTAGAATACCATCCGGTCCAGAATAATACATACAGCGAGCGGCAATAGTAGAATTACCACTTAAATCAGAAGAAATTATCTTTGTTGGATTATTTCTTCTGATTCTTTCAAAAGATGAAAGAATTTCAGCTGGATTTCTAACTGGACATAAAATTTTAACTTCTCGTTGTAGTAAAGATTCAAGAAGAGCAATTTTAGTTACCCACATACGATCTTTATCGAAAACTATTTCTTTATTCGAAGATGTGTGATATCCGTTTAAAATACCATTTAAAACATTTACTTTAGTTTCTTCGTTTTGATATTCTTTATTAGCTTCTAGGTTATCCCAGTTTTGATATACATTCGAAATTAAAGAACACAACGAACTAACTGCTGCCCCATCAACTGATGCGTTTTGTTTCAGTAAATTAATCATCATTGTTGATCCACTTCTCGGTAATCCAGCTACTAAATGTAATGTTTTTGTTTTCATGTATGATATAATTTAGTTACTATTTTTATTTTTTCAAGTTTTTATTTTTTAAAAAATTTGGATATCTTTCAGGTTTGTGAACTTGAACTTTTATAGTTAAAGATTGAGCAACATTACAAAGAGTATTAAGGTCAATATCTATTTGACTATGACCCGATGGATGTTTGGTATTTTCTTTAGAAGAAAATAAATGTGTTAAATCATATTTTACATCTTTAACTTCTAAATCCATATTATACATAAGACCAAATACACTATCACTAAAATTGCTATTCATAGTGTCTATATTTTTTTCTTGATTAAAGAGTTCAAATGTTGATGGGGTTATTACTCTAACGTGAGTGAAATCATTCCACTGGACGTCGCACCTATGATGTGGAACTATAATATCCCACAAACAGCCATCTTTGCTAATCCTATACATTTCTTTTAGAATATTTAAAAATTGTTTTGGCGACTGCCCTAAATGTTCTAAACAATTATTAGCATGAATACGCTCTACTGAATCGTCTACCCAAGGCCAAAGGGTACTTTCAAAGTCAAATACTTCATCAGGATTGCAGTTTTCAAAGGCATCCACGTTCCAATAACCTTGCATTTTTTTGAAACCACATCCCATATTTAATCTGTTAAATTTCATTTTCATAATCTTAATTTTTATTCCAAACCGTTAAACGTTTATCTTTTCTAGTATAGTATTGATATTCTCTGACACATGTAAAATTTTTTAAAACTAATTCTTTTATAACAATTTTATCATCATACCACACGACCATGTTGTTTTTTATATCTACAGGAACAAATCGGTTATCCTCATTCACTAAAATAAAAACACCATCGTCTTTTAATATTTTTTTTATGAAGTTGATATCAAACTCTGGATGTTCGCTGTGTTGTAGAACAAATAAACTTATAATAACATCAAATTTTTTATTGTAATTTTCCTTTATACTTTTACTATATTTTTTAGCTATAAACTTATCACTATCAACGTAGTTTTTTGCAGTAAGAAGCATTGGATAGCTGATGTCAAATCCTGTTACATCGCATCCAATTTGATCTATGAGTTGCTTGCTGACTCTACCCATTCCACATCCAAAATCAGCAACCTTGGTTTTTTGTGATACGTAATTGTTATCTTTTAAAAAATCTATAAAAAAATTTGTTTCCGACACAAATTTGTTTGGATCATTTTGATCTGGTGTTAAACAAATATTTTTAGCGTGTTCTAAACTCATCGGAGTAAATATTTGAGAAATATAATTCACTTTAAATTAAATTTTTTGACTAATTCTTCTTCCAATTCTTGAAATGTTTCATCCCAATTTCCGAATTTTTTTTGTCTAAAAATTCTTGTCGTATCTTGATACCAAGGACTGTGTTTATCTCCATATGCCCATATGTGATACGGCAATAAAGGAACTACTACCCATGTAGGCTTTCCTAATGCAGAGGCTGCATGAGCAATACTAGTGCAAGATGTTATTACTAGATCTAAATTTTGAATTGCTGCTAACGTATCAGACCAAGATATTAAAAAATGCTGCAAATCATTTATCTCTTCTGGCAATTCTCTAATATCGTTGTCTCTCTGTAATGAATATAATTGAATTTCTTTGTATTTTTTGAGATTAATAACTTTTTCTGCTGGAAATATTCTAAATTGTTGATGTTCAAATTTAGGATTTCCACTCCATCTAATGCCAATTTTTATTTTGTCTGATTTAATTAAAGATTTCCATACTTCAATACTATTTGAATTTGCTTGTAAATATGGTTTATTAGGAAGTGTTTCAAAATTATAGCCTAATAACCAAGCAGCACTAAAAGAAGGAATCCAATAATCATGATGAACATGTGGAACTTGTGACCTTTGAATGCAATCATTTACTCCCTCAATACTTTTTATAATTTCAAAAATTTTTACATCGCAACAAATTATACATTTTCCGCCTTTATCTTTAATATCTTTTGCAAAACGAGCATGAATAATTTGATCTCCAATTCCACCTTCGAGGTTTAAAATTACCGTTTTATCCTTTAAATCATTATTATTCCAAATTGGTTGTTTTGTATTAATAATTGTATCGCCGTAAACTTTTAAGTGTCTACCAGCATCGAGCAACTGAAATCCTTCTTGAAATTTACCTTGATTAATTAAAAACCAACCTCTGTTAAATTTATGTCTTAAATCTGAAGAATCTTTTTTTTCTAATTTTTCGCTTATTTTCCATGCTTCGTCAAACCGACCACGGATCATTAAATTTAATTGTTGATCTAATAAATGCATTATATAAATTTACAATATTATTTAAAATAATCAATATTTTTTATACAAATTTTGTTATTGCTGCTGTGTGAAGACTTCCACCACCAACAGAAGTCCAAGAACTAGTTCCAATTTGTACCGGAGAGGATTTAGAAACATTAGTTCCATCTCCTAGTTGACCATAGGTATTTCTCCCCCATGTAAATAATCTTCCATCACTTCTTATTGCTGCTGTGTGATATCGTCCACCACCAACAGAAGACCAAGAAGAAGTACCAATTTGTACCGGAGAGGATTTACTAACTAAAGTTCCATCTCCTAGTTGACCATTGTTATTTATTCCCCAAGTGAATAAAGCTCCATCGCTTCTTATTGCTACTGTATGAGAATACCCACCACCAACAGAAGTCCAAGAAGAAGTACCAATTTGTACAGGAGAGGATTTATTAACAGTAGTTCCATCTCCTAGTTGACCAGAGGCATTTCTCCCCCATGTAAATAGAGCACCATCACTTCTTATTGCTGCTGTGTGAGAACCTCCACAACCAACAGAGGTCCAAGAAGAAGTTCCAATATGTACCGGAGATATGTTATCAACTACAGTTCCATCTCCTAGTTGACCAAAGACATTTCTTCCCCAAGCGAATAAGGCTCCATCGCTTCTTATTGCTGCTGTGTGAAGACTTCCACCACCACCAACAGAAGACCAAGAACTAGTTCCAATTTGTACCGGAGAGGATTTATTAACTGTAGTTCCATCTCCTAGTTGACCAATGACATTTCTACCCCATGTAAATAGAGCACCATCACTTCTTATTGCTGCTGTGTGATATCGTCCACCACCAACAGAAGACCAAGTCCTAGTACCAATTTGTACCGGAGAGGATTTAGAAACATTAGTTCCATCTCCTAGTTGACCATAGGTATTTGATCCCCATGTAAATAATCTTCCATCACTTCTTATTGCTGCTGTGTGAGAACCTTCACTTGAAATTTTACTCCACTTATTAAATAATCCTATATTTTTTAAACCTAATCTTATTCTTCCTAGTTGACCAGAGCTATTAGTTCCCCATGTAAATAGAGCACCATCACTTCTTATTGCTGCTGTGTGATAACTTCCACCACCAACAGAAGTCCAAGAACTAGTTCCAATTTGAACAGGA